>Ga0209536_100013254_pt1 | contig 11902 bp, 10 predicted proteins | sample DeeMarSeWOR28_12_FD_187461 | JGI IMG/M metagenome (GOLD analysis project Ga0209536, IMG submission 187461) | Marine sediment microbial communities from White Oak River estuary, North Carolina - WOR-2-8_12 (SPAdes) (version 2) | ecosystem: Environmental > Aquatic > Marine > Intertidal zone >...
ACATCCAGCCGAGCCGCGGCGTCGAGCGCGTGGTCGACCTCAACCATCCCTGCGAGCTGGGGTCGTTCGACCTCGTCATCGATGCCGGCACCATCGAGCACTGCTTCAACATCGGCCAGGCGATCATCAACGCGGCGCAGGCGGTCGCGGTCGGCGGCCACGTGTTCCACGCGCCGCCGCTGAGCATGCTGAATCACGGCTTCTACAACATCAACCCGACCCTGCTGCACGACTTCTACGTGCAGAACGGCTGGACCGTCGAGGTGCTGACCGGCGGGGCGCGCGAAGGCAAGTTCAAGGTCCACCCCACCGCGCGCTTTGCCGCGCCGCCCGATGCCGTGCTCTACTGCATCGCGCGCCGCGCGCGCGCCGGCGCGCTCGCGTTCCCGACGCAGACCAAGTACCTCGCGCACCCGGATCTCAGCTAGGGCAGGGCCGAGGTGCGCTAGCGCTTGATGAACAGCCCCTGGCCGGTGGGCAGTTCCAGCACGGTCTCACCGCGGGCGCGGAAGAACGCCTTTTCCCGCTGGTGCGATTCCCGATAGCGCGCGAAGCCGTAGTCGTCGAGCACCAGCAGGCCGCCGGGCAGCATGCGCTCGACGACCGGCCCGAGGCAGCCGAGTTCGGCGTCCGCGTCGTTCAGGTCGATCTGGGCAAACGCGATGCGCTCGGGCATGGCCTCGCCGAACGCCTCGGGCAGGCAGCCGGCGACGACCCGCACCTCGCCCAGCGCCGCCGTGCGCGCGCGCACCTGCTCGGCGAGCTGCGGGCCGTGCAGCGCCTTGCGCGATTCGGTGGGGGGGTCGTCGAACAGGTCGTACAGGTAGTAGCAGCGTCCCGCCGCGGAAAACCCGACATAGCGCATGATGATCTCGACGGTCTTGGCGTCGTAGCAGCCGACGTCGACGTAATCGCCCTGCAGCGCGAGACAGCTGCGCGCGGCCCAGCACAGCGTGTACACCCGCCAGATGCGGGCGCGGATCAGTGCGTCGTCGGCGTAGGGCCGGCAGGCCTCGACAAAGTCGTCGTCGCCGAGAAAGCCCAGGTTGCGGAACCAGACCATCAGGTCGTCGGCGAGCAAGGCGTGGGCCCCGGGCGCGTTCGGCTGCAGCGCGGTCGCCGCGGCCCGCAGGCTGTCGACGAGGCGCTCGCGCGCCGCAGGGTCATCGTAGGGCGCCGCGTGGTACATCTTGTTGAACAGGGCGAAGTGCGGCGTCACCCAGCCGGCCGGCGTCGAGGACGCGGCCGCGCTGCGCGATGGGACCGGCGCCGCGGGCCCGGCGGTCGGGGTCGACGGGGCCGGCGGTCTCGCCGCACGCTTCCGCAGTTCACCGAACAGCCGCTTCAGGATCGACATCGCCGCGGCTCGCCTCAGCGCGGCAGGCCGACCGCATCGACCCAGCGGCCCAGCACGGTCAGCGCCCACTGACTGTTGATGTTGCGCGGCGCAGCGGCGGCGAGGGCGTCGAACGCCGCGCGGCGCGCGGCGAAGAACGGCGTCGCGCGCAGCACCTCGCAGGCCGAGTCGAACATGCGCCGGAACAGGGCCTCGTGGGCCTGCATGAAGCGCATCGGCATGCCGAAGCCGGTCTTGCCGGCCGGCAGCAGCGCCGGATCGAGGTGCCGCGCGAGCAGCCCCCGCAGCACCGGCTTGAGCGCGCCCTGCGCCGGGCACTGCTCGGGCGGCAGCGCGGCGGCGAGGGCGAACACCGCCGGTTCGAGAAACGGCGACCGCACCTCGAGCGCGTGCCGCATGTTCATGCGGTCGACCTTGGCCAGTACCGCACCGGGCAGGTAGGTGTGGAAATCGAGCACGCTGAGGCGCTGGGCTTCGTTCCAGCCCGCGCGCAGCGCGACCGGCGCGTAGCGCGCGAGGAAGTCGCTGCGCCAGCCGGCATATTCGTCAGGGAACAGCGGCTTCAGAACGGAAGGCGGAAAGACCGGCAGTGCGCGCTCGACATAGGCCTCGAGCGCATCGGCGGCGCTCTTGTCCCTGCGCACATGCTCGAAGCCGGCGTAGCGTGGATAGCCGCAGAACAGCTCGTCGCCGCCGTCGCCGGAGACCGCGACCGTCACCTCGCGTCGCATCTCGCGTGCGAGCAGATAGACGGGCACGCAGCTGCGATCGCCATTCGGCTCGTCCAGCCAGTCGCCGAAGCCCTGCGCCGCGGCCAGCAGGTCGTCGCTCGAGAGCCGGTAGCTCTGGTGCGGCAGGCCGAGCGCATCGGCGATGCGCCGTGCGCCCGCCGTTTCGTCGTCCAGCGCTTCGCTGCCGGCGAAGCCGGCGCAGAAGGTGCGCAGCTCCCGCTTCAGGCGCCGCGCCGCAAGGGCGCACACCAGGCTCGAATCCACGCCGCTCGACAGGAACGCGCCGAGCGGCACGTCGGAGAGCAGCCGGCGCTCGATCGAGCGCAGCAGCGCGTCTTCCAGCGCGTCGGCCTGCGCCTCGGGCGCCGCCGCGACCGGATCGACCAGGCGGTCGAAGGCGAAATAGCGCCGCGCCGGCAGGCGCGCAACGTCGGTGTCGGGACTGCCGCCGTCGACCACAAGGCGCGTGCCGGGCTCGAGCGCGTAGACACCGTCGAGAATGCTGCGCGGCGCAGGGACGTAGCGCAGTGCGAGGTAATCGAAAACGCCGCGCGCATCGAGATCCCAGGACCGGCCGGGCAGGGCGGCGATGGCGCGCAACTCCGAGGCCACGACCAGCATGCCGCCGACCTGCGCGTAGAAAAGCGGCTTCTCGCCGGCGCGGTCGCGCGCCAGGTGCAGCCGGCGCTCGGCCGAATCCCACAGGGCGAAGGCGAACATGCCGTCCAGCCGCGTCAGGCATGCCGGGCCCCATTCGGCCCAGGCGGCGAGCAGCACCTCGGTGTCGGAGTGCGAACGAAAGCTGCGTCCACAGGCTTCCAGCGCGCCGCGCAGTTCGAGGAAATTGTAGAGCTCGCCGTTGTAGCTGATCGTATAGCGCCCGCCCGGGTCGCGCATCGGCTGTGCGCCGGCAGGCGAAAGGTCGAGCACCGCGAGCCGCCGGTGGCTGAGCGCGCAGGCCTGACCGTCGTCCCAGACGCCTTCGCCGTCCGGACCACGATGCTGCTGACGCTCGGCGAGTTGCGCGACGGCGGCGCGAAGCGCGCCGATGCCGACTTCGGCGCGCAGGGCGAGGGCAGCGCCGACGCCGCACATGGTCAGTGCGCCGCGCCCTGCGTGCGTTCGGCCTTCGCCGCGAAGGCGAATGCGTACTTGCGCAGGCCCTTGAAGTGCACCACGAAGCGCTCGTCGAGACGATCCAGCGACGAGGCCGCCTCGCCCTCGCCGCCGGAAAAGTTGAAGGTGTCGCAGGGCAGGAAGCGCAGCTCCGCGCCCGCCACCGCGCTCGGTGCATAGGGCGAAAAGGGCTGCGCCGCGTGCACCATGGCGTTGAGCGAGAGCTGGCCGCCACGCCAGCGTTTCACGTCGCCGTAATAGCCGCCGATGAACGCGTCGGCGGCGACGGCATCGTAGGTCGCCAGCCGTCTCTCGAAGAAGCGCCGCACCGCCTGCGGCCGGCGTGCGGCGAGGAACATGACGCCTTCGTTCGCCGGCATCAGCCGCGGGCCGTCGCGATAGGTCAGCCCGATGTCGAAACCCAGGTCGAACACCGCCTCGAGCGGCCGGTTGACCAGCGCGTCCGCGTCAAGGAACACGGTGTCGCGCGTGAAGGCCGGCGAGCGCAGGTAGGCGAGCAGCGCGCAGGCGCGCTCGTACATCGGCCGTGTCGGATCGAGCGGCAGCTCGACGACCTTCACCCCGGGCGCCGCCAGGGCGCGATGCCGCGCGCCCTGCGCAGTGGCGAGGAACACTGTCGCATCGGGGCAATGGCTGTGCACGCGCTCGATACAGCGCCGCAGGATGTCGAGGTAGTCGAAATGCTGCGGCACGAGCTTGGCGTCGACGTAGTCGATCGCCGCGCCGGCCGGCATGTCGACGTGGAACAGGAATACGTTGAGGCCCTGCGCTGCGCGCGCCGCGTCGGCGAACGCTGGCACCAGCGATGCGACACGCGCTTCGCTCTCGGCGTCGAGCGCGTCGCGGCGCAGCGCCGCGGCGTGCGCGACGATCGTCTCGATCGGCAGCTCGGTGCGCGCAGCCCCCGCAGCGGCGTCGCTGGGGGCCTCCTTGCCGGTGACCTGCAGCGGTTGGCCGCTGGCGAGCGAGGCGAGGCGAGACAGCAGGTCGAGATTGGAGATCGGGGCGGCGGCCGGCGTCGGCGTCGGCGTCGGCGACGCGGGCGGGGCGGACGCGGGGGAGGCCGTGATCGCCGCCGCTTGCGGCGCACGGCGCGCGAACGCGGCCTTCAGCAGCTTGAGCAGCATCTGCGTGGCGTTCGCTTCGCGCCGGGCTAGGGCCGGCGCTGCCGGGGACTCATTGCGACGCCGGGTCCTTCTTGCTCGAGGCGCGGGTCGTCGTGTAGACCACCAGGCCCTCGGTGGCCACCTCGATGAATTTCTCGCTGTAGCCGAGCTCCTTCAGCTCCCACTTGAAGGCATTCGCCAGCCGCGCCTTCTTGTAGACGCCCAGCTTGCTCTTCTGGCCGAACTCGGCGGCCTGGTCGAGCACATCCTCGAGCACCTTGGTGATGCGGTTGGCCGAGACGCGCTTTTCCTTCGCCTGGTCGAGCGTCGGCGGATAGCGCTTGGCGACCATGTCGGCGAGCTTCTTCGCGAATTCGTCGACGTCCTTGCCGACCAGCTTGTCCAGGAGTCCCATAACGTGACCTCGTGATCTCGGTTTGCGGTTGACCGCTGGCGATTATCGCACCGCAGGCCCTCGCGTGCGCGCAGTGCCTAGGCGGCCAGCGGCGCGGGCGTGACCACCTTTTCCAGGTAGATGTTGTAGAGGAGCAGGTTGCGCTCGATTCTCGGCTGCTTGATGACCTCCACGCCGTGGAACGCCTGGTCGGTCTTGAGGAAGCCGAACAGGCTGTTGGGCAGGAACCCTGCGGTCATCACCTTGTTGAACTGCTCGAAGGGATGGCGCTGGCGTCCGTCGCAGCGCATGGCCGGGTCCTTCGGCACGTAGACCGAGGTGCCGAGGGCCTGCAGCGCGTCGTCGGGCGGGAGGTAGAACAGCAGCGAGACGAGCTTTTTCGGCGTGTCGGTATGCGGCTTGATCGAGTAGTCGGTCATGTCGCGCACGAAGCGCGCCTCCACGCTGGTCACCAGTCGCGCCTCGGCGCCGAAGCGCGCGCGGATGCCGGCCATGAACTTGCCGACGATCAGGTCGCGGAAACGGTCGCCGAGCAGCCAGCTCGACAGGCTGCGCCAGGTGCCGCTGCCAAAGCTCGCGTCCTCCTCGGCTTGGAGCACGGACAGTTCGGCGAGATAGCGCGGCTCGAAAGGGCTCTTCTGCAGCTCGCCGGTCTTCTTGTCGATGCGCCCGACCGTACCGAACTCGTTGATCGGCGTGAGCGCCTCGGTGTCCGGCATCGTCTCGAGCAGGCGCTGGTAATACGCCTCGGGAAAGACCGGCTGGATGTAGAAGTGCGGATACGGATACGTGCGCACCGCCGCGTTCGCGATCTGATAGTGAACGAATTCCTCAACGTCGAAAGACATAGTTGGCAACGCCCTTGAATGGACCTTCCTCGCGCTGTGACTGCGCGACCTGCTCGCGAGAAAAATCGAAGCCCAGCTCGAGCATCGTATCAATGATGTTCCAGTGGTCTTCGAGGTTGGTGTTAATTTCGATCAGCGCGGACTTGACCGTCTTCGCCGCGAGCGTGCGGCGGGCCCCGGCCACGATCACCGGCTCGATGCCGTCGACGTCGATCTTGACGTGCTGCGGCACCGGGAAGCCGTGCTGCTCGACCAGCTCGTCGATCGATATCGCGACGCTGCCCTGACGGAAGCCGGGCGCCATCGGCCGGTCCGCGAAGTCGCGCGCCTCGCCGAAGCGGTGCAGCGAGCCGCCCGGATCGACGCTGCTGAGGAACAGGTGGTCGAATGCCAGCTTGTCCGCGATCGCCAGGCAGTAGGCGGAGACGCGGTCCTGCAGCCCGTTCAGCAGGATGTTGGTGTTGAGAATTGCAAAATTTTGCGACTCCGGTTCGAAGGCGAAGACGCGCGTGCCGCGTGTCTTGGCCGCCCAGATGGTGTAGCTGCCGACGTTCGCGCCGATGTCGAACAGCACCTCGTCCGGTGCAAATGCCGCGATCCAGGCGAGCGTTTCCGGTTCCTTGTGCCGCAGCGATTCGACCCGCCAGCGCGTGGTGTCGTTCGGCGTGAAGAACCGAACGCGGCTGCCGTCGTGTTCGACTTCCATGCATTGCGCCGGAAGCGGAGCGGCGTTCACCATCGACCTGCCATGGGGTATGGCGTACCTCGCACCGCGGCAATATACCACCGCGGACCCGCGTGTCCCTGTGCTATAACTCGCTTCGAGCCACGCCCTCGACGCGGCAGGTTCTCATCGCCCGGCGACGCGGCGTGACGGAATTCACGGCGCGACCAACGAACCGCAACAGACGCTTCATCCATGCCCTACTCGCGAGACAACCCGAGCGCGCGATACCGCGAGCTGATCCGCATGTACCAGGACATGCATGTGCACGGCGAGCGCTTCATGGGCGTCGCACCGCAGCACACCTTTGATGGACGCAGCCTGCGCAAGGAGCTGGTGCGCATCAAGCGCCTCATCGAGCAGACCGGGGCGCTGACGATCCTCGACTACGGCAGCGGCAAGGCCGGCGAGTACGAGCCGCGCCAGGTGGCCGTCACGGGCGAAGGCGAGTGGGACAGCGTGATCGATTACTGGGGCGTCGACGAGGTCACCTGCTACGACCCGGGCTACGCGCCTTACAGCAAGCTGCCCAGCGGCAGCTTCGACGGCGTGATCTGTACCGACGTGCTCGAGCACTGCCCGGAAGAGGACATTGGCTGGATCGTGCCCGAGATCTTCTCCTACGCCGATCGCTTCGTGTATCTCGCGGTCGCCTGCTACCCGGCGAGCAAGCGCCTGCCGAACGGCGAGAACGCGCATTGCACGGTTCAGCCGGTCGAGTGGTGGCAGGACGTAATCCAGCGCGCCGCGGCGGCGCGCCCCGGCGTGATCTGGGAGGCCTGGCTTGAGGCGAAGCGCGGATCGGACGCCGAGACGATCGGCCTGCGTGGCGGTGCGCTGCAGCCGGCGGGCTGAGCGGGGCCGCACCACGCATCCCGCGATCGCGCGATGCTGAGCGCGCTGCTGCGGCAGATCTTCGGCCGGCCTGGAAAGGCGGCCCCGGCAGCCTCGGATGCACCGCGTCCCGGCGCGCTCGACAGCGCGCGCGCACTGCTCGATGCACGGCGCCTCGACGAGGCGCTGGCCGAAGTCGAGCGGTTGCTCGGCGCGGATCCGGCACAGGTCGATGCCATGGTGCTGAAGGCGGCGATCCTGCGCCGCCAGCGCAAGCTGGCCGAGGCCAAGCACCTGCTCGAGGCGGTGCTGATCCTCGAGCCGCGCTGCGCCGAAGCCTGGCTCGAGCTGGGCACCTGCTACCGGTTGGAGGACGATCCGTTCTGGGCGCGCTACTACCTGCGCCTGGCGAACGCGGCCGATCCGGCACGGGCGGATGTCTGGAACGAGCTCGGGCTGATCGAGATCACCCTGGGCAACTACGAGCAGGCCGAGGAGTCGCTCGAGCACACGGTGAACCGCAATCCGGATCTCGCCGAGGGCTGGAACAACCTCGGCATGCTGCTCGGCCGGCGCCACGACCTGGAGAACGCACGCCGTCACTTTCTGCGCGCCGTGTATCTCAAGCCGGAGTTCTACATGGCCGCGTGCAATCTGGGCCTGGTCAACCGCGAACTGGAGCGTTTCGAGGACGCCGAGCGCGAGCTGCGCCGCGCGCTCGAGCTCGATCCGCAGCCGACCACCGCGCGCTTGAATCTGGCGGGGGTGCTGCAGGACAGCGGACGCCTGGACGCCGCGCGCGAGATGCTCGAGACCGCGCATGGCGAGGCGCCGCAGAACGCCGACGTGCTCACGGCGATGAGTGCGGTCGCGCTGCGGCTCGGCGAGGGCGCGCGGGCCACGCAGCTTGCCGAGCAGGCGCTCGGCTGCGCGCCGGACAGCCCCGACGCACGCCTTGCGCTCGCCACCGCGCAGCTCGCGCGCGGCGATTTCGCACATGGCTGGGAGAACTACGAAGCACGCCTGGCGAGCGGACAGGGCATGCAGCGCAAGTTCCCGATTGCGCGCTGGAACGGCGAGGACCTGCGCGGCAAGCGCATCTTCGTCTACGGCGAGCAGGGGCTCGGCGACGAGATCATGTTCGCGTCCTGCCTGCCGGACCTGCTTCGGCGCGGCGCGCATTGCCTGCTCGACTGCACGCCGCGGCTGCGCCCGCTGATGCACGACGCGTTTCCCGAGGTCGAGGTGCTCGAGTCGCCGACGCGCCCGGAGTCGCCCGGTGTGATGGACGTCGGCGCCGACGTCTGCGCGCCGATTGGCTCGCTGCCGCGCTTTCTGCGCACCACGCGCGAAGATTTCGCGGGCGGCCGGCCGTACCTGAAGGCGGACGCGCAGCGCGTCGCGGCCTGGCGCGAGCGGCTCGCGGGACTCGGCGACGGGCTGAAGGTCGGCCTCTCCTGGCGCGGCGGCCTGGCACGTACCGGTCGCAGCAACCGCTCGATCGCGATCGAGGCGCTGCAGCCCCTGCTGCAGACCGCCGGTGTGCGCTGGGTGAGTCTGCAGCACGACGCCCGCCCGGACGAACTGTCCGACCTCGCGGCAGGCCACGCGAACGGCGTCGCGCACTGGCCCGAGGCGCATGCCGAGATCCCCGAGACCGCGGCGCTGATCGAGGCGCTCGACCTGGTGGTCACCGTGTGCTCGACGATCGTGCATCTGTCGGGGGCGCTCGGCCGCCAGGCGCTGGTGATGACGCCGCGCGGGCCAGAATGGCGCTACCTGCTCGAGGGCGCGTCGATGCCGTGGTACGCGTCGGTCGAGCTCATCCGCCAGCGCCAGCGCGACGACTGGAGCGACGTGCTGGCGGCGGTGCGCGATCGCCTGGAGCGCGCGCGGCCTGCGCCGTCCGCGGCGGCCTCGCAGGTGGCCTCGTGAGCGCCAACCCGGGCACCATCGAGCGCGCGCCGGATCCGCAGATCGGGCAGGCGCGCAGCCTGCTCGCCGACGGCGACGCGACCCGGGCCTGGCAGCTTGTCCATGAGGTGCTGAGCGCGCGCCCGGATGATCCGGACGCGCTGTGCCTGGGCGGCAAGCTGGCGCTGCTCGGCGGGCGCGTCGAGCGCGCCCAGGAGCTGCTCGGCCGCGCGCTCGATGTCGCACCCGACAACGTCGAGGCGCACCTGGAGCTCGCCACGCTGTATCGCCGCTCGCGCCGGCTCGAGGATGCGCTCGACGAGCTGTCGCTCGCGCTGCACTACGACCCGGAGAACGCCGCTGCGCTGTTCGAGATGGGCAATGTGCGCAGCGCGCGGGGCGAGCTGGAGGCTGCGATCGAGGCCTACCGCAGCGCGGTGGAGAAAGACCCCGCGATGGCGCAAGCCCACCTCGAGATGGGCTACGTCATGCTCAAACTCAGGCGCTACGCCGACGCGGTCGAGGTGCTCGAGCGCGGCGCCGAGCTCGATCCGAGCAATCTGAGCGGCCAGAACAACCTCGGCTACGTCTATGTGCGGCTCGAGCAGTACGACCGTGCGCTCGACGTGTTTGCGCGCCTTTGCGCGCAGACGCCGTACTCGCGGCTCGGCCCACGCCTCAACTACGGCAACGCGCTGAGCCACACGGGCCGGCTCGGCGAATCGGAGCGCGTTTACGCGGATGTGTTGCAGCACGAGCCGAACAATTTCACCGCGCATTGGAACCGGGCGCACCACGTGCTCGCGCGCCACGCGTTCGCCGAGGGCTGGCAGGAATACCGCTACCGTCTGCAGGTCGACGATGTCTGGCACCGGCGGCTGATTCCCTTTGCGCCGTACAAGGGCGAAGCGCTCGAAGGCAAGACGCTGCTGATCAGTGCGGAGCAGGGACTCGGCGACCAGATCATGTTCGCCTCCTGTCTGCACGAGGTGGTCTCGCGCGCCAGACAGGTCATCCTGGAATGCGACCAGCGGCTCGCCAGTCTGTTCCAGCGCTCGTTTCCCGGCGTGCGCGTGATCGGCAGCCGACAGGAGATGCAGCCGCTTTGGCTGCGCGAGGTCGGCCATCCCGACTACCACCTGCCGGCAGGCAATCTGCCTGGATTTTTCCGCAGCCGACTCGAGGATTTCCCGCGCCATGACGGTTACTTGGTCGCCGATCCAGAGCGCGTTGCGCGCTGGAAGGAACGCCTCGCCGCGCTCGGACCGGGTCCTTACATCGGGCTGTCCTGGCGCGGCGGTACCCGTGGCACGCGGCGCAGCTTCCGCAGCCTGAGCCTGGTCGATCTGCTGCCGTTCCTGCGCGTTCCGGGCCTGCGCTTCGTCAGCCTGCAGTACGGCGACTGCGCCGAGGATCTCGAAACGCTGCGCCGCGAGAGCGGCATCGAGGTCGCGCACTGGCCCGAGGCGATCGCGGACTACGAGGAGACCGCGGCGCTCTGCGTGGCGCTCGACATGACCGTCAGCGTCTGTACCGCGGTGATCCACCTCAACGGCGCGCTCGGCAAGCCGGTGCGGGTGATGGTGCCGGCCGTTCCGGAATGGCGCTACGGCGTTTCTGGCGAAGCCATGCCCTGGTACCCGTCGGTACGCCTCATCCGGCAGGCCGCGCGGGGCGATTGGTCCGAGGTCTTCGCCCGCGTGGCGGACGATCTCGGGCGGCGCTTCGCTGCCTAAATCGGGCACCCGGTGACGCGTTGCGTCACCGGCAAGTCGCTGGACATTCAGATAAATTGCAGAACTTGATCAGGATGTGTCCGGAAGGCCGCCGTTCGGGCCTTCTGGGATAGTCCTAACCAACTCATTAATAAAGGTTTTACATGGTCTTGCGGTCGTCCGCAGGCGCGGTCGCAGGGCTGGCATACGTTCTGCATAGGGAGGGGCGCGAGAGGCGCCGTTGCCTCTACGAACCAGGAGAGACGTAGCTATGAAGCGCATCCAACGAGGCTTTACTCTGATCGAACTGATGATCGTCGTGGCGATCATCGGCATTCTGGCGGCGGTGGCGCTGCCGGCCTACCAGGACTACACCGTCCGTGCGAAGGTCTCGGAACTGATCCTCGCCGCCAGTGCGGTGCGTACGTCGGTCACCGAGCAGGCGCAGAACCTGAACGGTCTGACGAGCGCGGGCCAGGGCCTGACGATCCAGTCCGGCGGCAAGGTCGGCGTGGCGGCGGTGGCGATGACCGGCACGGTGGCGATCACCGGTGCGGATGCCAGCATCATGGGCACGTCGGGCATCACGGTGACGCTGGCGCCGAGCTGGAACACCACGGCGAACACGGTGGTCTGGTCCTGCGACGTCAACCCGGCGAAGTACGGCCCGTCGACCTGCCGTACCGACTAAGCCAAGCAGCCCCATTCGATCGAAACGCCTCCCTCGGGAGGCGTTTTTTTTGGGCCCTCAGGTACGTGCTGCCTGACGCGCTGCGTCACCTGGGGACGCAAAGCGCCGCAAATCGGTACCCCGAAGCCGCTGTGCAATGGCGTTCTGGCCTCTCCCGACCATGCCAGGACTTGCGCAACTAATTGATAATTAACTGATTTACATGTCCTTGCGATGCCGCGCGGCAGATTTCCCAGGGTGGCACGGGTCCTGCATCAATAGGGGTACTTGAGGGCGCTCATGCCTTCACGAACAGGAGAGCTAAATGAAGCGCATCCAACGAGGCTTTACTCTGATCGAACTGATGATCGTCGTGGCGATCATCGGCATTCTGGCGGCGGTCGCGCTGCCGGCCTACCAGGACTACACCATCCGCGCCAAGGTGTCGGAG
>Ga0209536_100013255_pt1 | contig 11902 bp, 8 predicted proteins | sample DeeMarSeWOR28_12_FD_187461 | JGI IMG/M metagenome (GOLD analysis project Ga0209536, IMG submission 187461) | Marine sediment microbial communities from White Oak River estuary, North Carolina - WOR-2-8_12 (SPAdes) (version 2) | ecosystem: Environmental > Aquatic > Marine > Intertidal zone >...
CAGACCAAGATTGGCAGTTATTAATGAAAAAGAGAGCACAAAAGTAAGGAAGTAGAATAATATCAATCGGAACTTTTTGTCAGAAAAGCTAATCAGAAGATCCTTAACTGGAATAATATCATTAATTGAAATACCTAGACCTTTATTATTTGTTACAGTTTCTTCTAATAGGAAGAAGACCATGAATAAGGTGACAACAGAGATTCCAGCTGCTAAAAATGAGGGGATACTGTAATCAATTGTTGCCAAATATCCTCCCATCGCTGGACCAATAAAGAAGCCTAGACCAAATACAGTACTCATATAACCAAATAATTTCGTTTGGGTCTTCTGATCTTCGTTCCGTATAATATCACCCAAATATGCTCGGGAGAGAGTCATATTGCTTCCTAATAAGCCATCAATAACACGAGATAGTAGGACAATAAAGAGAGAATTAGCTAAACCTAGCAAAGTAAAGCCAACTACTGTAGAAAATTGGCTAATCAATAGTAGAGGTTTTCGTCCATACTTATCGCTTAGTTTTCCAATAATCGGTGAAGAGATAAATTGACAGAGGGCGAACGATGCGATAATAAGTCCCACCATAAAGGGAGAAGCCCCGAGGTCAGTCGCTAAATAAGGTAAAAATGGTAAAATTAAGCTCCATCCTAATACTTCAGTAAAAATGATTAAGAGAATGGTAAAAAATTCTTTTTTCACTTAATTCACCAACTGACTTCTAATTGATTATATAACAGTGTTCTGTTATTGAAGTAATGACTGTATCTCTTCTTTTTCGATTCTCTGATCAAAGCTTATCTTCTTTACTTCTCCTCTTTCGTATTTCACAACAGAATTATCGAAGTTAGAAGACCAAATTATTTTTACATTAAATATATTGTTGATAATGAGGTTCAGAGGTTTTAATTGTGCACTATACGGCAATAGAAAACGGAACTAATGGGAAATGGTACGGTAGAATAATTGATTTGCTTGGTTCAATAACAAAAGCTAATTCTAGAGAAGAATTGGTACTGAATCTTGAAAACGAAAAACATGAGTATATATTATGGTTAAAAGGATATAATGAAGACCTTTCAGTGTATCTTCATGATAAATTAATCATAAAAGAAGAGATATCAAATATATCTCAATTAGGAGAATCAGGAGGAACTGTAGCTCTTTTTGAATATGATAAACGAGTAGTTTCCTCTGAAAGGTTGAAATATTTTTTTAAGTTAATGGAATATTCCCGAAAGACATTATTAGAACTTATTAAAGACATCCAACCAGAAAAAATGGCTGAACAAGTATCTCAAAACAATCGAACCATAATTCAAGTCTTACACCATATCTGTAATACTGAAGAGTGGTATAAATCTAGATTGGGGGAAGAAGCTGATTTTCTCTATGAGAAGCATCTTGGTATATCTGTAGACTATCTCGATCAGAAACCAATTATTGAAAGGCTTGAATATGTCAGAAAAGGGTGTTTAAATGTGCTTAATGATTTAATTGTTCAGAAAGGTGCAAAAATATTTACAAGAGAAGCATACACTAATTACCCAGAGGAGCCATGGACTGCTCATAAAGTTCTAAGACGATTCATTGAACATGAACGAGAGCATTATTATTCAATTAGAACAATGAAACAGAGTCTGTAATTTTAAGTTTAAATTTTTCTAAACCAAGGAAGATAAGAATATATAGCATAGAGGCAAACATATTTCCTGATTTAATTAATAAGTGAACGTGAAGAAAAAAAAGAGAAAAAAAAGGAAATTAGGAAATCCCCTATGATATTTTTACTATTTAAGATGCTTTTTCCGGTTGATGTGGATTTTAGTAATGTAATAGATTATCAGACCAATTACAACTAATTCGAAGTTGAAACCTGGAATTCCTGCAAGAGTTGGCCCCTCACCTTTTACATTATCTGTTTGCAGGATAATTTTAATATAAAGATGATTTACAATTGTATCATCATCTTGTATATCAATTTCGCAAAGATAATAATCATCCGCTTCCGTTGTACTGTCCCATGAGTATTCATAAATAAACCAGTCAGCTTCTGATCCGATTAGAGTCATTTTGTTGTCTATTACCATTCTACCTAATTTTGGGTCTCCTGTGATAGAATTAAAGTCTTCAATGACATAAACTTTAAAATCAACACTAGTAACCCTTCGATCGTCTTTTACAGATACTTTAAAGTAAATATCCTCGGAGACTGGGTTATAATCTACCAAATTACCTGCATTAACATAATCACTGAGGTTTTCTGGCAGGTCTGAAAGTAATGAATTCCATTCTGGAGGATTACTGGTTATTGGTCCTTGTTGACCGCCAACAACGGTGAATCCTAGTTTTGAATGTTCTGTGTGTTGATTCTCATCAATATCAACAACTGTGATGTTGAGGATTCGATACCCATTAATTTCAGTCGTTAAATCGTGAATATACTCATAATACCCAGTTAAGGGATTTAGATCCATGGTATACATTATTCCTCGGTCAATTTGCATTTTTACTGATTTAATCCCTAGATCATCTGTAACTTGTACTTGAAATGTGTGAAAACCTGTCAATGTTTCGTTTTCAGCGCTTGGTGAAATTATTTCAATTGTTGGAGGATTTCCAGGTCTAATATTGTCTACTTGGAGCCAGAAACCATAAATTATTTTGTGACCATCCATATCCCAAGCAGTGATTGTGAAGAAATGGATAGTGTTCTCGGATTCACCTAATGTATTCCAATCAAACTCAAAAATGTCATCAGCGTTAGTATCTGTCAAGAGAAATGCTGTTGCGTCTTTGGTCAAAACTACTGCAAAAATTTCTATATCATCTGTTACTTTCGTCTGGATTGTAAGGGTTCCATAAACAGATGTATTTTCTACACTAAGTAGCTCAATAACAGGAGGATCTGTTGTGCTTTCGTCATAATTATCAACTAATAAATCATGTATAGCAAAGCTATTAGAATTACCGTCATAATCTGTGCTGTACGCAATAATAGTCCAATATCCATCTGCAAATTCGTTCATTGTGTCCCAAGATACATTATAGTCCACAACAGGGCCATCTTCCCAATAAACAGTAACTGGAATCTCACGTTCAAATTGGGACGTTTGAACTGGTAGATCAGCGAAATATGCATTTAATATTGTAGTATTTATACCAGATGAACGGAATCGTGGTTCCCAATGTGTTCCATTCCAGTAATAGAATGGCCAGCAAAATTCATGGATCCCATAGCTGGAGTCATCCCATACTCTGATATGTAAATGATCTTCCAATCCTTTAAAAACAATATTTTGCTGTTGAATACCCCATTCACCCCAATACTCTTCTCCTGAGGTAACATTATGGTAGTAAAAGTTACCATCTGGTGGTGAGGTGTCAATATTGTCGTCAAGGAACGTATAATTCACTCTCATTCCAAATTTATCGAATAATGTCCCATTCGGAACTCCATATTCATCAACAAATTCAAGGGAAGCTGCATCAGTGAATATTTCCAAATAGTGATGAGCATACTGCAAATCCCACCAATCTTCTATCCATGTATCGATATGCCATCCCCAACCATTATTTTCTCGAGGATAGAACTTAAAACTTTCATAAGGAACAACTATATCGAATCTGGAAATGGAATAATTACTGCAGAAGGGAAAAGAAGGCCAAGTCCATTCTGATAATAAATTAATATTCAGATCAGTTTGTATCCCTGAATAAGTCTTTGTAGGGGTGATAATTTCTTCATTAAGAGGATTCCAGCGAAAATCTATTTGATCTATCCACTGGTTTACATTAGAATGATAGACTGACCATTGAGTATATTCCGATGTAGTCAAGTCTTGATTTATAAAAACTGGGGAACTCTTTACAATATTACTATTGGCTAGTAGATTCTGACTCATTAGTGTAGTAAAGTCGTCACTATGGAAGCGATAGCCTTTTCCCTCATACTGGAGCTCAGGCCAACCCCATTTGTATTCTTCAGTCTGGTTGCTTGAGAAACTAATACCTAAAAGGTTTCCAACATCAATAGCTACAGTATTTGCAGCACTATAATGATCGTTGTAATCATTATAATACATTAGAAGTGTAAAACTATTCCACAGGTTTTCTCTGGTAGGTCGGAATGTCAGTTCTAGTAAAATTATGTTAGAATCCCAATTTCCTAAAGATTCAAAATCAATAAGTCTTGAATAAGCCCCTCTTAGATTAATATCTTTGAATGAATAACCATATTGATTAACAATAAGGGATGTTTCCATAGCTGTCTGTAAGAAGTCTGGAAGGAAATCATAGGTAAAGCTAACTGATAAAAAAGTGTGAATTCCTCCCAAAATTTCAAAATTAACATCCCAGTAGTGATTAGTAACCCAGGGTTCTGGAGGAGGGTGATAATTTTGGTAGATTATACAGGCACTACTATTAGATGATGGATTATGAGTGATTGATGCTACATTTGGTAGTTCTACATTGAGCCATAATTGACTCTGATAAGCATTTTTCTGGATTTTTGGGGTATGAATTAAGTCATTTAGGATGAAAGTATGTGTACCAAAGTAACTCCCTGTAATAGCAAAAATATTACAACTAAAACCAAATCCAAACGCAAAGCTTATCTCTGGATTATTTTCATCACCTGATGGCCATGCCCAAGCGTTAATATGGTTGGCTGTGGTTACATCAATTGTTTCGGCCAATCCGCCAACAGAACGCGGGATAACACTATTATTAATATAATCAGTGAACCAAGGCCAGTCGATATGAGAACGATAACGAACTAGAGTCAAATCAATCCATTTATCCTCACGCCAATCTTCCCAAGCCCATGTTCCTTCATACTCATAGGTAATGAATAAATCTCTACTCATATACTCAATAATTAGGTCAGCATATTCCTTAGCTAATGAGGCGTCAGTCGTTCTAAAGTGAATTTGCACCTCAGTATTTAGATCTATTGGATCATCGGTTTGCCAGAACCACCAATTTGCATGATCAAATAATTCATAAATCGATGGATAGCTTGCAATGAATAGGTTGAGATTCTGTTCTCCAAATCCTAGATCTCTTGATTGAATTTCAACTCGGCTGTTAATCCATCCTGTAGAATCAGTCCATACCCATGCTGACTCCCATAAGTCAGTAAATGATTCTAATGAGACTTCATGTTCAATTGGTATATCCTGAATTGAAATTGATGCAGTAGTTGGTGTTATTTGTAATGTAGTTGATATAATTAGGTATGAAAGGAGCAGAAGACAAAAGGGAGGGATTTTCAACATTTTTATTCTTGTCTTACTCAAATTTGATCCTTCTCCAATGTCTTGTGATAATTTTACTCGTCTTAACTTATATTAAAAACAAAACATATTGATAAAGTAAGCTATTTTTTTATTTAATTTAATATATAAATGCACAAAGCTCTCTTTAGGAGGTATAAAGAGAGAATCGGGTTAGTTTAACAGTTCTTGGTTACAATGAATATAGGAACTGACTCCTACTATTATGATGAATTTTACAATCGACATTTGGATTCAACGACATACTCCCGCGGTGGGTTGCAACCGCAACAGCAAGACACAGGAACACAGTAGAAATCAACCCATGAAATAGAAATATTTCTATATTAAACTTAACAACCCTTATGTAAGTTTGAGAAGTCCTCAAATAAACCAAACTAGTGTGTTGTGAATTGATTGCGAGTGAATCGTTACTATGATACTTTAATTTTCGATCTTGATGGAACTTTACATGATTCAAAATCATTAGTTCTTAAAGTTCATGAGACTTGTGTTACAAAATTATCCTTTAAACTTAGTACGGAAATATTTCTAGGGCTTTTTGGTAAACCTATTCATGAAGTTCGAAAAGAATTATCAATAATATTAACTAATGAACAGATTTCTACATTTCTCAACTGTTATTTTACGAAATTATTAGAGATAGTTAATCAAGGACAAACCTGCCTTTTTCCTGGATCAGCTGAAGTGTTGAATTTTTTAAAAGGAGCAGGTTGGAAATTAGCTATATGCACAAATGTGCATACCCCCTTTATCAAAGTATATCGTGAAATTTTTAACCTTGATAAATGGTTTTCAGGAGATGGTACTTCGTTCTATTGGTCAGGAAAATCGGAGCAAGAAGATGAGACCAAAGAATGGATGATTCAGCAAATATTAGAAGAACTAAACTCGAAAGCAGCAATAATGGTTGGAGACCGAAAAGTGGACATTGATGCTGCGCGGAAAAATAATATTGCTAGCATAGGATGTCTTTATGGATTTGGTTCAAGAGATGAATTGAAAGACGCAGATTATTTCCTAAACAACATTAGGGAATTACCTGCATTATTAGAAAAAATTAATCCTAGAGGGTAGATCAAATTAAATTGATATCCCTTTTTTGAGTTTTTCGATGGTATAGTTAATATCAGTGTCTTCAATATCAGCTGAAATATAAAATCGGAGACCATTTTTACCTAAAGGAGCAATAAAAATATTTTCTTTCTCTAGAAACTTAAGGAGAGATAGTCGATTTACCTCCTTTCCTAAATAAGCAAGGATCATATTCGTTTGTACAGCTAGAAGATCAACAGTAATGCCAGAAATCTTATTAATTCCTTTGGCCAATCGTTTTGCTTTTTGATGATCGACTAATAACCGTGAATATAGATTTGGATCCTTTAATGCAACCAATCCACAGGCAGATAACCAACCAATTTTACGCATCCCCCCACCTAACATTTTTCGAAAGCGAATTGCTTTTATTATAAATTCTTCAGATCCGCACAACATCGATCCTACAGGGGCACCTAGTCCTTTAGAAAGAGAGAACATAACAGAATCAACATATTGGCTGAATTTTTTTACAGTCACGCCTGAATGAACTGCTGCATTGAATAATCGTGCTCCATCCAAGTGGATAGGAAGATGATATTTTTCTGATATTTCTCGAATTTCCTTAAATCGTTCAATAGGAACAACAATACCTCCATAACGGTAATGTGTATTCTCAAGGCATATTAAAGACGTTTTTGGATAATGTTGATCAGAAGGTCGTATTGCCAATTCAATTTCTTGAGCTTTCGGGGCTCCATCCTGACTTCTGATTGTTTTCAACATAAGTCCAGCTACTGCTGCCGCACCACCTGTTTCAGAGGTACATATATGGCTATTTTCCTCTAAAATAATTTCTTCTCCGCGTTGAGTATGAGATAATAGTGCAACAAGATTTCCCATTACACCACTAGGAAGGAATATAGCCTTCTCTTTGCCTAACATTTTTGCAGCATATTCTTCCAGTTCTAAGGTCTTCTGATCTAAGTTATAAACAGCATCTCCTAAAGGTGCTTTGAATGCAACTTCTATCATTTCAGCACTTGGAGCTGCATTTGTATCTGTTCGGAAATCAACTAGTTTATACATCTTCTAAGTCCCTGCTAAGAATAAAAATGATATATTATCTTATTCGAATTGCTAAAGAAGGTCTTTTTTTGAAAATACCTCCTTTAATAGTTTAGGAAATTTACTTGATAAATTTTGTAAAAAAAATATTTTATGAGGCTATGGATCACTTCATCTGGCTAAAGATTTAGTTTGATAGAAACTATTTTGGCAATTTTATGACATTTTGGGTGAAAATATTATGAATGAATTTAAAAGTGGGGTAGGCTTAGCAGATATAACTCCACCAGTTGGATTACCAATGTTGGGGTATTCTGAAAAAGAAAGAGACGTTGGAAATACTGGTATTCACGATCCATTATTTGCTAAAGCCCTTGTACTTTCGGATGGAGATTATAAAATAGCTATTGTCAATTGTGATCTTGCAGGATTTGATCTTGCTTTATCGCAAAAGATCCAGAGCTTAGTTGAATCAAATTCAGATATTCTTGGTAAGAATGTCTTACTTGGATGTACACACACTCATTGTGGGCCAATAGGGACTATCCAAAATCAGCGGTTAAGTCCATTACTTGAACGGTTTAAGCCATATTTCCCCTTTGTACAGCATTTAAGAGAGGTTTATGCTTGGCAAATAGCTGGGACAGTTATTGAAGCGAATAATAGAATTATAAAGTCAAAAATCGGGACAAAAGCAGGACATTTAAGATCAGGGGCGATTTGTACCAATCGGAATAATACTGAAGGTCCAATGGATCCAGAAGTTTTAATAATGCGAACTGATTCTCGTTTTTTGGAACCACAAGTAATATTGGCTAATTATTCCTGTCACCCTACTGTTATTAGCTATAACTCTTTAGAGATTAGTGCTGACTTTCCTGGATATGCAATGAAGTTTGTTGAACAAGCATATCCTGGAGTACAAGCCATGTATTCAAATGGGGCTGAGGGAGATATTAGCACTCGGTGGAGTCGGCGTGAGCAGACTTTTAAGGAAGCTGAGCGGATAGGAAAAATTTTTGCATCAGAAATAATAAAAACAGCAGCTCAGGTAGAACTTAAAGAGACAGGTACTATAAAAGCTATTTCGAAAGAAATTGAACTACCTTTGAAGAAATTCCCAAATTTAGAGGAAGCTAAAGGAATTGTTGAGGAAAAAGCGAAAGAGCTTGAAAAGCTAAAACAGGAAGGTGCTTCTCATGGTGCATATCGCAGAGCGTATACCACCTATCTTGGGTCTACATTTCAATTAGAATATGTTAAAGCTGGCGCTCTGAAATCAATGGGAGGTAAAATTAAAACATTTATTCAAGCTTTTTCAGTTAACGATACTGGAATCGTGTCCATACCAGGAGAAATGTTTACTAAACTTCAATTAAAGATTAAAAAAAGTTCTCCTTTTGACAAGACCTTTGTTATTGGCTTAGCGAATGATTATATCGGATATATACTTGATAGCGAAATTTATGATAAAAATATTTACGAATCGTGGACCACGATTTTAGCTAGAGATGCAGGAGAGCAATTAACAGACGAATCATTAAAATTATTAACTTCATTGAAAGGATAACTAATTATTCTCCTTTTTTTATTTTCTGTAAAATATCTGGTAGTTGAATAATATCCGTAATAGTATAATCAGCTAATTTAGCTTCTTCCGGTGCAAAACCATACATACAGCCAATACTAATAAGATTATTCTCTTTTGCAGCTATAATATCATGTCTATGATCCCCAATCACAATAGCTAGTTTTGTTTTAAAGGTTTTTAAGATTTGTCTAATCATCCATCCTTTAGACTTATTAGGGTATAACCCAATCCAATAGAATTCATCAAAATAAGCATTGAGATTATACATTGTTCTGATTTTATCAAGATAATGTGTTGGGGCGTTTGTGCATATAGCCATATTCCATTTTTCTCCCCTAAGTTGCTTCAGAACCTGTTCTGTATTTGGGAAAAATGCCCCTTTTTCAATTCCAACATGTTTAATAAACTCCTGATCTACACAATCAAGCAAAATCCTAGCAGACTTTTTTCCAAATTCTAAAGTTAAGTTCTCTGAAAACTCCAAATTAGTTGTACCAATTTGCTTTACGATAAAAAGTAGATCAGCTTCATTGAAATTAGTGTTCCATTTATCATTTACTATTTCAAAACATTTTCTATATACTGGGAAAATAAATCGGCTAGTATCGATTAAAGTTCCGTCTAAATCAAAAACTAAGGTATTAATCTGATTGTCATGTGACATACATGTGCCTCTATTATATAAGAATTTTAATTAACATAAATTATTAATAGATATCAACTAAGGATAGCTGACGTGATTATTTGAAAGAATATTTCAAATTTTAAAGTTCATCACTAATTTCGGATACACTAGTTCCTTCATGAACGATTTTACAGGCAAGTTCTATCATTTTTCTTGGATTCTTCCTTTGCCAGAGATTTCGACCAATACATATCCCAGCACCTCCTCCTTGCATAGCTCCTTCAATTGTTAACAATACATCTCTATCAGTACCCATAGTTTCCCCACCTGCGATTACAACAGGAACAAGAGCTGTTGAGGTCACCTCTTGAAACGTTTCAGGAGAACCTGTATAATTAGTTTTAATTAAATCGGCTCCTAATTCAGATGCTATTCTAGCGACAAATTTAACATTCTCTGGACTAAATGAATCAGCCATTTTTGTTCCTGACGGTAAAAATTCTCCAAGCAAAGGAATTCCAAATTCATTACATTCGTCATTGACTTTTCCAAATTGGCTAATACCCTCTAAATCCTGCAATCCCCCAATATTTACTGTAAATGCAATAGCATCAATACCTAGTTTAATTGCATTTGAAACCGAGGAAATTACCGGCTCATATGGGAATATTTCACTTTTGATATTAGTATTTGTTATTCTAAGAATGACTGATATATCTCCAAGGATATTGGTTGGAATAAATCGCATAATCCCAGGATTAATAAGAATAGCGTCAGCTCCTCCTTTATAAGCAGATAATATGGTTCTTTCTATGTTTTCAATACCATTTAATGGACCCATATAGGCTCCATGATCCATAGGAACAATTACAATTTTTTTAGACGATCTATTAAATAAACGGTTCAATCTAATCTTTTTTCCTATCATTTTTTAATTACCTTCTCGGTTTAGTATTATTTTTGATGAATTGAAAATTAAAGATAATAAAATAATCTTTTTGTTTCTAATTCTAGTGATAAAATCATTTTTTTATGTGAAGTATTAACTTTTCTGATAGAATGTGATGAAAGGTATAGAACGGTTACAACTCTATTTTTAAGTTAATAAATTAGTTTAATTGCTTCGTAGCTTAGAAATTCTATCATCCTCGGTCTTTAATATGCATTTTCGTGTTTAATATTAGTTATGGATAATTAGATCTATTAATGATATAAATATCGGGACAAAAATTTAAAAATGGAAGAAATGTCCAAATTAGATTAATCTAAAATGCAGGTAATTTTATCGATGAGAGATCAAAAAAGAGATTCTTTTGAAAATTCTAATACTCTTCTTGATATCATTCTTCATTTCGGGATTATTTTCATATTTAGCATAATATCAAGTGGTATAATTTATATCTGGACTGAATCTTTAATTGGATTAGCTTTTGTAGGTATAACATCACTATTTTGGGGAATTAGCACACTTATTATGTCTCGGTATAACCCTGAGACTGTAAAATACTTCATTTATAAAAATAAGCTAATAAATCAGGGGTATTTTTACATTCTTGATGGTTTTATCTTAATCCTACTAACTATTTTGCTCTTACTAGTTTCACAAAGGACTTGAAGTAACTCTTTTTAGCTCTTCACTTGATTCAAAAAAAATACGCTTGTTCCTACACAGTATTTAAAATCTCGGTATTTTATTTTTGCTAGGACATTTCAACTTTTATCAACAGAAAACATTTAATAACAAAATATAGCGTGATCTGTGTTCTTTTTTTAAAACGAAAGAACAATCAAAATCTGGTTTCTCTCATCTAATACCTAAAAATTACACCTCAAATAAGATGAAGAATACTAAGATTTGATTTAATATCAAAAATAAAACTATTAGAGGAGTCAAAAGTATGGATTTTATCCCAATGATTTTGATTTTAGTAATCGCTTTTATAGTAGGCATTGAAGGTTGGTTTGGCAGTCCATTCGTTCTCTGGAGTCCTCTTATTAACTCTACTCTTGTAGGAATTGCTTTAGGTGATCCTGCTGCTGGAGTATATATTGGGTCAATACTTACCGTTGTCTACTTTGGAGTTGTTCAGATTGGCGCCTCTGCACCCCCTGATCAGTCTGTAGCTGGAATGGTCGGTGCTGCTGTTTTTATTGAAGCTGGTGGTGTAGTTGGCGGAGATTTAACAATTGGTTTGGCTGTTGCGACAGCCGCTGCAATATTAGGAACGTACTTTAACATTGCTACGCAAACAATTAACACGGTTTGGGTTCATCTTGCTGACG
>Ga0209536_100013256_pt1 | contig 11901 bp, 9 predicted proteins | sample DeeMarSeWOR28_12_FD_187461 | JGI IMG/M metagenome (GOLD analysis project Ga0209536, IMG submission 187461) | Marine sediment microbial communities from White Oak River estuary, North Carolina - WOR-2-8_12 (SPAdes) (version 2) | ecosystem: Environmental > Aquatic > Marine > Intertidal zone >...
TGAAAACTGGATCTGTGGGGTTTCAAAGGGACACACGCTCAGCCGCTAACAATGAGATCGGGTTGAAGCGGTTAAATCTCAAAGTTACATGTCGCAAATATACAAATTGCAGCGAGGCTCCACTGCTATGGTGTGCGGCGTGACTTACCCGCGCAGCCGCGAATCGCGAGCTCGCGCGCATCGAACAGGAGAGCAATCGTGTCCCGGCATCAATTGAGCAGCGAAGAGTTCACCCGGCTCAAAGGGCGATACGACGAGGTGGCCGTGCGCTCGCACTCGATCAACACGCGCTGCTATACCGACGCGAAGTTCCTCGCCATCGAGCGCGAACAGATTTTCCATCGCAGCTGGCAGTTTCTGTGCCATGAGGAAAAGCTGCGCAATCCCGGCGATTACGCCAGCGCCAGCATCGAGGGCCAGAGCGTCGTCGCGCTGCGCAACAGGCACGGCGAGCTGGCGGCGTATTACAACGTGTGCAAGCACCGCGGCCATGAGCTGCTGTTCGGCGACGGCAACGTCAGGCGCATTACCTGCCCTTACCACGCATGGACCTACGACCTGGACGGTGCGCTGGTCAACGCGCCGCGCTCGGAGCACCTGGAGAATTTCGAGCAGAAATCGATTTGCCTCGAGCGCGTGCGCATCGAGGTGTTCTGCCACCTGGTGTTCGTCAACCTCGATCCCGACGCGGTGCCGCTGGCGCAGCAATCGGGCGACCTCGCCAGCGAAATCATGCAATACGCCCCGGACCTCGCCTCGCTCACCTTCGCGCATCGCCTGACTTACCGCATCAAGGCCAACTGGAAATCGGTGGTCGACAATTTCCTCGAGTGCTATCACTGCCCGGTCGCGCACAAGGGCTTCAGCTCGATGATCGACATGGACACCTACAAGGTCAAAACCCACGGCATCTATTCGAGCCACATGGCGAAGGCCAAACAGGGCGACAACAAGGCCTACGACATCAGCAACGCCTCGGTTACCGACCACGCGGTGTGGTTCCTGTGGCCCAACCTCACGCTGATGCGTTACCCCGGCAGCGGCAATTTCATGGTGTGGCGCTTTTACCCGATCGACGCCGGGGAAACCCGGGAAGAGTTCGATTTCTTCTTCGAATCCGCGACCCCGAGCGACAGCGAAATGGAAGCGATCCGCTTCATCGACGAGGTGCTGCAGCCGGAGGACATCGGCCTCGTGGAGAGCGTGCAGCGCGGTATGAACACGCCGGCCTTCGAGTCCGGGCGCTACATGGTCGACATCGAGGGCAGCGGCGCCAGCGAGCACGCGGTGCACCATTTTCACGGGCTGCTGCTCGACGCTTACCAGCGCGCCTGCCAATCCTGAACTCTGCCAGCCACGGACACCGAATCATGAGTAATCAACTGCAGGGCAAGACCGCGTTCGTCACCGGCGGCAGCGGCGGTATCGGCACGGCAATCTGTGATCGCTTCGCCGCGGAAGGCGCGCGCGTCATCGCCGCCGACCTGCAGCCGCCCGCCGCGTTGGCGCCGGGCGTGGAATTTCGCGAGTTCGACGTCACCAGCGAGGCAACCGTCACCTCGACCTTTGACGTGCTGGCGCAACAGTGGGACAGGCTCGACATACTGGTCAACGCCGCCGGCATCGAAATCGAGAAAACCATCGAACACACCACGCTGGAAGAATGGAACCGCATCTTCGCGATCAACGTCACCGGCATGTTCCTGACCAGCAAGTACGCCCTGCCCCTGCTGCGCAAATCGGCGGGTGCCAGCGTGATCAACTTCGGCTCCTACGACGGCTACATCGCCGACCCCGGCCTCGCCGCCTACTGCGCGACCAAGGGCGCGGTGCACGCGCTCACCCGCGCCATGGCCTGCGATCACGGCCCCGAGGGCATTCGCGTCAACGCCATCTGCCCCGGCTACGTCAACACGCCGATGCTGCAGAGCTTCTTCGGCGAATCGGGCGACATCGAATCGTTGAAACAGGCGGTGCGCGACGTGCACCCGCTGCGAACTTACGGCGAGCCCGGGGATATCGCCAACCTGGTCAACTGGCTGGCGTCCGACGAGGCGCGCTATGCCTCGGGCCAGCTGTGGGTGCTGGACGGCGGCCTCAGCGCCCAGGTCCAGCAGATGCGGCTGTAGTTCGCCGGGCGAAGTTCGATCATGCCCGGCAGCGCGTCGTCGAAGCGCCGGGCCATCGGGCCGCGATCCCGCGGCAGGCGCGCGAAAGCCTGGCGTCGAAGGGTACGGCAAACGTAGAATCCTGATATCTTTAAAAACGGAGATTAACCGCCATGCATCGACTCGCGGGAAAAACGGCACTGGTCACCGGCGGACGCCAGGGCATCGGCCGCGCCATCGTCGAGCGCTTCGCCGCCGAGGGCGCGCGCGTGGTCACCTGCGGGCGCGGCCCGCGGCCCGGCGATCTCGACGCGGCGATCCACTGGCAAACCACCGACATGGCCGATGGCGACCAGGTCGAGGCGCTGGTCGGCTACACGCTGGAGACGCTCGGCGAATTGTCGACGCTGGTCAACAATGCCGGCGTGCAGATCGAAAAGACCATCGTCGACACCAGCGATGCCGACTGGGAGCGGTTGATGGGCGTCAACGCCAGGGGCGTATTCCTCGCCTGCCGCGCCTGCATCCCGCGCATGACGCACGGCGCCTCGATCATCAACATCGGCTCGATATCCGCCTCCACTGCCGATCCCGGGCTCGCGCTCTACAATGCCTCCAAGGCCTTCGTGCAGGGCTTGACGCGCTCGATCGCCGTCGATCACGGCCCGGCGGTGCGCTGCAACGCGATCAGCCCGGGCTGGATCATGACCGGTATGGCCGACGCCGCCTTCGCGCTCGCGCGCGACCCCGACGCCGCGAAACGGGACGCCCTCGCCCGCCACCCGGCGGGCCGTTTCGGCGACCCGCGGGATATTGCGAGTCTGGCGCTGTGGCTTGCCTCCGACGAGGCCGGTTTCGCTACCGGCCAGTGCTATACGCTGGACGGCGGCATGACCGCGGCGTCGCCGCTCAATCCCGGGCTGTTCTAGAATCTCCGCTTTTCCTGTGCGCTTGAACTATATTCGGGTGATCCGGTGAGTGCGCTTGCCGTCATCACCATGGAGCACACGGGCTACTGGAATGTCCATCGATACCGAGGAAATAGCGCTAATCCTGGCGGGCGTGGATCTGCTGCAGGATCTGGACGCCGACATCATCGACGACGTAGCGCGCAAGGCCCAGGTCGCCGAATTCAGCCGCAATGACCACGTCGTCAGCGCCGGCAGCGTCGGCGAGCGCATCTACTTTATTTTCGATGGAATCGTGGAAGTGCAGATTCCCGACGCGACCGGCCATATCCGGCGCCGGGTTCGCCTCGGCAAGGGCGAGGTGGTCGGTGAAATTTCACTGCTGGTGAAGTCGACCTATTCGGCCGACATTGTCGCCCTGACGGAGACGACGACTTTCTTCCTCGACCGCGACAGTTTTAAGCAACTGATAGAGCAACACCCCGAATTTGCCGAGGTCATTTCGCAGCTGATGACCAGCCGCATGGCGCACAGCGGCGGCATCAACCAGGTTGGCCGCTACGAGCTGCGCGGCAAGCTCGGCGAGGGCAACATGGCGACCGTATTCAACGCCTGGGACGCGGAGCTGGAACGCGAGGTCGCGATCAAGATGCTCAAGTACCGGCTCGCCTACGACCAGGATTTCCTCGATCGCTTCGAACGCGAGGCGAAAACCATCGCCAGCCTCAATCACCCGAACATCATCAGCGTGTACGAAATCATCGACGCCTTCTCGACGCGTTTCATCGTCATGGAAAAACTGCCTGGCCGGGATCTCTCCGCCATTCTCGCCGAGAACGGCGCGTTCGACCCGGCGCAGGCCCGCCCCATCCTGGCGCAGGTTGCCAGCGCCCTGCACTACGCGCATAACCATGGCGATAAGGGCATCGTGCATCGCGACATCAAGCCATCCAATATCGTGATCGACGATTACGGCAACATCAAGCTCACCGATTTCGGCATCGCCAGCCCGCCACGCGACCAGCGGCTGCATATCCAGGGCACGCCGTCCTATCTTGCGCCCGAAATTATTCGCGGCGAGAAATTCGACGGCCGCGCCGACATCTACGCGATGGGGGTGATGGCGTTCCACATGCTGACCGGCAAACTGCCGTTCTCCGCGGTGATGCTCGACAAGCTATTGCAGATGCAGGTGGAACAGGAGCCGCCCGATATCCGCCAGGCATGTCCCGATATCGACAGTGAGTTTGCCCGATTTATCGAATCCGCGCTGCGCAAGGATCCGGATGAGCGCATTTCCGACTGGGAAGAAATTCGCAGAATTCTGCAACTGCCGAACCAGCTGGACCTGATGCTCGACGCGGATGAGCTGGCGCTGTTGATCCGCTTTCGCGATGCAGATTACCAGCACTCGGCCCGGCTGATCACCGCGATGCAAAAACTGCTCCGGGACGAAGGTATCGACCACCATATCGAGATGTACCGCGGCAACAGCTGAAGACCGCTGCGCGCAGGATCGAAAAGTGTCTGTCCCCGCAGATCGTGTCCCGGATCGAAAAGCGTCTGTCCCGGTAAGTCCAGTCGTCCCTGTAAGTCCCAAAGACCGGAAAGCGTCTGTCCCCGTAAGACCCGTAGCCGTAAGACCCTACTGCCGTTATTCCCTCTGTCAGGGGGCGTACCGAGCTACCTGATTGATTGTTTATCAAGAGCCATGATCCTGCTGGCGACGTTGCTCCTATGTCAAATCCATTGCGGCGAGGTGCCTTTCGACGAACATGGCATTTTTACTGCCGATACTTTGACTTGGTAAATGGCAGAACATAGAATTACCAGCCGTAATATTCATACTGGAAATCACCGACAAAAATGAAGAGAGAATCAATGAAACCCGTTCAACGATGTGCCTCAGCCCTGCTGTTTTCCGCTGTTATGCTTATCTCTGCATGCAGCAGTAGTTCAAAAACTGAAGAGTCACCTGCTCCGGCAGCCGCACCGGCAGCCGCACCGGCAGCTGCACCAACCACTACTCCAGCGGCCGCCCCAGCAGCCTCGTCTGCAACCGTGGGCCAGCAATTGATTGATCTAAACGAGGCGAGAAAAGCCGGCGCCATTACCGACGAAGAATATGAAGCAGTAAAGAAGAAGCTGCTGGATAGTCAATAATATCAACCAACTGACTTCAATCTCGATAACGGATCGAAAAGCGTCTGTCCCGGTAAGACCAGTTAAGATCCAGTAAGATCTTCCGGCCAACTCAAGTCGGTTTGATGCAAGTTTCTGGAAGATTGAGAGCCATAAATCAGGCAGACCAGGACTCGGCTCATTGGGAAGGACGCTCGCGATTCAGGCAGGCATCCCACCGGGTGTTGCCGCTATTGATCTGGATCAACCAGCAATTTATTTTCGATTAGGGTTTGGTTTTCCTGTGATAAGCTTCGTGCACGCGGATATCGAGTAGTTTTATTCACGCCAAGGCAGCGATTTATTATGTAGCTTGGGATCTTTATACTGCAGCAAGAATAATTTTATCCGCTCAAGAATTCATCGATGCATTTTTTATTTGAAGTTTTTCAACCTTTTAGTGAAGTTGCAACCTTTCAGTAAGGAGACTATCTCATGCCCGTTCACACTACAGACGATATTCGTAACGACCTGCTGGACGACGTCTACGCCTCGTCCGACCTCGGCAAGGTCATGCCAAAGTACAAGATGCCGGAACAGGAACACAGCCCGCGCCATGCCCTCGCGGTAGTGCGCGACGAACTGATGCTGGACGGCAACTCCCGGCAGAACCTGGCGACCTTCTGCCAGACCTGGGTGGACCCGGAAATCCATGAGCTAATGGACATCTGCATCGACAAGAACATGATCGACAAGGACGAGTATCCCCAGACCGCGGAGATAGAAGCGCGCTGCGTACACATTCTGGCAGACCTGTGGAACTCACCGGACGGGGCTAACACTGCCGGTTGTTCCACCACCGGTTCCAGTGAAGCTGCGATGCTCGGCGGCATGGCGATGAAGTGGCGCTGGCGTGAAAAGATGAAAGCCGCGGGCAAGCCCACCGACAAGCCCAACATGATTACCGGGCCGGTACAGATCTGCTGGCACAAGTTTGCCCGTTACTGGGATGTCGAGCTGCGCGAGATTCCGATGGAGCACGGCCGCCTGCTGATGACCCCTGAGGAAGTCCTCAAGCGTTGTGACGAGAACACCATCGGCGTGGTGCCGACCCTCGGGGTTACCTTTACCTGCGGCTACGAGCCGGTCAAGGCAGTGGCCGACGCGCTCGACAAGCTGCAACAGGAAACGGGTCTCGATATCCCGATCCACGTTGACGGCGCCAGCGGTGGCTTTCTGGCACCCTTCTGTGCGCCGGACCTGGAGTGGGACTTCCGCATTCCACGGGTCAAATCGATCAATACGTCGGGGCACAAGTTCGGCCTGGCGCCACTGGGCGTGGGCTGGGTAGTCTGGCGTGAAGCCTCCGACCTGCCCGAGGACCTGGTCTTCAATGTCAATTACCTGGGCGGCAATATGCCCACTTTCGCGCTGAACTTTTCGCGTCCCGGTGGCCAGATCGTCGCGCAGTACTACAACTTCCTGCGCCTCGGCAAGGAAGGCTATCGCAAGGTCCACAACGCCTGTTATGACACAGCCCAGTTCCTGGCCGATGGCATTGGCAAAATGGGACCCTTCGAGATCATCTTCGGCGGGGACCCCAACACCGGTATACCGGCACTGGCCTGGAAGATAAAGGATGGCTTCGACACCAGGGGCTACACGATGTACGACCTGGCCGACCGTCTGCGCAGCCGCGGCTGGCAGGTTCCGGCTTATTCGCTGCCGGCAGATTGCGAGGACCTGGTGATCCAGCGAATCCTGGTGCGTCACGGGGTGACCAAGGACCTGGCGGCGCTGTTGCTGGACGACATGCAGCGCTGCCTGGATTACTTCGTCGCGCATCCGATCACCAGTCCACTCACCGAAGAAGAGGGTTCCGGTTTCCACCACTAAGCCAGCAGGACATGGCATCGGGTGTGACGGCGGCGGCGGATTCCGCAGGAATCGCCACCGCCGTCACACTCGCGGCCAGGCAGCGTGACGAGATACCACCCGGGTTATCTGTCCAGGCATGCCGCTACCTGTCTATTCCTGTCGCCGGCACCGGCTAGCCGCATGATGCGATAGTAAAAAAGAATGTTAATATCACCCTTATTCCTCACCGATGACCAGAGGGAGGCCGCTATAATCCGGTATTCGGGCCAATAGCCGAACAACGCCGGCAGCCCTCGCGCTGGAGCGCTTATGTCTGAATACCAGGTACTTACCGTGTTGGCGGCTTTCGCCTTTTTCTATAGTGTGGTGGCTTCGCGACTGGAGCGCACCCCGATCAGCGGTCCGCTGGTCTACCTGTTCGTCGGTCTGGCCTGCGGCAGTTACGGTATGGGCCTGGTGGAACTGAATATCGATCGGGAAGGGATCCGGCGGCTGGCCGAGTACACGCTGACCCTGGTGCTGTTTGCGGACTCGGCAAATTCCAACCTGGGCACGCTGCGCAAGGCAAAGGAAATCCCGGCGCGGCTGTTGCTCATCGGTTTGCCCCTGACCATTGCGGCGGGCGTTGCTGCCGGTATCCTGATCTTCGATTCGCTGACCCTGCTGGAAATTGCGCTGCTGGCCACTATGCTGGCGCCCACCGATGCCGCCCTCGGCCAGGCAGTGGTGACCAACGAGTCGGTCCCGGATTCGGTGCGCGAGAGCCTGAATGTCGAGAGTGGTCTCAACGATGGCATCTGCGTGCCCGTGCTGCTGGTTTTCCTCGTACTCGCCAACGGCAGTGCGGGTAGCGACGAGGCGACCAGCCTGATGGTGAGCTTGCCGCTGCAGGAGATCGGCATCGGCGCGGGAGTCGGCGCCGTGCTGGCCTTCGTTGGCGCGTTCCTGGTCAAAGTCTGCGGTGTGCGCGGCTGGATCAGGGGAGCCTGGACCCGTATTCCGGTCATCACCCTGGCCATGTTCTGTTTTGCCCTGTCACAGTTACTGGGCGGCAGTGGCTTCATCGGCGCGTTCGTGGGCGGCATGCTGTTTGGCGGACTGATCAGGAAGCAAAAGATAAAAGCCGAATTGCTGGACGGAGCGAAGGGCGTGGGCAACCTGATGTCGCTGCTGACCTGGTTCGTGTTTGGCGCGCTGGTGTTCGGCAAGGGTCTGCAGAACGTCAGCGTGCCGGTGATTCTGTACGCGCTGCTCAGCCTGACCGTGGTGCGCATGGTGCCGGTGCTGGCCTGCCTGGTGGGCGTCAAGATGCGCTTCGACTCGAAGCTGTTCCTTGCCTGGTTCGGTCCGCGCGGGCTAGCCAGCATCGTCTTCATCGTGCTGGTGCTGGATGAAAATTTACCGGGCAGCGATACACTGCTTGCGGTCGTCACCTGGACCATCGTCCTCAGCATCATCGCCCATGGCCTTTCCGCCGTGCCATTTGCCAATAGATTCGCCAGGCGCGTGGCTGATCGAAACGGAGTGGTGTGAACGGTTCGAGAGTGTAAAGGCCTGTGCCCCACCATGCGAGGTCAGGCTGGCGCACCAATGGGGAGACTACCAGCGAAAAGGCTGCACAAATTCCATTAACCACTGCGCCAGCGTTATCCCGTCGGCGCTACTGTCGACGTCTATGGCGTGCGCACTGGCCGATACGTAACACAGATAAGAAAACAGCAGTACGTAGAAAGTCGTCAAACGGGTATTGATCGAGCGCGAGAAAGGCGATCGCCACAACGCGCCAAGCGGACCGACATAGGCGGCCAGGAACCAGGTGATGCCGCCTACAATCGGCAGCGAGTAACGCAATATCGCAAAGTTGGTCGTTTGTCCCGGCACGTCGGCCGCCATGATCTCCAGCGAGTTATTCAGGGGTGAAAAAAAGCCGGCTACGGTGAGCGCCAGCCCCAGGTACATGAGCAGATCGGAGGCCACGAGGGACCAGGATGAACAGGTGCCGACTTCGTCGTACTCGCTGGAAAATATGTAGCCGACCAGAGCCGCCATGGATACGGGAAGCGCGAGTAACAATGACACGTGCGAACCGACGTGAACCGGGGAGTCGATTCCGGAAAAACTGACTCCGCCGGGCATGAATTTCAAACGACTCAGTTGAAACGATACGACCGCGATATTGAAACCGATTACGGTCAACCGCGCCCGCATCACGTTGACTGCGATTCTCATGCGTTGCGTTTCCATATCGGCTTACTCCCGTTGGCCGGTTGCCTCGATGTTACCGGCGCAGGGTAACCGCGCCGCGCTCCGGGCGACGATCAGCACGCCGCTAGCGCGCGCCTCGCATGGGCACCTGGACATTGCTCCGGTAATTTTCTTCACGTTAGCCCAGCTCGGGAATCAAGGGAAAATTCGATCTCGGCTGCATGCGGCCGCACCAGGCCGGGAAGGATTGCCGGACGGGCGCTGTAGCCGCGTCGTCGCCATGCTTGCGCGAAAACGCGCTGGCGGCCTTCGACATCTTGTGGACGCGACCCGGCAACAGGACCGTTCACGCGCGGCCGACCCACGGTTCGAAAGCCGGCAACTGCCCCGGCATCAACCTGCCGGGACGGTTTACCGGTGCCGGTCGACGGTTTCCCGAATACTGCCTTCACCGCTGTGAATAACAGCATCCGATCGCAACGCCTAGGCGATGACCATGGCTATATAACCAAGGATCAATACGATCATCGAGGTCAGCGCATAGGGCACGGGATAACCTATTGCCGGCATGTCACTCTGTGATTCGTCGGAAATGCCTTTCATCGCAGGTGTACTGTTGCGTCCACCGGCACAGGCGCCCGCCAGGATGACAGGGTTCATCTTGCGGAAATAGAAACCGTATATCCAGGCCAGAAATGGCGGCAGCAGGGCGGCCACCAGACCGAGCACGGCTATTTTAATGACCACGGTACCCTGGAACGAGGCCAGTATCTTGGGTCCGACGCTCGACGCCAGCACGGCCACGAACAGGCTCAAGCCTATGTCCTGCAGGAAGCTGCGCGCGCCCTCGCTCATCGGCCCGCCAAACGCGGGGTTACGGGTACGCAGGTAAGAGAACATGATGCCGGTCAACATACAACCCGCGGAGGTTCCCAACGCAAACGGGATGCCGCCCAGGGTGACGCTCAACTTGCCAAAAAAGTAACCAATCAGCAGTGACGCTGCGAGATAAAAAGTCTCGGTGACGGTGCTTTCTACGATGGGTGTGCTATTCAGCTTTTTCGCGACATGTTGCACACAAAATTTCGAACCGGCCAGGCGCAATACATCACCGACCTCGACGATGGTTTCTGGGAAATGCGGGAGTTCGTTACCCTGCCTGAACATTGCCTTGAGGTTTACGCCGAAGCCGATGCTATCGCCCACCTCCTGCAGCGACTTGCCGGTGTACTCGGATTTGCCGACGACCACGTCGGCAACCTGGATTTCGACATCGCGCGCGCGCGGTTCATCGACTTCAGCGCCAACGAGCGATTGAGCGTGCTCGATGAGCCCTTCATAGCGGCCGCGTACACCGATAACATCGCCCTTTTGCAGCGTAGGATTCTCCGAACCGTCTATGACCTCGTCACCGCGAACGACTTTCAGTACCGCGGCACGCGGATACTTACGAAACAGTTCCTCCACCGTTTTACCGACCAGCTCGTCGTGGTCGACCCTGTAGGCGCGGATATCCATGGGCAAAACGCCCACATTCGAAAAGCCCGCGGTGCTTGGCAAGGCAGCATTCTCGGCACCCGCGCCGAATTCGGTTTCAGCTTCTTTACCCGATTTGACCGGATCGACGCCAAACATGGCCGGCAGGTACTTGATGAGCAGGATAATAAAGATACTGGAAAGGATGTAACTGATGGCATAACCCGCGGCAATATTGGCGCCGACCTGGTCGGCGGTCATACCATCGGGCATCTTGAATGCACCCGACGATACCGCCGACTGCGCGACACCGATTACCGCGGTCACGGTATAACTGCCGGAGATGATGCCGGCGGAATACCCTGGCGCCATATCCATCAAGCTCGCGCCAATTACCACTATAAGGAAATTGCTGAACACCACGATCAGGCCGATTACGACAAAATCCAGCCCGCCGCGCGCAAGGCCGGAGAAAAACTGCGGCCCTACTTTCATGCCGATGGCATACATGAACATCATCAGGAAGATATCCGATACCAGGCCGGGCGCATCGATTGTGAGGTCATAGATAGCAAAGGCCGCAAGCGCAAGAACCACGCCGACGGTAAGCGTTCCCGCCGTCGTACCCAGGCTGATGCCCTTTATGCTAAACCACCCCAGCGGATAACCCAGGGCCAGAGACAGGAACAGAAAGAAAAAAGGGTTCTGGGATAAATAGGTAAAAAAGTAGCCAAATACCCCGGATGCCTCCTTTGCGGTATCGGCAGCCATGGCGTTGCCTGAGACCAGGCCCACCAACAATAGCGCCAGCAACGATAAACCAAGTCCTCTTTTTATAAATTTCATTCGTTATCTCCAGAGTCTGGATGCTATTCATCAAAGTCAGGGAAAACATAACATGGTTGCACGGGCCGTCCCTGGTTTCGGATCGGGGCGGATCAGCGCAATTCCATCGCTAACCTTCCATTAAAAACCTTCCGACACTAAGCGCCAATTAAAACAAAATTGAAGTCACTAGGCCAACACAATTAATTGATCTGAATCATCTGACTGTAATATACGCTCGAACCTGGGGCTACTTGTCCGCCAGGGGGCTTGTTCATTATTTCGGGACCGCCTTTCCGTCGCTCAAGCCGCAATCATGCTCCGCATCGATGGTCGTTTCACCGGCCCCGCCCGCTTACTGGTTTACCGGCAGGGTCAGC
>Ga0209536_100013257_pt1 | contig 11901 bp, 10 predicted proteins | sample DeeMarSeWOR28_12_FD_187461 | JGI IMG/M metagenome (GOLD analysis project Ga0209536, IMG submission 187461) | Marine sediment microbial communities from White Oak River estuary, North Carolina - WOR-2-8_12 (SPAdes) (version 2) | ecosystem: Environmental > Aquatic > Marine > Intertidal zone >...
CCGAGAGATCTGTCGTGAACCTCAGCTCTTCTTTTATGACCATCCCATACCGCTGGGTGTTGAACCGGAAAAAAACGAGGTCCTTTATGGGCTCCGAGGCCTAGACGCGGCCTTTGAGTTCGAACGCAGCCGTGGAAATATCTCGCAGGATACAAGGGCTGTCTGCGCGCTATCGGTCTCGACGACCCACAGGGGCCTTCAGCAGGTTGCAAAGGGGTGGCTGGAGGAGGAATTTGTCCATTCAGACAGACTGAAAAACATGGATGTTTACATATTCACCGAATCAGATACCCAGCGCCTCATTGAAGAAATTTTGGCGCCAGCAGCCTTACACTACCTTGATTTAAAAGATGAGGAAGCGTCTTTTGGCGTTTTCGGTGTGGATGGTGAGTATGGCAGGCACTACAGTTTTCTTAGGGCAATAGCCCCTTTCTGGAACATCTTTATCCAACCGGAAGTAAAGGCCACGTTTAAGATTGATCTTGATCAGGTCTTTCCCCAAGCGGAACTCAGTCACCAGACAGGCAATTCCGCTTTTGAACATTTCAGCACACCTCTCTGGGGGGCACGTGGTTTAGATGCCGGCGGACAACCTGTGGAACTGGGCATGATCGCTGGCGCCCTCGTGAACCAGAAGGACATGGGCCAGTCCCTATTCACTCCGGACGTCCCCTTTCCGAATCGCTCTCCTTATCCGGACGAATACATTTTCTTCAGCGCCTTGCCTCAAGCCCTTTCCACAGAAGCGGAAATGATGACACGCTATAATACGAAAGAATTGGACGGCAAAAGCACGTGCATTCAACGGATCCATGTCACTGGCGGAACAACCGGAGTTTTAGTTGATAGCCTCCGCCATTATCGTCCATTTACCCCGTCTTTCATAGGTCGCGCAGAGGACCAGGCATACATCCTCTCTGTCCTCCTCAATCCGGGGACGAGGCTTGCCTATGCCCATAAAGACGGCCTTATTATGCGCCACGACAAGGAAGTGTTCGCGCAGGAAGCCATACAATCCGCTTATGTGGGCAAACTTGTGTCTGACTATGTTCGCATTCTCTACTTTTCCGCATACGCCAAGGCGCTTGCTCATGACGTGCAAAAACTGAAAGAGGCCATTGACCCGTTCACAGGATGCTTTGTATCCAGAATTCCAACAACCGTTGTCTACCTGCGGTTCGCTCTCAAGGCGACATCCTTCTTTGACGAGGGTGAAAAGGAACAAGGACTTGAATTCGTTCAGACGGGGGCAAAACGCATTAAGAGCGCTCTCAAGTTTGTAGAGGGTGATCCTAGCAAGTTGAAACAGCAGTATGAAAAAGAACGCCTTGCTTGGGACCTCTTTTATGACACCCTCTCAGCTGTGGAAGAGGGGTTAAAGAATGGAGAAATGTTTGCGCGGGGACTAAAGAATAAGGCGGAGTCAATCCTCAATGATTGCGCGATTTGCTTTGAATCGGCATAGAAGAACGTATACTCTATTCAGGACGCAAAAATATCGCATAGTGTCATTGCGGGAAGATCCCGACGCTGTCGGGGACGACGAAGCAATCTCTAGGTAACCAGGGAAAGGGGGATGTGATGCCACATTTTGTTCTTGAATATTCAGACAATATTCTGGAGGAAGTGGACTTCAAAGACTTCTTCAAAAAACTCCATACCTTGCTCGTCGATGTGGGCCCATTTAACCTTTCTGACGTCAAAAGTCGTGCAATCCGTCATCAGGAGTTCTATGTGGCAAATGGTCAAGAATCAAATGCCTTTGTCCACTTGACCCTCTCGATTTTCAAGGGCAGGGATTTAAGCATACGACAGGCAGTGGGAGAAAGAATATTGGCCTTTCTCAAAGGGGAATTTGCGCGTTCTTTCGAAGAACTGAGTTGCAGTGTTACGGTGGAGGTCAGGGAAATGCAAAAGGAAACCTACTTCAAGGCAACAAGTGGAGAGTTGTAACGAGACTGCCGAAAAACCGGCTTCCCCATCTTCTTCAACCGCTCCTCAGCCTCCTTCTTGTGGTCCTGATCGTCCGCATCTCTTATGGGAAGCTCCAAGACCTCGCTGTAAGCCTCCACAGCCAGCTCCTTTTTCCCCATCTTTTCATAGGTAATCCCCAACTCCAAATGATGATTGATGTGGGAAGGATTCAATTGGATTGCCTCCTTAAAACAATCCACCGCGTTCTCCATGGAGGCCTCTTTGGGCACACCTCCCAGGAACATGTTGGCAAAGTTCTTTTCGATCCAGCTCAAACTGGACAGCCTCCGGTGCCACCGGCCCAACACATGCCAGGCCACATCATCCTGCGGATCAATGGCCAGGGCCTTATCCACTTCACTCTTCACTTCCTTTGACAACTTGACCCGTTCCTTAGCGCCTGCATCAAGGGCGACCCGCCCGATGGCAATACTGAGGAAGAGGTGCCCCTTGGACCCGTTAGGGTTAATCGCCACGGCTTTTTGCGCACAATCATAGCCCTTCTCATAGTAGGACCTACGTTCTTTTGTGTCAGACAGTTTCTCTCCCACGTCCACATAGGCCCTAGCCGATTTCCATGCGGCTTCATAGTTTTCTGGATCGGTTTCCAACGCCTTTTTGAAAAATTCCAGGGCCGCCTTGTTGTCCAATTTCTTGTATGCCGCGTCCCCATGTGAAATCAAATCTAAGGAGGAGACCTTCTCTGCCACGCCTATAAAAGCTGTGAACGTAAAGAAAAGTGCCACTATGAGCGCTGTCATTCCCCTTTTCATACCCACCTCCCACATAGATCGTATTGAAAGGAATCTTTTTTGTCCGTGGAGTATATTTTAGTAATGTAGAGAGGATCAAGAAGTAATTAATGACCTGCGCTAGCCCAACCAGGACGCACTTGACTCAGAGTTTTGGTTTCGCCTATTCTGCGAAACGAATAAAAGTGAGCCTGAACCAGCTCAAGCAGTTACCAAAATGGTCCCAGGCAGGGGGGAAATATGATGAAAAAGTCCAAGCTTTTGCGTCTCAAAAACGCCATGCTTTTAGCTAACGCCATTTCTAACATAATCGGCGTCTCTGTGGTCACGTTTCTTGGTCGGATTGCGCCTTCAGCTCCGCCAGAAATACTGCAATTGACCAATCGCATCAGCCTGGTCTTCATTCCCTGCTCTTTTATACTCCCTATTGTTTTGACCATACGTTACGAACATTCCATCCGGCGTTACCTGGACTTGGTTTACCTTGGTGAGCCAATCCCGGAAGATTTTAAGGTCAGGGTACATCAAAGACTGCTCAACGAGCCTTTTTTCCTGATCGCCCTAGATCTGGCCATATGGATCACCGCCGCAGTGCTTTATCCTGTCATTTACTGGGTGTACGGCGCCAGTCACGCCGTGGTCATCAGCGGGTTCTTCTTGAGTTTATATACCGGTCTTATTACTGTGACCGTCGCCTTTTTCGTATTTGAATTTATTCTTCAGAAGCGGGTGGTGCCCTTCTTCTTTCCCAATGGGGGTCTGTACATGATCCCCAGAACGATTCGAATACGCATACGAACGAGAATCATGGCATTACTCTTTGCCTGCAATCTCGTTCCCTTTCTTGCCATTTTAAATGCACTGGCAGAAACTCTCTTCACCAATTTCGCCCCTGCTAGGATCTTGGCGGGATTACGTTCAACCATGTTCGCCAATTCCCTGATATTCATGGGCGTGGGAATCTGGGTGGCATTCCTGGTCAGCAGCAACTTGACAAGACCTTTGCAGGAAATCATCCGAGTGCTGAGGGGGGTCCGACATGGTGACTTTGATAAGAAAGTGCGGGTAACCACCAATGATGAGATTGGTTATACGGGGGACGTGATCAACGAGATGAACGACGGGCTTAAGGAGCGCGATTTCATCAAGGAAACATTCGGCAAATATGTGGCCCAGGAGGTTCGGGATGAGGTTCTATCCGGCCGGATCCCGCTGGATGGGGAGGTGAAAGAGGTGACGATTCTCTTTGCCGATTTGCGAGATTTCACGCCCATGACCGAATCCCACGACCCGAAGCTTGTTATCAAGATCATGAACAGCTACTTCAAAGAGATGGCCGATGCCATCCAGCAAGAGGGCGGCCTGGTCCTCCAGTTTCTTGGGGATGAGATCTACGCGGTATTCGGGGCGCCCATCTCTCGAACCGACCACCCTGAGCGGGCATTTAAGGCAGGACTTGCCATGAACCAAAGGCTTGTTGAACTCAATGAAGACTTCTCAAAACAGGGTTGGCCAGCCCTTCGACACGGCATCGGCATCCACACGGGCGAGGCCATAGCCGCCAATATTGGAAGCCCCGACCGGCTCTCCTATCTTCTGGTGGGAGACACGGTCAATCTGGCCTCGCGTCTTCAAGGACTAACCAAGGAATTGGGAACGGAAATTCTTATCAGCCAGGCGACACGCTCGCGTCTGGCGAGGGATGTCCCATTGAAAGCACTTCCGGCAAGAACCGTCAAGGGAAAGAGCCAGCCCGTGGAAATCTTTGCGCTCGCCTGATGCAAAGAAGATGCAAACTAGCCCCTAAAGAGGGGCAAGAAAGGGTGAAGTTCATCACCCTATTGACTCTTACTATGATTTTATTATGTACTTTAGCAGCCCTTTATGCCCGTGCCATGATCTTAGAAGACCGGCGCCCCGAACGTACTTACCCGTAAAGAGCAGTGAGGAGGTCATTTATGGAAAAGAAAGGGAGAACATCTAAGGCGGCTCAAATCTTAATCGTTGCAGCGAGTTTTGTCATCGTGGTTGCAGGAATGCGTGCGGCCAGTTCAATCCTTGTGCCCTTCCTCCTGTCTATGTTCATTGCCATTATCTGTGCGCCACCCCTTTTCTGGCTTCAGCGCAAGGGCGTTCCCAACGCGTTGGCCGTCTTGTCCATTCTCATAGGCATCATCGTGCTGGGGCTTCTTCTCGCCGCATTCATTGGAACCTCAGTGAACCAGTTCTCCGAGGCATTGCCAGTCTATGAAAAACGTTTGGTAGAGATGAGAGGCGCATTCACCTCCTGGTTAGGCAGTCTGGGTCTGGAAATCCCAAGCCAAGTGCTGACGGAATATTTTGACCCGGGCAAAGCCATGAAGATGGCTGCAAATACCCTGGCAGGGTTGAGCGGGTTACTCACAAATGTCTTCATGATCCTTCTCACGGTCATTTTTATTCTGCTCGAAGCGTCAGGTTTTCCCCAAAAGCTACGCACCGCACTGGGTGACCCTGAAGAATCGATGGGCCAGTTCAGGAGCATTACTGAAAGCGTCAATCGCTATTTAGCCTTGAAGACCATCTTCAGCCTTGCGACAGGTGTTGCCGTGGCCATTTGGCTATCTATCCTTGGTGTTGATTTTGCTCTGTTATGGGGATTGGTGGCCTTTCTGCTCAACTACGTGCCGAATATTGGTTCCATTATCGCTGCTATCCCAGCCGTCCTTCTGGCCCTCATCCAACTCGGGGTGGGCCCTGCCCTTTTGACTTGCCTGGGATACGCGGTCGTAAACGTGGTGTTTGGCAGTATCCTCGAGCCTAAATTCATGGGGCGTAGGCTGGGTTTGTCCACACTGGTCGTGTTCCTCTCTCTGGTTTTTTGGGGATGGGTCCTGGGGCCTGTAGGCATGGTACTCTCAGTGCCCCTGACCATGATCATCAAGATTGCCATGGAGAGCAATGAAGATACACGGTGGATCGCCGTGATGTTGGGATAAAGGACCATTTAGTTATTATAAAGGAAAATGAATATTATGATGAAAATCTTAATGCAAAAGGAGGAAAAACAATGAAGAAATGGATACTCATAGGCGCATGTGCCGTCTTGGTCATCATTATCGTGATCGTGGTCTTGGGGCTCTCGAACCTCGGTCCCATTATCAAGAGCGCAGTCAACACGTATGGTCCTAACATTACAAAGACAGAGGTAAAAATCGGAGACGTGAACATTTCCATATTCTCTGCAGAGGCTAACCTCAAGGATTTCTTTCTCGGGAATCCAAAAGGATTCAAGTCTTCTCAGGCTATGCGTGTAGGATCCATCCATGTAAATGTGGATGAGAAGTCCTTGACCAGCGACACCATCGTCATTGACAAGATCGAAGTTATTCGACCTGACATTACTTATGAGAAGGCGCGAGGTACGGACAATTTCCAACAGATTCTGAACAATGTTAAAGGGAGTTCCCAAAAGGCCAAGACCTCGAAGAAAGAGCCGGCAAAACAGGGAGAAGGCAAAAAGCTCATCATCAAGGACTTCATCGTAAAACAGGGGAAGGTGGACCTGACTGTGTCCGTTGGCGTCACAGAGAAGACTATAAGTGCCTCTCTGCCAGATATCCACCTCAGGGACCTGGGTAAGGAAAAGGGAGGAGCAACCCCTGAAGAGATTTTTGAGAAGGTTTTCGCCGCACTCTATAAGAACATCACTTCCCCAGCCGTGACCGATATGCTGAACAAGGAACTCAAGGCCATGGGTATGAGTCTAGATGCTTTGAGCGGAGGGGCCGGGAAGCAACTTGACGCGATCAAGGCAGGTGATAAAGAGGGAACGGGGTCGGTCACTGAGAAGGTCAAAGGGTTGTTCGGCAAATAGAGAGGGAGGGGCTGTTTTCAATATGAGAGGACTTATCAATATCCTATGGCTCTTCAATTTTGCTCTGGTCTTTTCTGCGCCGAGCCCGCTATATGCTAACAACACCTTTCGCGGCCATCTTGTTTGGGGTCATGAAGTGCGTTCTTTCAAGCCCTGTGGCATGGAAGTGGAGTACTGGGTCGTTGACGGGACAGGAGGGGAACTGTGGGACATTTACCGTGCACTTACTGATAAGCCGTATCAACCCCTTTATACTGAACTGCGGGGTCGCTTGCGCCCTTCTCCCTCTACCGGCCTTGCGGTTAATTATGAGAAGCAGTTGACAGTGATGGAACTACGGCGAGCAGCGAGAGAGTCTCGGGGATGTGAAGAGAACTTGGCTGGCATTGAGTTCAGAGCCTCGGGCAACGAACCGTTTTGGAATGTCACGATCTCAAGAGATGAGATCATGTTTTCCGAATTGGGTAAGCCTAAAATTATCTTTCCTCATGCCCCCCCGAAATTATCTGAAAATCGTTACGTCTATTCTTCAAAAACCGTCGAGCCTTCGCCATACGGGATCCAAATCACCGTTGACGAAAAACGCTGTATCGATTCCATGTCTGGAGAGCACTTGAGCTTTTCGGCCCAGGTGAGTCTTGATGGCCGTAAATATATAGGTTGCGCCAGGGAGGGTTGGCCAAGCCTTTCAGATACTCACATTTCTCTATCAGGGAAGTATGTGGCAAAACTGCGTGCGGCTGACAGCCCTGAAAGGGTCATTACACTCACTTTAGAGCAAGATAACGTGGCTAGAATGAGCCATGACTACCTGAACAATAGACCACCCATCCTTCAGACAGGCACATGGAAGACCCATAGGGACGGGTTCGTTACGGTCTGGCTGACAAACCAGGACGGACGCTCAATCTCTGAGAATATCATTTTCCAAATACAGGGGCAGTTGCTGGAGGCGGCCGGTTATGACAAGAATCTTTTTGGCTCTAAAGGGCTAACCCTAAAAAAACACATGGGACAAGAAGGGCAGACGCCAACCAGGTTAACGTCCTCTTCAGAGCCTTTGACGCTCGAGGGTTTAAAGAACGCCGAATATCAGTGTGAGTTTGCTATAAATGGGAGAGTTAGGCTGTCCAACGGCATTTACAGGGGGAAAATTGTCCCCGACTCGGCCACAGAATTGATTATCATGCTCAGTGACCAGGTCGCGTTCGGAGACCTGAACGGTGATGGCCCAGAGGATGCGGTTGTGGTTCTGATAAGCAATCCCGGGGGAAGCGGGACGTTTCGTCACTTAGGCGTTGTAATCAATAAAAAGGGATCACCTCAACACTTGGCTTCCGAATTGCTTGGAGACAGGGTAAGGGTAAAATCCCTCTCAGTGAGGTCAGGGGAGATATCCGTCCAGATGATGACGCATGGACCAAAGGATCCCATGTGTTGCCCCACTTACCAAGTGACGCGGAATTTTGTCCTCCAAGAGGGCAAATTGGTCATGGCCGAAGTACGAGATCTGATGAAGAGAAAATGGGCCTTAAGATCTTTCGGAGTCAAAGACTCAGAAGATCTGCTCGTACCCCGGACAGTCATTAGTCTTGAATTCTCCAAAGATGGAAAACTGCACGGCTCTGGGGGCTGCAATAGATATTTTGCTGCATATGAAATTGGGCCGGGTGATTCTTTGAAAATCAAAAGTATCGGATCTACCCGGATGGCGTGCCCTCAGGAATTTATGGATCAGGAAATGAGGTATTTTGAAGCCTTACAGAGAGTGTCCGCATTCAAGGTGCAGAATAATCTCTTGCAACTCTTTTATGACAACGGTCAGCGGGTCCTTAATTTCATCCCTGCCCCGCCCTAGTAGGGTTGGCATCCGGAAAAAGGATAAGGCATGGGGCTTTTGAGCCGATTTGGACCTCAAGCCGAGAAAACCTACCCCTGCTTGGCGCCTTTTTATTTTTTGGATCAAGGGAAAGGAAGTTTTCATGTTTGAAAAGAAGTATTATCTATTCATCCTTTTGGGCCTGCTTCTCCTCTTTGGGCTTTACATCACCCACCTCTACAGCTTCCTTCTCTTTCATAGCCTTTCTGAAATATTCAGCATCGTTGTGGCTTGCGGCATTTTTATGCTTGCATGGAATTCCCGTCATTTATTGGATAACAATTATCTCCTCCTTTTAGGTATCGCATATCTCTTCATAGGGGGGCTGGATCTCATTCACACCCTCGCCTACAAGGGGATGGGTGTATTTCACGGATATAACGCTAACCTACCCACCCAACTCTGGATTGCAGCCCGATACATGGAAAGCCTCTCTCTGCTCATCGCTTCCTTTTTTATTGGCCGTCGTCTTAGAAAGAACATGGTATTGCTCGGCTATGCTTTGGCCACTGCTTTTCTGCTGGTATCTATTTTTCATTGGAAGCTTTTCCCTGTCTGCTTCATTGAGGGTGTGGGACTGACCCCTTTTAAAAAGCTCAGTGAGTACCTGATCTCATTTATTTTGATCGCTTCCATTGTCATGTTGTGGAAAAAGCGTTCAGAATTTGATGCAGACGTTTTAAGATTGCTTATCGTATCCATCCTATTGACCGTGGCCTCCGAGTTGGCTTTCACCTTTTATATCCATGTCTATGGTTTTTCCAATCTGGTGGGTCACTATCTCAAGATCATTTCTTATTACCTCATATACAGAGCCATCATCGAAACGGGTCTGGCGAGGCCTTATACCTTGCTTTTTCGGAACCTGAAAAAAAGTGAGACGGCTCTTCGAGAAAGCGAAGAAAGATATCGCCGACTGGTGGAACTCTCATTTGACGCCATCGCGATTCACACGGGTGGGAAGATTGTCTTCTTGAATTCCACCGCAACGAGACTTCTGGGGGCAAGGGAACCTGAACAGATCCTAGGGAAATCAATCCTTGATTTGCCACATCCCGATTATCGGAGCGCTGTCTCAGGAAGAATCCGACAGGTACTGGAAGAGGGTAAATCTGTTCCTCCCGTCGAAGAAAAATTAATCCGTCTTGACGGATCACCCGTTGATGTGGAAGTGCTGGGCCTTCCTATCACTTACCAAGATCAACCAGCCGTGCAAGTCGTCTTTCGAGACATCACGGAACGCAAGAAAACAGAGGCGCAAATCATCCGTGCCAAGCGGGAATGGGAACTGACCTTTGACGCGGTACCCGATCTCATCATGATCATTGACAACAAACACCGAATCCTACGAGCGAACAGGGCGACGGCGGAGCGATTGGGTGTGAGACTCGACGAACTTGTGGGCCTGAACTGTTACAAAGCCTTCCACGGAACCGAGGAACCGCCAGATTTCTGCCCCCACAGACAATTACTGGCGAACGGACTTGAGCATACCGCTGAGGTACATGAAGACCGCTTGGGGGGTGACTTCCTTGTGTCCGTGTCTCCCCTCTGTGATCCAGACGGCACCATAAGAGGGAGTGTCCACGTGGCGCGTGATATCACTAAGCGTAAGCAGGCAGAGGAGGTCTTGAAAAGTGCCCATGACGGGCTCGAAAGGCGGGTAAGGGAGCGAACTGCTGAATTGGGGCGTGTGTCTGCTCAGCTACTCAGCGCTCAGGAGGACGAAAGAAAGAGAATCGCCCGTGAATTGCATGATAGCGTAGGACAGTCTCTGGCAGCCATGAAATTTAAGCTGGAAAGCACCCTGGACCAGGTACGCCAGGGTCAAACAGATATGGGCATTGAGTCTTTGGAAGCCCTCCTCCCTTTGTTTCAACAGCTCTCTGACGAGGTCAGGCGGATTCACACGGACCTGCGCCCCTCCCTTCTGGATGACCTGGGAATCGTGTTGACCATCTCCTGGTTTTGTCGTGAATTCGAAAACCTCTATTCAGATATCCAGATCGAAAAAATGATAAACATAGAGGAGAAACAGATCCCTGACCGTTTCAAGATCGTTATTTTCAGGGTATTACAGGAAGCCCTCCACAATGTGGCCAAACACAGTAAAGCAAAACATGTACGTGTTTTGCTGGGAGGTACAGATGGCCATATTGAACTCCTTGTAAAGGACAAAGGGCAAGGGTTTGATGTGGGGGAACTGCGATCTGAAAAGGGGTTAAGTGCTGGATTTGGCCTTATTAGCATGAAGGAACGCACCGAACTCTCTGGTGGCACTTTTTCAGTGGAATCCAGCAGGGGGAAGGGAACCACTGTGCGAGCAAGTTGGCCCATTAACGAATAACCACCATAGAAGCCATCATCAACTCCGCAAAAATCTTATGAAAGCTTTACATTCTGAAATTACATGTTATGTTTCCAGAAAACTATATCCATCTGGCTGTCGACTAAAATGCACCCAAGGGCTTAGCAAAGCCCTTATGGAAGGAATCATCGCGGACCAGATCGAATTCTCCACCTGAAGTTGAGCAGCGAAACATGTGGCAGTTTTCTTACAGAAGCTTCTCAGTCTTGTTTGTCGCGCAGTTGATACTCATCGTCTCCGTTCTCTCGAACGGCTTCTGCGAAGAAGCCCCTAGACCTGGGTCCGAATTTGGATTGAGTCTCCTTGGGGGTGGCAGCAACGAAGATGACTTTGATCTTCGCTACTATGCAGCCTACCCTAGGTGGGGCTGGACCTTTCTCAGGCGGCACGCATTTGAGTTGGAGGGGAATATTGGCCACTACCGTTTCGACTCCACTGACATCACTTCCCTCGGCCTCCAGGGGCTATTCACTTATGAGTTTTTTCAGTTCAAGGGTGGAAAGGCCTTCGTAGCGGCTGGAGGAGGCCTAATTTATCTTGACTTGGACGAACGCCCACAGGTAGGTGATTCTTCACTCGTGGCTTTGGGGCAGGCGGGCTTTGGCCTCAAGTTGGGGGTTGGCAGCAATAACGCCTTGCGCCTGGAGTATCGTTTTCAGCACGTTTCGGACCCATCTGATAGCAACGACCACGGTTGGGATTACCACTGCCTGGTCCTGGGGGTCTCCTGGTTCAGGTATTAATCTACAAATGCGTGAAACATAAGGAACCAAGAAAGCCAACCCTCAAAAGTCTTAGGAATACTTGCAATTGAGAGATAGAGGTTTAACTTTCTTGACATCTTTCAATATTAAAACGGTTCATTAACTCTAGAAAGGAGATATAGAATGAAAAGAGCAATTGTGGTGATTGTTTTACTACTGACATTGGGTCTTATGTCCGCATGCGCTGGCATCATGGGGCCTCCTGTCATCAATCGGATCCAACAGAAGGGAGAACTCGTCGTGGGGACAGCCGCGAGCATGCCCCCTTTTAACATGACAACCAAGGAGGGTAAAATCATTGGGTTTGA
>Ga0209536_100013259_pt1 | contig 11900 bp, 9 predicted proteins | sample DeeMarSeWOR28_12_FD_187461 | JGI IMG/M metagenome (GOLD analysis project Ga0209536, IMG submission 187461) | Marine sediment microbial communities from White Oak River estuary, North Carolina - WOR-2-8_12 (SPAdes) (version 2) | ecosystem: Environmental > Aquatic > Marine > Intertidal zone >...
ACCGCCGCGCGCTGTATCGCCAGGCGTTCCGCTATCAGCACTCTGGCGTTCGCCACATCGTCGTGGTCTTTAACGGGCGCCCAGTCGGGGTCTTCCTCGATTGACCAGGCCCAGTTAAAGCCCCCCACCCAGCCTGCCTCTACTGCCGATTGAAGATAGCGGATGGCCGATGCTTCACGACCGCCGGCGATATCGATGCGGGCCAGATACATCTCGCGATTGGGAACGGAGGGAATATTCGACTCGGCGTAGCGCCTGGCTGCCTCAAGGAGTTCCTCCAGCTGGTCTGCGCGGCCCGTCGCCTTTAGCGCCGCGGCGGCGCAGGCAACCAGGTTGTTGTTCGTGACATCCACGCGCGGGGGCGAATCCATCAACTCGGGGAAGTCCCGTGTCAGAAACGACAGAGCTTCGCTGGCGCGGCCGCTGAATCGGAGCGCGTCGCATCGCATTTGCGCCAGGCCGCTGGCAACCCCGCCTGTGCCGCCAACCCTCTGTTCGGCCTTTGCCCACGCGTCGAGAGCGGCGTCGAAACGTCCGGCGAGTATTTCCCTCCAGACCGGAATCACCGATCCGATGGGGTGGTCGGGTCCTTCGTTCTGCAGCCGCCGGGACCAGCGATCGAACTGATCGTCGAGCCCCAGCGTTCGATAAATCACCGGAAGGTTCACCGAAATGCTGATATCCGACGGGGCAAGTTCATGGGCCTTCATGAACCATCGATGAGCCTCATCCAGGCGGAAATAGAAATTCTGGTTGAGGTTGGCCAGCCCGTTGTAAGAGCCCGTGTAGTCAGGATCCAGGGTAAGGGCTCGCCGGAATTCCGCTTCCGCCTCTTCGGTTCGCCCCTGGTCCATCAGAATGGCGGCAATGTTGTTCTGAGCGACCCGCGACAGCGGATCGATCTCCAGCACCTTTCGATAAAGCTCCAGCGCTCCCTCGTCGTCGTTGATGGGCGGCCCGCTCCTGACCGACGCCAGCCACAGATACCCCGCCGCGTAGCTGGGGTTCAGGCGCACTGCTTTCTCCAGCGCGGGCTCTGCGGCCTCGGGATTGTTAGCGATCATTTCCATAAGCCCCACCGAGGCCCAGACCTCGGCGGCCTCGGGATCCAGGGCAATGGCCCGATCCAGCAGCGGACGGCTCTCGGCTTCCGCCTGGGCGGCGGTGATCATGGAATGGTTGGTGGCCAGAAGCTGGATGGAGTCCGACAGGCCCGAGTAGGCGAGGGCATAACCAGGATCCATGCGGACCGCCTGCTGGAAGAGTTTGCGCGCCTGCCGGATCGACTCCAGCGTCCGCAGGTGCAGGAACTGTCGGCCACGGAGATAAAGGTTGTGCGCCTCTACGTTGGTCGTGGCCCGCTTCGTCAGCCGCTCGCGCTCTTTGCCCAGCAGGTTGACCTTCAGCGCGTCCACCACGGCAAGGGAAATCTCGTCCTGAATCCGGAACACGTCATCCACCGTGTAGTCGTAGGTATCGGACCACAGGTGGAAGCCGTCGTCGGCCTTGATCAGCTGGGCGGTCACCCGGATGCGGTCGCCGGACCTGCGAACGCTTCCTTCCAGAAGATGATCGACACCGAGTTTGCTGGCGATGGAGCGGACGTCCTCGTTGCTGTCCTTGAAATAGAACGAAGATGTGCGGGCGGCCACCCGAAGACCCTCCACCTGCGCCAGAACGTTCAGCAGTTCCTCGGACAGTCCATCGGAGAAGAATTCGTTATCCTCGTCATCGCTCATGTTGACAAAAGGGAGAACCGCAATGGATTGGGCAGCGGAAGTTCCTGTTGCCGACCTTTCTGCGGAAACCCCGTCGTCTTTGAGACCGCCGTGAGTGAGCGCCAGGAAAAGTATCGCGACAGCCAGGATGCCTATGATCAGATAATTGATCTTCTGTCCGGTCCGGGAGGTGATCGAGCTCTTGGGCTCGACTTCCGTGGTTTTCTTCAGGCCTTCCGGTGTGAGCTCGAATGCCCAGGCGAATATGACGGCGATGGGGAACAGGATCGCCAGCACGACAACTACAAAGGTGACCGTCCATTCCGGCAGCTGGAGCGCAGGAAATACTGTCTCCGCTACCTGAATCAATAGCCAGGATGCGATCAGATAGACCGTTGCGACCCTGAATACGTTGCGACGCCGGAGCTCGCTCAGCAAGCCGCCCGGACGGCGGGCGTCACCGCTCATACACATGCCCCGCAGATAAAAACGCGGTTAGGCTAGCAGATGCCGGCAGGTGACGCACCGAATACAACGGGTTGTCTCCGCGCTCAACGGCGATTGCTCTGCCGGCTGGCGTAGAATCACCCCTGATGTTCTGACCAGGGCCCGCCGGGTTCGTTTGCCAATGGATTCAATCTCGCGTCGCATTCTGGGTTCGGAGTACCGCCTGCGGTTGATACTGAAGCATCCTCTGGCATTCCTCCTTCGTGTCTGGCGGGGGATGCGGCGTAACCAGGTATTCCTGATGGCCGGCGCTATCGCCTACAACGCCCTTTTGAGCCTCGTGCCCTTCGTCGCACTGATTCTGCTGGGGCTCTCGTATTTCGCCGATGAGGACGAGTTGCTACAGACCCTCCGGGATGCCATCGAGGCAATGATCCCGGGCCAGTCCGACGTGGTGATCCTTCAGGTTCGCGGCCTGCTGGAGGGCAGGGAAGGTCTCGGCTGGGTGGCTATGGGCCTGCTGATTATTTTCAGCGCATCCGCCTTCCTGGTGCTCGAAAGAGCGCTGGAACGGATTTTCGAGCACCGGGTCCAGATCCATCGGCGGCACATTCTCGTGTCGGTCGTGATCCCGTACCTGTATATGCTGGTACTGGGGCTCGGGCTGATCGGGCTGACCATCCTCACGGGAGTCGTTACCGGATTCGAGCAGCGTCTTCCGGAGACGCTCTGGGGCCTGGAATTCAGGGAAAGCTTTACTTCCGGGCTCGGCTTCATTTCCGTGTTCATGTTCCAGGTGGCGCTGATGACTTCGTTTTACCTGGTGCTGCCGATTGGTCGCATCAGCGTGTCTGCGGCACTGGCCGGAGGACTATTCGCGGCGACGCTCTGGGAGGTGATTCGGCGCATCCTCTCCTGGTATCTGTCAACGGTATCCATCGTGAACGTGGTATACGGATCGCTGGGCGCGGCCATCGTGGCGCTTCTCCTGCTCGAGGTCGGTGCCGTTATCCTGCTGGCAGGCGCCCAGTTCATTGCCGAATACGAGAGATTCGTACACCGCGAGCGGTTTCGGCCAAAACCGGGCGCCGATCCCTGACGGCCTGCGTTAGAATCGCCCCATGGGGACAGAAGAGAAGCGATAAATGGAAGCCCCGGTCCCGATAAGCGTGCGCAAGACGGATCTGGTGACGCTGTTCCCGACCTTCGTCTGGCGCACCCAGTTGGCGGAGGAGACGTATGTCCCCATCAATCAGGGGCTGATGTCTCTTCTGGAGCAGCTTGTCGGAGACACGTCCCTTGGACAGGGAGCCAAGCTGCAGACCGAGCAGACGCTGCATTTGCGTCCGGAAATGGCTCCGCTGGTGAGAATTGCGAACGGTGCCGTGGACAGCGTGCTGGATTTTCTCAAGGTTCAGCACGAAGGGTTCAAGATAACGGGCTGCTGGGCAAACCTCGGGGCCCCGGGATCTCCGCACAAGATGCACAGCCATCCGAACAACTTTCTCAGCGGCGTTTACTATGTGGTCGCTCCGGAAGGCGGGAATTCGATTACTTTCCACGATCCGCGCCCGCAGCCGGCCATCATCGCTCCGCCGAAGTCGGAAATGGTGGCCGCTAATGCGGGTAAGGCAGATCTCAAGGTGGCAGCCGGTGACCTGGTGATTTTCCCGGCCTGGCTCTTCCACTCCGTGCCGGTGAACAGAAGTTCGGCCAACCGGGTCAGTATCGCTTTCAATTTCATGTTCACACATTTCGAGGATCTGATGAGCCCGCCCCAGTGGAAGGGGCGACTCAAAGTGTCAGAATAAGGGGGCGGTCCACCGGCTTTGCAGCCCGCGGCTGGTGTCCGTCTGGCAGTGCCGACGGGAGAAATTCAGATGCAGTGTCCGAAATGCGCCCACGATATGGAGAAAGTGACGTTCGAGAACGTCGAGGTCGATCGTTGCAAGCTCTGCAAGGGCATATGGTTCGACGCCCTCGAACACGAGGTCCTCAAGAACATCAAGGGCTCCGAGGTCGTCGACGTCGGCGATTCCGAAGTCGGGGAACTCTTCAACAGGGAAGGGCAGGTCGACTGCCCGGTCTGCAAGGTGCCCATGCTGCGGATGGTGGACAAGGACCAGGCCCACATATGGTACGAGGGCTGCCCGGTTTGCTACGGGGTGTTCTTCGACGCCGGCGAGTTCCGCGACTTCAAGTTCTTCACCCTGATGGACCTCGTTCGCCGTTTCCGGGTCCGGGCCAGAAAATAACGGGCCGCGCCTGTCCCTGGCGCGGCCTGGCCCGCATCAGTCGCAGGCGCTCACTATGAAGGCGATGGCCCGATCGAGGCTCGGGAACGTGTAGTCCTTCTCGAGTTCCTCGTAGGCGGGTTGACGCCTGATCTGTCGGTCCCGCAGGATGAAGCTGTTGCGCATGGTCCCTCGCTCGTCGAAGCTCAGCTTCAGGTGTAGTTTCAGTTCGCGATCTTCGCCGACTCGCACGAAGATGGCCCGTTCTCCTTTCTCCACGGTGACTGCGGTGTAACCGGCAAATCTGTCGCCGAGCTGGATGGCCGCAGAATCCAGGGCCTGGAGCACCCGCTGGGCCTTCCTTTCCCGCCATTCCAGTTCCAGGGATTTCAGGCGATTGTTAGTCGCCTCGATGTCAACCTTGCGGTTAGTCATGCTACTCATTTTCCTACTCCCTCACTCCCGTAACCGGCGCCGAAAACCGACATCCGGGCAGCGAAAAAGGTTGCCTCGGGCTTTCGGCTCGGGTCGATGGCATGGGCGGGGAGAGAAGGTGCCGGCGCCGGGTGAATCCCGATGCCGGACAGGCAACCCCGCCATCCTAGGCCTCAGCCCGTAGACCGGTAGCTTTGCGTCACCGCCTTTCGGCGGCTTTGCCTTTTGCTGCACGATCGAAGCTGTCACAAGGGTTTTGAGGTGTCAAGCCATCAGTTCGCAGATATAAAAATGGCTTGTTGGAAGGGCGCCGGGTAAGGACAGATTGACCGAAATCTCCACCGGGTCTAGGCTCCGCCACAGCCGCATTGACCTGATCGGGGTTTTCCCATGGGAATGAAGTTCGAATTTGAACTGGACGACGACGATCTGGCTTACTTCCGGAAGATCGTCGAATCAAAGGGCCTGGCCCGACCCGATCTGAAAGTGGATGACGTGGTGCGATCCACCAGGGACCTGCTGGAGCGGGCCCGCCAGACGAACACTCCCAAGTTCGTGATGTCCATTCTGGAACAGCTCGGACCGCTGGCGGACATGGTGACGGACGAGGAATGGCAGCTGCCGGCTGCCGACATCGATCGGGTACTCGGCACGCTTAGCTATTTTGCTGATCCGGAAGACCTCATTCCCGACGACGTGCCGGGGCTTGGGTTCCTGGACGACGCGATTATGGTAGAGATTGCCTGCCGCAATCTGCGGCCGGAGCTGGAGGCCTACAAGGATTTCTGCATCTTCCGTTCGGAAGATGCGGCGAAAAGAAACCGGGAAGGGACGGCGCCCCACAAGGTTTCCAGGCTCGAGTGGCTGACAGCCAAGCGCCGCGAACTGCAGGAACGCATGCATGGCCGGCGCGGTATTTTCGGCCGAAAGCGTGACTGAACCGCCGGGGGACCTCAGGAACCGCTGGCCGGCAAGGGCGGGACTCTGAAGCTGCGCGGCGATGCGCCTGCCAGGTGGTTGCGGTACATGGTCCGATAAGCCAGTTCCATGTGCCGGGTCAGCCTGGCGGTATCGTAAAGCGGCGTGCAGCGCCTGGCGGCTTCCAGTCGGCGCCGGAGCCGGGCCCTTTCATCGGCATCCCGGCCCAGTCGTATCGCGACGGCACGGTAGTCGTCTCGGTTCCTGGCGATCAGCTCGTGCAGTCCCAATGTCCTGAGCATGCTGCCCGCAACCCGGGAGGCGAATGTCTCACCGGGCAGCGTAAGCACCGGCAAGCCGGCCCATAGCGCGTCGCTCGCGGTGGTGTGACCGTTGTAGGGGCGGGTATCCAGAAAGAGATCAGCGACCGTCATCATCGCAAGATAGTCTCGCAAGGGCATTTTCGGGGCGAAGACCAGGCGGTCTGTCGCCAGGTGCCTGCGGGCGGCTTCCGACCGAAGATTGTCTGCCAGGCTGCTGTCCGGATTCGTATTCTGAATCCACAGTACGCTGCCGGGAACATCCCGAACGATTGCGACCCAGTCATCGAATACCTCGGGCCGGATCTTGTAGCTGTTATTGAATCCACAGAAAACCGTGCCGCGCGACGGCAACCCGAGTTTCTCCCGGCCAGGCGGCGTTCCGGGAAGTGTCCGTCGGCTGTCGTCGACCCAGTAGGTTTCGGGCAGGTACACCACCTGCTCGGAGTAGCAGTCCCGCTGCTCCGGCGGGATCACGAACTCGTCCGCGACGATGTAGTCGATGAAACTGCCGCCGATCGTTCCAGGATATCCCTTGTAGTTCACCTGTATCGGCGCCGGTCGAAGCGCGAACACGTCGGTGGGGGCATCCCGGGTATGACCCTTGAGATCTACGAGAATATCCACACCGTCGGCGTGAATTTGACGGGCGACGTCGCCGGGAGGCCAGCCGGCCACGTCCGTGAAACGGTCGAAGGAATCCACGACCCGTTGTCGGATATTGCTGCCGTCATCTGGTCCATTGCAGTAGCCGAGGACCCGGAAGCCAGACCTGTCGTGATTCTCGAACAGACCGACCTTGGTGTAGGCGGTGGGATGACGGCGGAAATCGTGGGAGAAATAGCCGACCGTAATCTGCTCTCGCTCCACCCGCGGGTGATCGAGATCGAGGCGGGCCCTCAGGGGCGCAACCCGTTTCTCTATATGCCGGCTCCAGACCCGGGCGCAGTCCAGCTGGTCCCTGGCCGAGGAGGGTTCCGCCAGATAAATGAACGGTGTAAGCCCCGCGAGTCCTTTCCGGATCCCGGCGGAGAAGCGAGCCGACCATGCGTCGAGATCATCCCACGACAGCAGGCTTTTTCTGAGCAGAAGACCGCCGCTGATGGCCGGCCCCAGGTCGGGATTGAGCGCGATGGCCCGGTCGAAGCAGTCCAGAGCCTGGTCCCATTTCCGGCCTGCCTCGAGGGCCGACGCCAGGTTGCACCAGGGTTCCGCCTGATCCGGCGAGAGCTTGCAGGCCCGGTGAAAGGACGCGATCGCGCTGTCCTTTTCATCCAGGCTGGCGTGGATATTCCCCATCACAATATGCGCCTCGGGTAATTCGCCCGCGAGGGAGATCGCCTGGCGACAGGGTGATCGGGCCAGGTCGGGCCTCCCCGAGAGCAGCAGGGCATTGGCCAGATTCACCAGGCCCTCGACAAATGCGGGGGCCAGCTCAGTGGCCTTGCGATAAGCGCCGACAGCCCGCTTGAGGTCGCCGACGGCGAGCAGGACGCCGCCCAGCGTGTTGTAGGAAGCCGGCGCCACCGGGTCCAGTCGGATGGCGCGTCGCAAAACCTCCTCCGCCTTCTGGTAACTGCCTTCGGCACTGAGGACCAGGCCCATGTTGCAGAGAGCATCCACGTTGTCCGGCGCCGAATCGATGGCGCATTCCAGCAGCTTCAGAGCCTCGTCCATACGCCCGGTCTGGTAGCACAGCACGCCCAGTAGCCGGAGGGCGTCGGGATGCGACCTGGCCAGTCCCAGGACCCGGCGGTAGCCGGATTCTGCTTCTGCCAGGTTGCCGGCCTGATGTGATGTCAGAGCCGATGTCAGCAGTCGGGCGATCTCGGATTCGTCGGGGCTTGGGCTTTTTTCCGACATTTGACGCAGCTACTTCGACGGGAAAATTTCTTGGGCTTCGCTTGTGAGTCCGGCAGGCGCGAACCAACGGGCCAGGAAGTCGTGGCCCCGCATTCTAACCGTCCTCCGGTGATCATGGTCGAATATTCCGGCTGGCGTTCGATCACGGGCTTTTATCCGCCGAAGTTCGGGAATCCGGATTCTTGCGGGTTTCTCATGTCCCTCAGGTGTGCTAGAGGTAAGCGCCGACAACGGGCGCGACCGCAAAGTTCGACATCGGTCAGGAGACGGGTCATTGAGCGCGAATCATGTCAGCCACACTATCCGGCCCGGTCCCTATCCCGAGCTGACCTGGGCGGCAGTCTCTGTCGGCTGGTTACTCGGTGCCGTCATCTCGGTGAGCATCGGATATGCGGCCCTGATTCTCGGGTTCTCCATCGAAGGCTCGGAGCTGGCCGCCATCCTGGGCTTCGGCATCCTTCGTGGCATGCTGCGCCGCTACAGCATCGTCGAGAACAACGTGGCGCAGACAGTGGCCAGCGCCGTAAATGGAGCCTCCTCGGGAATGATGTTCTCCGTGCCGGCCCTTTTTATTCTCGGCGAAACGGAGTTCAACCCCGTGGTGATGACCTTCGGCTGCATGGCCGGCGCGTTCCTCGGAATTGCCTTCATCATCCCTCTCAGAAAACAGATGATTGACTACGAACGCCTGACCTACCCGGGCGGTGTCGCCGTGGCCACAATTCTGAAGTCGCCGGGAGCCGGGATCAGGAAGGCGCTTTTCCTGGTAAGCGCCGCCGTCGTGAGTGCGGCGGTGCATTTCACCTGCCAGGTGACGGGCGTGGATAACTGGGATCTCGGCAGCGTGCTCGGGTTTCCCGAGTACATGAACGGAATATGGTATCTGTCGTTGCTTACGGTGGGTGCGGCTTTCATCGCGGGGAAGGGCGGTGTGGCATTCATCATTGGCGGATTTGCCTGCTATTGGGTCATTGCGCCCCTGCTGGCGGTTTCCGGCCTTCTCCCCGTTGACATGACAGCCGGACACCCGGTTACCGTGACCGATCCCGAGCACCTGCGCCTGAGCCTTTTCCGCCCGACGGGAATCGGCATGCTGATCGGCGGCGCACTCACCGGGATAGTGCTGGCATTGCCGCTGATCGTCAGCGCGGTTCGCAGCATGCAGAGCGCCGCGCGCGTCGAGTCTGCCGTGTCACGGGACGAGATGCCGATCAAGCTGCTGTATTTCGCGATCGGGGGTTCCGCCGTGGTGCTCATGATCATCGCAACCCTCTCTACCGAGCATATGGGTATCGGGCGGGGTCTGGCCATGGCGGCACTGGGCACGCTGTGGGTCTGGATCGCCGGCGTCATTCTCTCCGAGTGTATCGGCCGAACCAACTGGTCGCCCCTGTCCGGCATGACGCTGATCGCGGTCACGTTGCTGATTATCATCACGAGCGGTCTCGAACGGGGCGAGGCGATAGTCGCCGCCGTCATGGTGGGCGCAGCCGTCTGTGTCGCCATGTCACAGGCGACCGACCTGATGCTCGATCTGAAGACCGGCTACCTTGTAGGCGCGACGCCGAGGATGCAGCAGGCCGGTCAGTTCCTGGGTGCATGGCTGGGGCCCATTCTGATCATCGGCGTAATTTTTGTCCTCCATGAGGCCTATGGCCTCGGCAGCGAGAAACTTCCGGCGCCCCAGGGCCAGGCGCTGGCCAGCATGATCCAGGGCATCCTCGGCGGTGAGATTCCGGTCGAGAAATATCTTGCCGGGGCAGGGCTCGGGGCGCTCCTGAGCGCTGCCAGCGGCGGTCTCGGTATCACCGTGGGCCTGGGTTTCTATCTTCCCTTCAATATCGTGCTCACATACAGCCTCGGGACCCTCATCAGGCTGGCCTGCGATGCACGACTGGGACGTGCCTTCAGCGAGGACACAGGCATCCCGATTGCCGCCGGGCTGATCGTAGGGGAAGCCCTGGTCGGCGTCGGCTTTGCCATCCGGGCTGTGTTCGGAACCTGAGGAGAGCGAAAAAATGTCGAGAGCGGGATTCATGCTGACTTCGGCGGGTTTTCTGGGAGGCGCGTTCCTGACCTCCCTGGATCCAGGCGAGGTTCGCTGGGGGCTTTTCATCCCCTGTCTCCTGGTGGGCGCCATCGGCGTATTTCTGATCAAGCAGCACTCGAGACAGCACGCCCGCTCCGACGAGACGCTGGCCAGCAATCGCAGTCAGATCGAGGAGAGTCTGGACTCCATTCTGGGGCAGTTGAGAGAGCTCGACCGGGACAAGGCGAACATTCCGCCCTACGAGCTGAGGTTCGAAATCGATCATCGTTTCCGCTCAGACCTCAATCGCTTTGTCGATGCGCGCGAGAGTCTGACCCACCTGTACGGCCTTCAGGCCTACGCCGACATCATGAGCGCTTTCGCTGCGGGCGAGCGTTATCTGAACCGGGTCTGGTCGGCGTCCGCAGACGGATATGCCGACGAGGCCATGGACTACATCGACCGGGCCCGACAACAGTTCGAGGAAGCTCGCGCGAAACTCGCGCAGGCCCACGCCGGCGGGGCAGCGGCACGGGAAAATACCGGGTAATGGTTGGCTCCGGGAGGGCCGTCTGCACGATTTATTGCCAGCCCGTTCCCGTCTCCACAGGAGGGTAGATTTCCTTTTGTACTTGATGTTATTTATTTCAGAGGGTTAGACTCGCTGCTTAAAGTCGGATAATAATATAGGCCTACAGGGGGACTAGGCATGTACGATCCGGACAGAGGTATCGGACTGGCGCCGTTCGATGCAGAACAGGACAGCAAATTTTTCTACCGGGGCTTTCAGCATGGTTCGGCGCTGAGTTTTCTCGACCATGCCCTGAAATCCGATGAAACGGTGGTGGCCCTCACCGGCGGCAACGGAACCGGCAAGAGAACGACCCTGAGGCGCTTCCTCGAAGAGGAGGGGGGTCGCTTCCGGAGCGCTTACCTGGAAGAGGTTCCGGACAATGGCCACGATTTTCTCGTGGCTGTGCTCCAGGCATTCGGATTCGGGCCGGTGGAGGCGGAACGCAGCGAACTGCGCAATCTGCTGAGCGTTTTCCTGGTCCAGGTACAGCAGGAAGGCCAGAAACTTCTCTTGCATCTTCACAATCCCTCGGTGCTGTCCGACGACGTGGCGGAGGAGCTCCTCTGGTTAACCGGGGACCAGGCCAAAAGCGGGTCGATTCGCCTGATCCTGACCGGGTCCGAGGACCTGGACCGGATCCTGGACTCTCCGCGCATGGCGGTCCTGGCGGACCGGCTTCGACTCCGGCACCGGCTGCATCCCCTGAGCGCGAGGGAAGCCCACGAATATCTTCAGTTCCGGCTCTCAGCCGCAGGATGCGGGAGCCCCGCCAATGTTTTCCCGCCGCTGATAGCCACCGCGATCTACGCAGCCTCGACCGGCGTTCCCGCCATCATGAACAAGCTGTCTGCGGAGCTTCTCGAGTCCACCCGGGGCAAGGATGGAAAACGGCTCGACGTGGATCTGGTGCGGAACCTGGCAGCCAAGATGGGGCTGGCCGGCGTGGATGCGGTCGGTGTCGAGTGCCGGCTGCTGATCTCACTGGAAGGAGAGACCTTTCTCGAGGTGCCGGTGGCTCGGGACAAATTGCTGATAGGTCGGCACAGCTTCAACGATATTAGCCTGCGCGACAATTCCGTGTCTCGTCACCACGCCATCATCGTGCCCGACGGCGGCGCCTGGGTCATTGTGGACCTCAACAGCACCAACGGTACCTCAGTCAATGACAGGCCGGTCAGACAACAGGCCCTTTCGGACGGCGACGAGATTCGTATCGGTCGTTTCGACCTTCTTTTCCAGGGCGGAGCCGCCAGCGGCCCGGGTCAGCCGCCGGAAGACGCCGACATGCGGAAGACGGTGGTTCTGGGAGAGAGCGCCAAGGCGCTCAGCTGATCCCCTCCACCAGGAACATGCGGAGCTGAT
>Ga0209536_100013261_pt1 | contig 11899 bp, 6 predicted proteins | sample DeeMarSeWOR28_12_FD_187461 | JGI IMG/M metagenome (GOLD analysis project Ga0209536, IMG submission 187461) | Marine sediment microbial communities from White Oak River estuary, North Carolina - WOR-2-8_12 (SPAdes) (version 2) | ecosystem: Environmental > Aquatic > Marine > Intertidal zone >...
TTGAATAATTGAGCCATTTTGATTTCATTTACTCCGCTTTCCTGTTGATCAAATCCAAAGGAAAGACCACTTGAGCGGTGTCTCCGCATGATCAATTCTTTCAATACTTCTGCATCAAAAGGTTTGATATTGATGATTTCTATAAAATGCTCACCCAGATGAGTCATCTGATTCATCACCTTATAGGCATATGGATTAAGATTAACGATCACCAGAATTTTATGGCTGTAATCATCAATCAGTTTTTCAATCAGATGGACGATACGATTCCCTTCATTCGATCTTTCCCAGAATAGTTCAAGGTCATTAATAATAATTACACTATCTTCCTTCAAATGATTTGCTATTTGAAACAGATCACCCTGTTGCTGGGTCACTTTGCCTAGAATATCTGTAAAATTCTGTTCATCTATGCTGCCTGATAAGGATGGGAAAATAGAATAAATGGATTGGTTTTTCAAGTATACCTGACTGATGTATTTACAGAATGCTGTTTTCCCCATATTACGATCTCCAAGGATCATGATCCCGCCGTGATGACCGTTGTGGTACCTGTCCAGCGCTCTTTTGAATTTCATCTCTCCTTCTTCATGTTCAATCCAGAAATCATCACCTATACTTGATTTTCCATTAAACAGACTGATATAATAATTCGGAAGTGCCTTCAAAACTTCTGCCGAAGGATTCACCTTGTCTTTCAGATCAAGCAGCCGACTGGCTGTCGAACGAAGGCTTCTGTCTTCCGTATATTTTTTAGATAACAGAATTCCTTCGCTTTGGACATATAAAAGTTTGGTGATCCCTCGCTGCACGGTTTCCTGGACCCTGTGGGCCAGCGTATTTACCCCGGTGAGCACCCGTTTCCCCTGATAAGTTCGTAATCCGATGATAAAGTGTTCTGCGCTCTCCTCTATTTTGACAGATGACAGCGGCTCAAATACGCGATTCAGGTATTCATCTGCGGTCTGGATATAATCATCTACCTGTTTTATGGTTTCCTCTTTCTCATGTTCAATTTTATGGTCAAGGGAACCGATGATTTCATCAAGAATTCCTTCTCCTTCCAGCTGGTAATTTTCAAGATTGAATTTTGTTAGATTTAATGCATCCTGAATAGTGAAAACAGATCTTTTAAGCTTTTCGATAAGCTCATCGTATTGTTCTTCCAATGCGGTAATATACCGGGTTTCAAGATAATATTCCGTCATTCGAGCCAGGGGGATGGATATGATTTCGGATTCCTTTGATTCCTGCCCGTTTTTTCCGGAATAGATCTCATACTCATCAGCCATTTGTAAAACAAGATCGCGCATCCGTGAAATATTCTGATCAAATGAATCCTTCAATTCAATCTCAAGATCAGGTTTCAGATCAATATCTTCAACAATAAGTTTTTTGCCATGGGAATGCAGAAATTGCTGGGTTTTCTCCAATTCGCGCAGGTATTGCCGGTTTATGAACTGAATAAGGCCATTGTTAAATTCGACATGAAAGGTTTCCATCCTGTTTTTAACCGAATTCACAGCAAATTCCATAAGAATCTTGTTAAGCTGATTTTCTACTTGTACATGATACTCTTCTTCGAATTCCAGCAGGCCCTTTCTGATCTGCTGATATTTTTTCCGGCTGATGGTTTTATTATGAATGAAAGATTGAACCTTCAATTTATCCATTTCGTCATTCATTTCCTGGAGATTCATTCTGAACTCAAGCTGCATTCTTCCAAGTTGGAATTTCATCAGTTTTTGCTGCTGGTCTCTTAATCCTTTTATCTCCTTCATCAGATCATTGATCAACACAGCCTTTTCCCAGCCTTCTTCCTGATTCCAGATCAAACGTTCTGTTTCATCCAGGTGGTGAGTCATCTTGTTTAACATGCCCCTCATTGAATTAAAATAGGCGTCTTCTTCTTCGTTAAAGCGGGAAAGAATATTCGAAAGGAATATTACGCGGCTGCTCAACAAAAAATATCGTACGATATCGCGGTAGTTGATCGAATGTTTGATGGGATATCCGGTGATCCTGTGTCTTATTTTTTTTACCCTTTTATACCATTTCATTCGAGGATTGTCGTCCGGATTTATGGAAAATTCCTCCTTCGTGTAACTGATCACCAGGTATTTCGGGTATCTCTTAAAATCGGATTCCAACCGGTCCAAATACCAGGCAATGCCTTCACGAAGGTGTTCAATATGTAATGGCAGTTTTTCTTTTTTGTTTCTATCGGATATTATCTCACTGATCTTGAATAGGGTATCATTTTTAAGTTTGTCGATTGCTTTTCTGCGCCGGAAGGATTCTTTGATTTCACCGATATTTTTAATTTCCTTACGAATAAATTCGGCTTTCTCATAGATATCATCCAGAAACATAAGCCGGTCGAGATAAATCGACTTAAATGATTTGGCATAAAACAGATCAATAACCTTACTGAAATTGATATCTGTCTTATGAATATCACGGGAAATTTCAGCATGTTTCGATAACTTTAGCGGAGGAAGGATAAAATGTTCAATATCGGCAGCTTCATCCAGGTGATATTTATCTACAGTCGAACCCATCACATCCAGGTTTTCAAAGTTCTCAGAAGCATTGATGATCAGGGTACTTCCTAAATTTCCGATCAGTTGGGTGATCTGATCGAAATACTGGTCGATGTTACGAAATTTTCTATCCGGTACGCCCAGAATAACCAGATCGGTTTGACGGGATTCGGTCGTGATGATTTCAGACTCCGACCACTGGGCAATTTGATTGTTGATTATTTTTATTTCTGCTTCAACCCTGTAATTTTCCAGAATGGACCTCAAGGACTTGTAAATCGCGTCATGATTTTCATTAAGGGGGTTGATCACAAACAAGTTGATTTTTGCTGATTTCCATAGTTTAGAGTAGGTAATATGACGGATCAGGTTGATGGCAAATGAAAGATTCCGTCCGGTTCCGCTCCACCATATATCGATGGTACTTTGGCTGCCGTATTTTTTTTCCGGATCGTAGGTGAGGAAAAGGGAATTAAATCCCTGGTTATCAAAATTCCTGATTGTCTCGATGAATCTTTCTTTTGTTTTAACGTTTTTGCTCCAGCCCATGAGGATGGTATTGGGCTCAACTCCCGAAAAACCGTAAAACCTTACAACTTCATCCATACCCGTAAATACATCGCGACAGAAAAGTTTGTGATGGAAATACCCGGGCGTATCCTTCTCTTTTTCAAGGATGGACTGTGTTCTGGTAAGCTCGTGATCCGGGCTTGGTATCAGTTCGAAAGCAGATAGAATCCCCAGTTTCCCGGCAATAGCCCTTCCCATTTCAACCATGTGTTTCCGGGTTTCCGGGTTTCCGCTGAACATAATGATATTGGGTCGCCAATTTCTGCTCTGGGCCTTTTCACCTTTGAGTCTGGTAAGCCCGGTGCGAACCAGGGAAGCCCAGACACCGCTCCAGGCATCCCCTGAATCCAGGGTAAGTTCTTTACGTTTTAAATAAAGAAAGAGCAATCCGAGTATCAGGGCCGCTGCCATCATGGCGAGGAAATCGAGCTGGATCATCACGAGGATACAGGCTACCGCACCGGTAGCACTGATCCATCCGGGAACCCTGAATTCAGGCCTGAAATCAGCACTTGTCCATGATTCAAAGGTGGCACTTGTATTCAGAAATCCATAGGTGGTAATAAAAAAGATCGAAACAATCCGGGCGATCACATCGAGTTCCCCGATCAGGATACCAGCCTCCGCGATCAGAAAGGTAAGCAGGAGGGCATTACGTGGTTCCTGCGTAGGACCATAACCTTTGGAGAAAAACTTCGGTGTGATGGTATCCAGGGCAGTAGCCTGCAGTATTCGGGGTGCTCCCAGGATACTGCCGAGCGCCGAAGATAGGGTGGCCCCCCATATTCCTGCCACCACCAGTTCGGGGATCCATGAAATTTTGAGCAGGATGTTGGAATCATTGGCAAGCTGGTCCCGGCTTACGGTGGATGCTAAAAAGGTAGCCAATAAAATGTAAACGATCAATCCAATAAGGATAGCCAGGATCGCGCCCATCGGGATGGATCTCTTGGGATCTTTTAAGTCTCCTGACATGGATACGCCGGCCTCAAATCCGGTTACCGCAGGAAAAAAAATTCCGAATAAAACCATCAAAGGAACCGCCGGAGAAGGACTTTCGACGGTAGAAACATCCGGTGTGAATTCATGATTTCCCAGGAATACGGAGATAAGCGAAAGCAAAATCGCAGCCATGATAAAATACTGGGTTTTGATGGCGAGGGATGTACTTATAAAGGTGACTGTAGTGACAACCAGCAATATAATCGATCCCGTCAATCGAATGCTTCTGATATCGGAAGGCAATCCCCAGTAACTTAAAAAACTTTCTGAAAAGCCGATTAAATAAAGGCTTACACTGAATGATAATCCAACAAAAAGGGCAATTCCCAGGGTTCCTCCAATCGGAAGACCCAGGCTCCTGGAAATCATGTAATAGGTGCCCCCGGCTTCTACCTTTTTATCCGTGGCGATTGAAGAAACACTTAAGCCGGTGGTGATGGATATAACATGTGCTACCAGGATGATCCCGATCGTAGCCCAGAGACCGGCCTGGCCGACAATCATCGGTAATCTCAGATACATGATCACGCCCAGGATAGTCAGGATGGATGGGGTGAAAACGCCCCCGAAGGTGCCAAATTTATTCTGTTTCGCCATGGATCATGTGTATTATTCGCTTCCCAACTACATCCGGAATTAAGCGAAAATTAGAAACAAATCTTTATTTATTTTTCAATTTAACAAGATAATTTAATTTAAATTTCTGAAATTTCGAAGTAAAATTAACCTATGGATCTTTCATCGGCATATAGCAAGGCAATTGCCATTTCGATTGTTCTGATCATATCCTATTTTTTCAACCAGGCAGCTAAAAAGTACAATATTCCCAGCGTGATCCTGTTGATCGGATTGGGAATAGGAGTCCGGGAATTTCTGAATGCATTTGAAATTGATCTGTCTTCCTACCTTCACGAAACACTGGAACTACTCGGCATTGTCGGGTTGATCATGATCGTGCTGGAAGCAACCCTTGATCTTAAACTTAAAAGAGAAAAAAAACGATTACTCATCCAAGCTTTATCTATAGCCATCCTCTACCTTTTCATTACAACTCTCGCTATCGCTTACCTGTTGCATGAATTTCTGATCGATGACTATGTCAGGGCCTTTACCTACGCCATTCCGTTTTCAATTCTCAGCAGCACGATCATAATTTCAAGTGTGACCAATCTATCAGAAACAAAACGCGAATTTCTTATTTATGAAAGTACCTTCTCGGATATTCTTGGTATTATGCTCTTTTATTTTTTGATTGAAAATGTCAATATGGAAGCATCCAAGGCCGTCCTGAATATTTCAGGGGATATTATCATAACGGTGGTTGCTTCGATCGTGCTGAGTTACAGCCTGGTGCTCCTCCTTCAATTCCTTGATGTGAAAGTAAAGTTATTTTTTTTGATTGCCATTCTTGTTTTACTTTATTCGATCGGGAAAATCTTTCATCTCTCATCCCTGCTGATCATTATGGTATTTGGACTGATATTGAACAATTATATTCTTTTCTTCCGAGGAAAACTGAAAAACTGGATCAGAAAGGATGCCATTGATGATATCCTGGAAGATTTTCATGTGGTGACTTTGGAATCATCTTTCGTTGTTCGCACTTTCTTTTTTGTAATTTTCGGCATGTCACTCGATTTTTCAGGTATCGGCCAGCTGTCATCAATATTGCTTGCCGCCGGCATTCTGCTCATCATTTACGTAATCCGGTTTTTACTATTTAAGTCAATTATCAGGAAACATATCAACCCACAGGTGTGGATAGCCCCAAGAGGACTGGTAACGGTTTTATTATTCTTTTCCATTCCGCTGGGTTTACAGGATCCTAATTTCAACGCGACTATCCTGATGATCGTGATCGTCGTGACCAGCCTCATCATGTCGGGCGCTCTGATGGCGCGTAAGGAAGATTTTGAAGAAAAAGAAATGTTGTCCTTTGAAGATTGGGAAGAACTGGACCAGGAGCTTGAACGATTGAATCCTGAAGCAGGAAAAACGGATTCCGGAAACAGGAAGGCTTCTCCCGAAACGACTCGTAATTAATCACCGGACCGCAACGCCTATAAAATAGATGGGAGGAAATCGATCAGGCCAAGTGACATTTCCATGTTTTTCCTAACTCATTTAATGAGATCATTTCATGTAATGCGGGCAAAGGTTTCACAAAAAAACAAAAAAACTCATTTCCATGTTTTCACGTTTCCCGATATCCGCGTAACCGCATTTCCCCGTTTCTCCGTATCCCCGTGTCTACAGACGATCCTGCCGCGGTCGGGATGTCGAGCCCGCCTGCCTGTCAATTCGATTCAATTAAATAGTCGGGCAGGCATCCCTGCCTGCTGCAGGTTCGAATCCCCCAAAAATCGAGGACCTCGGGATCCCTGTTTCCCTGCATCCCTGCCTCGCCTACCGAAGTTCCGATTGATATCGGGACGTAGCGAGGGTATATGCATTTCCTCGTTATTCCATGCGTAATACGATGGAACGCTGAAAGTCAGGTAACAGGATCCTGTCATCCTGAATAATAATTTCTGACCAATCGTCCTTCCAGGGATCGTAAGCTCGTACGTTATTTAATTGATGGGATGGGCTTAAACGGTTTAAATCAAGGAAAGTCTCCTGTATGGTAGCCGGAGGTATTCCGAGTTCAAGTTCGGATCTCCAGGTATTGTTTTTATCCCGGATCCAGATAAGCGTAGTACGGATCCCTTTCAGTAAATAGATCCGGAAATTTTCAGTTTCGATCTTTTCCGGGCGGAATTTTTCAGTAATGGGATTGATCCCTTCCACGGCACGGGCAAATCGTCCATAATGATACCAGAGATTGTTTGGATCTACGTAGGCGTTCCAGTGCCAATTCATTCCGGCACCTGCCGATCCGGAAAAAAAAGGTGCAAAAAGAACGTCATGAAGAAGCATGCCTGCACTGTCCAGTTTATAATACCGGATCGGACCGGTGTGTCTGGGTTCCACCCCGCCGGTTTCTGCAAGGATGGCCGGTTTGTCCAGATTATAGGACCGTAATTCCTCAATGGCGCTGGATGCGATAATATCCATGGGACCATGGCAGATCTCCATCCCGGCCCCAAGATCAAGATACCTGTGAATCTGAGCCACCTCATTTCCGGGCAATTCCATCGTGTGGCGATAGGTGTCCCTTACGGTTTCCCTGTCGAAACTTCCCAGACTTTGCATGACCAGGTTTTCGGGGAAACGTTTTTTAACTTCTCCAAGCATCATCACGTTCCAGGAAAAAAACACGCTGTCCTTGGGTACGCGCATGGCATTCATTTCATTCCAGAGCTCCCAACCGAAGAAAAGAGTGTCACTTCCATACCTTTTCTGATAAAAATCAAGTTTGTTAAGGAAAAGCCTGAAACCCGCCTCGGATGTTAAATATTGCCTGACGCTGTCGAGTGGCCCTCCTTCGGATGTATGATAAATGGATTTCCTGATCCAACCCCGGGGCATTTCTTCTTCTGTGATCCCCCGGAAATGTTCAAAGGTCATTTTGATCCTCAATCCATATTTTCTTGCCATTTCGACGAACCGGTCAATACGTTCGACCTTGACGGAATCATAGATGCCTGCTTTTTTTTCCTCCATATCCCAGAATGACTGACTGAGCCAGATCCGGACATAATTTCCTCCATTGCCGGAAAGTTTTTTCATCCAGCCTTCCACTTCCTGCAATGCGGATTCGGGATCTTCAACCGGGTAATTGGGATTGATCATGTTGATCCCGATGGGTATATATGGAGTACCGTCCGATAATTGAAAATAGGCTGGATTTTCCGGGCTCACTTCTACAAAATTCGATTTAAAGGCTTCCGCCTCAATTAAATAGAGATAGGTAGAGATGATTAATATAATTACTATGAAAAAAAACAGGATGAAAATATTCTGATTTCTCATGATTCAATAATGGGGTGTTGGGACATCAATTTAATAAATAAAGGAATGGTTAAAAAATATTGTTGCGGGTATTCTTTTTCCCTTCCGGGGCGGCTTCCAAAGGCTTCCGTTATGGTATACGGGCACCGTCGTCAGACCATCCTCTGTCGTCTTACGACAATCCCGGATGTTTCGCTGAGCCTGATTTTTTTCTTCTTAGAATCCAATCGTGTGCCTTATCATGATTATTTTTTAATTTTTCTATCTTTATGGCGTATCCTGTTTCTGAACCTTGAGAATTTGTATTTATATTTTTTATAGCTTCAAATAATTGCGCTATGACAAAGATTTATTATGACGCCGATGCGGATACCGATCTGTTGCAGGATAGGCGAATCGGAATTATCGGATATGGAAACCAGGGCAGGGCCCAGGCGCTGAATATGAGGGATTCCGGAATTTTTAATATCCTGATCGGCACAGCAAAAGATGTTACGTTTGAAAGGGCTAAAAACGACGGTTTTGAAATCCTGGAAATTTCGGAGGTGGCCCGTCAGGCCGATATACTCTTTATGCTTGTACCGGATGAAATTATGCCCCGGATATACCTCGAACAGATCGAACCCTATCTGCATTCGGGCGATCTTTTGAATTTTGCCTCGGGATATAATATTACTTTTAGTCAGATTGTTCCTCCGGATGATGTGGATGTGATTATGGTGGCACCGCGGATGATTGGGGATGGCGTCCGCAACCTTTTTCTTCAGGGGAAGGGCTACCCGGCTTTTATGGCGGTTGAGCAGGATGCCTCCGGCACCGCCAGGGCAGTTGCCCTTGCGCTTGCCAAGGCGATGGGAGCTACCAAAAAGGGGACCATTGAAGTCACCTTCCGGGACGAAACCATGCTGGATCTCCTGGCCGAACAGGCTATCTGGCCAATGATTTTGTCTGTATTGACGGAGGCCTTCAAACTGGAAGTAGAAAAGGGCCATCCGGCCGAGGCTTCACTTGTCGAATTGTACATTTCCAAAGAACCGGCCTATTTATTTGAAAAAATGGCGGAAGATGGTTTTTTTAAACAGATGCCCTATCATTCGCACACAAGTCAGTATGGTCAGTTATCCCGTGCAGAATCCCTCGATAAAAGTTTTATCCGGAAAACACTTGAAGAAGCCTATCAGCAAATCGAAAGTGGTCAATTTGCGCGGGAATGGAAACGTGAGCAGGAAAAGGGATTGCCGGAATTCAAAAGGTTAATAAACGAGGCCTTCCGTTCAGAGATCTCCCGGACGGAAGAAAAATTACTTTCTAAATGAAAGATTTTACCGATTCAGCATGGATAATGTAGAAATCGGTCGCAGGTAAATAATCAAAAGATGGAGAATCCCGCGTTGTTATTGATCCACCTTGTGATCGCCATAATAATCACACTGGTATCCATCCTGGTATTCCGATGGAATCCGGTGGTGGCGCTGGTCTGCGGGAGCCTTTACATGGGACTGGCATCCGGCATGGATCTATTGGATACGGTATCCCAGATCACGAAAGGCTTTGGAGACCTGATGGCTGCGATAGGATTATCCATCGGTTTCGGGGTGATCATTGGTCAGCTTTTGTTTGACAGTGGAGGAGCCCGTTCCATTGCAGTCAACATGATAAAAATTTTCCCTGGGAAAAGTGTCTTATACGGGATCGGATTCACCGCGTTTCTTTTTTCTATTCCGGTTTTTTTTGATGTAACGTTTGTGATTCTGATCCCCCTGGCCCTGGCCCTGGTAAGGGAAATTAAAAAACCTGTCCCCTATGCGGTAGGAGGCATGGTCATAGGAGCGGCGGCAGCCCATACCATGGTTCCGCCCACTCCCAATCCGCTGGCCGCCGCCGAGATATTTGGCTTTGACCTGGGCATAATGATCCTTGTCGGTTTATTCATGGGCCTTATCGGTGCCGGGCTGGCGATGAGGTTTCTGTTTTATTTACTGGACCGGGGTTTCTGGAACAACGAAAAGGATGAAGATCATGAGATCCTGCAGGTAAAGGAAGAAGTATTTGATCGGATCCCTTCGGCCGGACTGGCTATGGTTCCTATCCTTACGCCCATTATTCTGATCCTGAGTGGTACGGTCTATCAGGCTTTTTCAGAAACAGTGCCTGTCCTGATCAGGTTCATCAGCCATAAAGTAATCGCCATGCTCGTGGGTACTATCTTCGCTTATCTGATTGCCGCCCGGTTCATGAAAGCTAAGGAGATGGGAATATCCGTACAGAAAGCGATGGCCTCCGCAGGGCTTGTATTGCTCATCACCGGAGCAGGAGGGGCTTTTGGTGCAGTCATTCAAAGTACGGGGATCGGTACATTGCTTGCCGAAGGTCTTGGTAATTCCTCCAATTCCAGGCTGTGGGCACTGCTCATCACCTATGGAATGGGAATGATCTTCCGGATATCCCAGGGATCCGGTACGGTGGCGGCGATTACCACCATGACCATCATGGCGGGCGCCAACCTGCCTCAAACGGGTCATATGCACCCGGTCTGGATCGCCCTAGCAGCCCTGTCCGGCGGGATCAGTTTCGGACATATCAACGACAGCGGTTTCTGGGTGACGGTTAACCTGAGCGGTTTCAGTGTAACGGGCGGATTGAAGATCTATACCCTCGGGATATTTTTCGTTTCGTTGATCGTGTTTGTTTTGTCGCTGATGGGTGGGTTGCTGATGCCGAATTTTTAATATTGGACGGAACCTGTTTGATGTAATTGATTAGGATGGACTTCAGCCCTAACGTTTTATTGTATCGGGCTAAAACCCTTCTTTTGTTGTACCGGGGAATCCATATCACGAAGGATATGGTCTACCTCCGATTATCTGAATGTCGGCTAAAGGTTTTTTCATTTTTGTATTCTAAGAATAAGTTCATTTGGATGTGAAGGGGAATTAGAAACACGTCAAATAAAAATATTGATAATAGCAATAATAAAAATCGCGAAGGAATTTTTACCGAGATTGATTTTTAAGATGCCTCCACGTGTTATGGTTCCTTAAATATGGATAATAACCTGTCGTATTTTCATTCAGAATCGAGATAATTTTTTGAGCGGTATATTTCCCAATCCCTGTTATTTCTTTTAAGTTGGTGATATCGGCCATCAAAATAACCCGGATCGTACCAAACTTATTTAATAGAAGTTCTGCTCTCACTGGTCCAATGCCAGGCAATCCCTGTAAGATAAAAAGTTGCTGCTTCCGCTTGTTATCCCTTTTAAAGGGCCCCGGTCTGTTTGGGTAATATCTTATAATTCGTTCTTTATTTGACATATGCGTCCAGGCAAGAAGGAGCAGTTTCCCAGTTTCTTCCGGAGACGTTGAACGAATAATTGGGATCTGATATTTTAAGGACAAACAAATCAAGGCGCCCTGAATGGATTCCCTTTTCATCTTGATGGATTGGATATTCCGGGTGGTCCCTTCCAAGATCATCAGGCTCATTTTTGTTGAGGAGGCTAATCGGGCTGCCTGTAAAAACAGGCGACCATCCTTGATGGAGGCTACCAGATCATTGAATGTTTTCCTTTCGACAAGCAATTTATTATTAATTAAAAAATCTCCGGTGTGGAGGGTTCCGATTTTGAGATCTATGTCCGGATTACGTAACAGGATATTCTTTAAGGATTGATTGGATTCACGGGAATCCATTATAATTATAGTCTTTTTCATAGCCGGTTTAAGTGGGTGATTGAACTTTCAATTAACAAATTGTTGAATTTAAAATCAATCTTACTCTGTAAAATAATTACTGATTATAGTAAAAAGAAAGACCTCCTTCGCTTCTCAAGAATTCGGAGCTATGGAGGTCACAGTAGCCTCGACAGGGGACTGAGCGTTAAGAAATGA
>Ga0209536_100013262_pt1 | contig 11899 bp, 7 predicted proteins | sample DeeMarSeWOR28_12_FD_187461 | JGI IMG/M metagenome (GOLD analysis project Ga0209536, IMG submission 187461) | Marine sediment microbial communities from White Oak River estuary, North Carolina - WOR-2-8_12 (SPAdes) (version 2) | ecosystem: Environmental > Aquatic > Marine > Intertidal zone >...
CTGTTATACGTATTTTCAAACGGATTGTCTTTCTGCTGATTCATTATTTCGTTCATACACAAACTAGAAATGAATTGTGTAAAGCCCTCATCCATCCAGGCATGCTTTAATTCATTGGTTGCCAACACATGCTGAAACCAGGAGTGTGCCAATTCATGAACCGTCACACCCACAAGGCTTTCAAATTTTCGTTCTCCTGTAATGAGGGTACTCATGGCATATTCCATTCCACCATCTCCACCTTGTATGACGGAATACTGCTCGTAGGGGTATGGCCCGATATTTTCATTGAAAAAGGTCATTGCCTCTGCAGTCTTGGGCTGCAATTTTTTCCAGTTTTCCAGAATTTCCGGATTATTCTTATAAAAGAAATGCAGGGTTGGACCGTTTTCCATTTTTAGTGAATCATGAATATATTCCGGATCGGCCGCCCACATAAAATCGTGCACCCTGGGAGCTTTAAAGTGCCAGGTAAGCGTTTTGCCCCCCGCTTTTTTGATTTTGCTGCCCGGAGCTTCATAGCCATGCCCAATTTCCTGCGGGTTTTGCAGGTAACCACTGCCACCAACAATATAATTCTTGTCCAGGGTTAGCTTAACATCAAAATCGCTCCAAACCCCATGAAACTCCCTTCCAATGTAGGGGTCTGCATGCCAACCTTCAAAATCATACTCGGCCAGTTTGGGATACCATTGGCTCATGGACAATGCAACACCTTCAGAATTATTTCTGCCAGAACGCCTTATTTGCAATGGCACCTGACCGCTGAAATCCATCTCAAAGGTGCTTTTACCTCCGGAGGGAATAGGATTGGCCAGCTGAACTTCCAAAACAGTACCTTCAAGGTTGAAAGAAACATCTTTGCCGTCCTGTTTCAGGGAAGAAGCCCTCAGATAGCCAATCTCATCAGGCGCAAGACCGGCTATCCTGCTTTTGTCGTCTTCAGTCATCCTCCTGTCCGGATCCTTGATATTTTGCAGTCTGATATCCATTTCGCTACCCGGCTGAAAAGCATTGAAGTACATATGAAAATACACACTCCTCAAATCATCTGGTGAATTGTTTGTATAAACCAGGCGCTGCGTGCCGGTATACTGATACTTTTCAACATCAAAATCCACCTCCATTTTGTAATCCGCATGCTGTTGCCAGTACGAGTGATTTGTTTGGGCATTAAGCCCTGCCACAAATACAAACAAGACAAAAATGAATTTAGGCAATAGGTTCTTTAAATACATTTAGTATAGTATAAGAATTATAAATTTTTAGACATGTTACTTGCCATTATCAGGGCATTGTATGCATTCACCATTTTTCCCGATTTAGTTACGTCATTAAAAGGCTTTGATTTTTCAGGATCCCCTGATAAAATAACGGAAGTATTGGAACTAAGTCCGGACTCCATAAGGATACGCTTTACATCCGAAGCCGAAAGTTTCGGGTAATAAGATCTGATAAGTGCTGCGATTCCTGATACCATTGGCGCCGCCATTGAGGTACCATTCTGAAACTCGTATTCGTTTTCCGGCATGGTTGAATAGATCTTCTCGCCCGGAGCGAATATATCCACGTTCATTTTTCCGTAGTTTGAAAATGAAGCAACCATTTCTGAACCGTATTTACCATTTAGCGCACCTATTGTGATGACGTTATCTGCTATTTCACTACTGTTAGTATCAATCTGATCATTTGGGTAGTTTGGATTCTCAGGGTTATCTAAATCCAGACCATCGTTTCCTGCCGCATGCACGATGAGCACATCATTAGCAGCAGCATATTTTATGGCATCGAATACCCAATCAGAATCCAGAGAAAAGGATTTTCCAAAACTGGCATTGATTATTTGAGCGCCATTGTCAACGGCATAACGGATGCCAAGGGCAATATCTTTGTCGTACTCATCGCCGTTTGGTACCGCCCGGATACTCATTATTTGCACATTGTTGGCAACCCCGTTTATACCAAGCCCGTTGTCTCGTTCGGCCGCAATTATGCCGGCAACATGGGTGCCATGACTTTCATCCTTTACCCTGTTTTTTGGATTTCCGTTACCATAACCCAGATCCATGAGATCATACGGATCGTCACCAACTATTTTTCTGCCGTCAAAATCCAAATTAAAATGGTAATTCAAACGCTCTGTAAAATACGTAACACCTTCGTTCAAATGTTTCAGAACACCCGGGATAGTATCATCAATGGCATACATCTGCTTTAGAACAGCAACATGTTGAAGAAGGGCCTGATCTTCTGTCTGAATAGCCATTACATCTTCTTTGGAATACGTATCTTTTCCTAAATACTCCTTTACAGCTGCATCTGACGCCTTTACAGTACTTAGAATTTGTTCATAGCGTAGTTTGTTTTGTGTGTTTGTTGAAATTTCTTCCTGCAGTTTCGTCTTAGCTTTTTCCTGAATGGCTGCATCACCCAACTTCAACTTAATAATTCGGGTATACTCCAGTTGCTCATTATAGGCTTCACCTAAAAAATTATAGCCATGAATGTCATCAATGTAACCATTCTTATCATCGTCTATCCCATTTCCCGGTCGCTCACCTTTATTGGTCCAGAGTACATCATCAAGATCTTCATGATCCAGGTCTATCCCTGAATCCAGAACGGCTACAATAACAGTTTTGCCTTTTTTATTTTTTATAATTTCGTCATAAGCTTTATTTAAACTGATCCCCGGAATTGTATCCGAAATTAAATCTGCGTGCCCCCAGGATTCGCTCTCTTCTTCTGTGAGTTCTGCAATCTTGAGCGGAACGGCATCAATTTTTTCAATCGGGGTTAACACCAGGGCGGTACTGCCGCATCCTCCAAGTAAAACCATAACGAGGCTCCCATAAAAAGCCGATTTAAAATTTTTGAAAGTCATATTTATTTATATTTAGAAATGTATTTTTGAATAATAATTACCGGGAGACAAGGCTTCAAATGTTTCAATACACCCTCTGTCTGCCATAGTAACGAAGCAATTAAGTCCTTTATCCCCACCAAAAGCAATGTTTGATGGCTTCTTACCTTTTAAAACCACTTCTTCCAGGATTTTTCCTTCCGGAGAAACAATAGCTACAGTTCCTTTATCGTAGCGGGTAAGATAAAGATTTCCCTGATTATCACAGCGCATTCCATCCAGTCCAAAATCCGGAAAAGAGATAAATTTCTTTTTATTATTTAGGCTTCCGTTTTCCCGGATATCATATTTCCATACTACTCTTTGTACAGATTCATTAACATAGAGGGTCTTATTGTCCGGACTTACTTCAATGCCATTTGTAGTACCCATGCCGTCTTCCAATAATAGAATCTCCCTTTCCGGGGTAACCATCCAAAGCTTGCCTGTGCTTTCAGCCCAATTAGGGTCGCTGAGGTAAAGTATGCCTCCCGGTCCAACAGCAAGGTCATTTGGTTGATTCATGGTAGAATCCATTGCCCAAACTTCAGGGTTTATTGAACCCTTTTTTATTCTGTAGACTTTATGGCCCAGATAATCTGCAACAAACATATTTCCATCAAGATCAAAACGTATGCCATTTCCTATGCTACCTTCCGGCAAACTTATAAAAACCTCACCTTCCCCTGTACTGCTTACCTTGCCAATGGTTCCTTCCCTTTCAAAATTTACCGCAAAAAGCTCTCCCGCTGCATTCACGGCAGGCCCTTCAATACCGGCTGTGAAACCGAATTCTGAAGTAAAGTCTTCACTAAATCGTTGCTCTTTTCCACATCCGAAAAATGCAGAAAAAAATAACAGACCAACAAACATATTAAGCATAAACCTCATTAAATGTATATGTTTTATCGAGCCTTATGCCTTTTTCGGTATGTTTTACGGTACATATTTCATTATGTGCATCGTGCTCCATGAATAAATAAAAATCAGTGTCAGCAGCTCTTTTCATAAAGGCTGCTTTTTCAGAAAGGGTTATTAAGGGCCTTGTATCATACCCCATAATATACGGAACAGGAATATGGCCTGCCGTTGGCAATAAGTCGGCCATAAACACCAAAGTCCTGCCGTTATAAGTAATATGGGGAAGCATCTGTTTGTCTGTATGGCCATCGACCAGCAAAATACCAAATCCCAATTCTGATTTGTCTATATAGGGACCGCTGCTGATGTCGATAAATTTTAGCCGGCCGCTTTCTTCCATTGGGAGTAGGTTTTCCTTCAGAAAAGAAGCTTTTTCCCTTAGGTTTGGATTAGTGGCCCATTCCCAGTGGTCTTTATTGGTCCAGTAACCGGCATTTTTAAAGGCGGGCTCATAACCCGTATGCTCTTTGTTCCATTGGACGCTTCCGCCACAATGATCAAAATGCAGGTGGGTCATAAAAACGTCTGTAATATCATCGCGGTGAAAACCTATCTTTTTGAGGGAAGCATCGATGGAATAATTTCCCCACCGGTAATAATAACCAAAGAATTTCTCACTTTGTTTATCCCCCATGCCGGTATCGATAAGGATAAGCCTGTTGCCATCCTCAATAAGGAGGCTCCTGGCCGCAATATCTATCATATTATTACTATCTGCCGGGTTGGTTCTATTCCAAAGTGATTTAGGCACAACACCAAACATTGCGCCCCCATCCAATTTAAAATTTCCGGTTTCAATGGGATATAAGTTCATCCATGTATTCTGAGTCGGCTGCAAAATAACGAAAGCTCTACTGATATTCCTTAAATATTAATATTTTTTAACAATCAGGAAGAAATCTTTTTATGCAGTACCAGGGCATGCAACTGCTGGCCAAAATAAATCATTCTTTTAATTTCCTGAACCCCCAGCAGGCGCTCCTTTTTTAAAATGAGCAAAGAGGAACCATTAGACTCTATATGATAATACGGATGACTTTCAAGGAATAACACCATTTCATCCGTGAAGAGTTTTAGAATAGCATCTTCATTTTCGCCACTTAAGTTAAAGCGCCTGTTGAAATCCGGATGGTTTTCTATGCTTATGGCCTTAAACCCGGCAAGAGAATATATTAATTGTAACAAGCCTTCCTTATCCAGGGTGAAGACCGGGATGTCAGCATCTAATTTAATGTGCATCATCGTCGTTTTAACAACTTCTTTTGCAATAAAAGCACCTTCTGTCCACTCCAGGTCAAAAACACTGCAGCCATTTTTATCATCCTTCAAAAGGTTATATAAATAACGAACTTCGCGGGTATGGAAAAAGACAAAATTCTCCAGGAAAGAGGTATTGGTATTCTTTTTGGCGACATACGTCCAGTCATAATCCCTGGCTGTTTCTTCCAGGTCTTTTTGCCTTTTGGTAAAATACCTTTCAATTGATTTTAAGGCAGCAACGGGTAAAACCTTGCGAATAGCAAAAGGATGAAAAGAATCCGCTTCATGTTTGTCCAATCCAATGAGCTCAATGCTTCCCCCTTTTTTGTCAAAAGCAGAGCGATAATTCTCGAGGCCTTCCAGCACCGTGTGATCAACAAAACTGCACATCGAAAAATCGACAACCAGATCCATATTTTCCGGCACTACGTCCAGCTTGTTTTTTAGTTTGTGGAAATTAAGGAAGCTGCAAAAATATTTTATGCTCAAATAAAAGTTGCCTTCACCCTCTTCTTTAAAAAGGAGAATATTAGGCTTAAACAAATTGCCAAGGAACAGGGAAATACTTTTATTTATTATCATATGAATGATAAAAGTTACCAGAATCCCTGCTGCTATTCCGGTAATCAGGTTTGTAAACAGCGTGGTGATCAAAGTAGTTAAAAAGATAAGGACTTGTTCTTTACCTATCCGGATAATTTTTCTAAACGATTCAGGATTGGCCAGCTTATAACCAGTATATACTAAAATGGCCGCCAGGGCCGCCAGGGGTATTCGCCTGAGCTGCTCCTGAAAAATAAGCACAAAGCCAACCAAAAATATGGCATGGAAGAAATTTGCGGACCTGTTGGTTGCCCCATTATTTACATTAACCGAACTTCTGGCAATTACAATTACCACATTGAGACCGCCCAATAACCCGCTAACAATTGAGGCCAGGCCAAGCGCTTTGAGGTCTTTATTTGCATTAGATCTTCGAATCAACGGATCCAGCTTGTCCACGGCCTTGATGCTTAACAGGGATTCTATGCTTGCTATGAGGGTAATAGCAAATACGGCAATGATAAATTCTCTGTCCATTATTCTTCCAAAATCAGGGAAAGCGAGATTTGTCAGGACATCATCAGGGATGGATACCAGGTAATTCACCGCCATAGGATAAGGCTTGCCAAGAAGCATATAAAAATAACTCAGACCAACAGAGAGAATTAATATCCACATAGGCGCAGGGATTAGCTGGAAGTATTTATTCCTGATTTTAGAATAGAAAACCATGATTAAAAGACTTACCAGTCCTATTCCTGAGGCAAAAAGCATATTGAGGTCTGCAGTTTTTATCAAATCCATAAAGTCATTTGGGATTAAAATCAATAACTCCATGATACTGCCAGTCTCATTGTTATGGCCCACCATGATATGAAATTGTTTTGCCAGAATGCCTATCCCTATTGCAGCAAGCATACCCTGAATGGCCGAAGCCGGGAAGAAATTGGCTAAACGCCCCATTTTTAGAAACCCCAGGAGCAGCATCAATACTCCGGACAATACTATGGCGGCTAAAGTGAATAAGTAACCCTGGTAAAGATCACCTCCGCCGAGGGTTCCAATTGCAGCTAACAAAACAATAACCAGGCCATTACCGGGGCCGGCAATGGTAACTTTTGAACCCCCGAGCAAAGAAACGATAACACCCCCAACTACCGCAGCAATTATGCCCGAAATAGGAGGAGCCTCACTTGCCAAAGCTAATCCCAGGCCAAGAGGGAGAGCAATAAGCGACACCACAAAACCCGAAAAAATGTTTTTCGACAGTGTTTTAAAAGTAGTGTCTGTTTTGTTGGTTTTAGCGCTCAAGGTTATTTACGGATAATCAATAAATCAGTGGGCAAATCAGATAAGATATATTCCAGGTCATGTCTAAAAATACGATCTAAAAGGCCTGTCTTTTTAGGGGCGTTCATTACCAGCAAATCTGCCCGTACTATCTCGGCGTAGTGACCTATGGAATACCCCCTTTTTCCAAAAATACTTTGCGTTTTTATTTTGACGTTTTTCAAAAAAGCCTCTGGCAGCGTCTTCAAAATTTTACGTACCCTGGAGTCTTCCCTGTGCTTCAGTCTTTCCTTCATTATATTTGCCTTCATTAAAGACCGGTCATCTTCCACTGTGACATGAACTTCTTTTTGCCGGATCTCTTCTACAATGGTAATCTGTTGTGCGCCCAGGGCATTAGCTGCATAGAATGCGTCCAATATTGCTACAGGGGTTTCCGGCGCATCGAGTCCATTTACTACTATATGCTTGCATGGCACGCGTTCTGCAGAAGGTTTTATAAGCAACAAAACAGAACAATTTACTTTACGGGTCAAATTTCTGGCGATGCTCCCCACATAGAACCGATACATGTTTTCATGCTGCAGCGCGCCAAGGACCAATAAGTCTATCTTGTATTTGGTACAGGCTTCCAAAATTACGGAGACGGGCTTACCTTCTTCCCACTGAACTTCTACGGCATCATCCGGATAATCAATTTTTTCGAGCAGCGCATTTACAACACCTGATTTTTCCTCTGTTTTTTTCCCAACATGGAGTAAAATTAATTTGGCGTTAAAAAAATGCGCAAGACGCGAGGTTTCCAGAATATTTATTTCCAGCGAAGGCGAAAAAGCAAAACCAAATAGAATTCTCTTAAAAGGATGCGGATGCCTTTCCATTGTAATTATTTTGGCTCAATATAACACATTAAAACCTATTTGGGTCAGGAAAGACATATTCCAAAGCGCTGACTCACTTTGTAAGTATTGCTGTAATGCATGCGCCAGGAACATATTATTTTTTTATGGAACTATTACAGACCTGTATTTATTTTAATCACTATTTTTAACGCAAAAGTTAAAAGATGCTCGAACTCGCGGGGATAATAATATTGGGGATTATAGCACAGTGGTTTGCCTGGCGTTTAAAATTGCCGGCTATACTCCCTCTTATTCTGATAGGGCTTCTTGTAGGACCAATAGCCACTTTGTATACCGAGGATGGCTCTAAGCTTATTGAACCCGTATGGAATGGCGAAAAAGGGCTTTTCCCGGGAGAGGGACTTTACTATTTTCTTTCACTTGCCATAAGTATTATTTTATTTGAAGGCGGTTTAACGCTAAAGCGCTCAGAAATTAAAAATGTAGGCCCGGTTATTACAAAGTTAATCACGGTAGGGACTATAGTAACATTTTTTGCCGGTGGCTTTACGGCTCATTTTCTATTCGACCTCAGCTGGCAGATTTCCTTTTTGTTTTCATCCCTTATAATAGTAACAGGCCCAACCGTTATTACGCCTATCTTAAGAAATATTCCCCTGAAAAAGGATATTTCTGCAGTTCTAAAATGGGAAGGCATTTTAATAGACCCCATAGGAGCATTGGTTGCAGTCCTTGTCTTTGAATTTATAAGCGTGGGCGAAGGACAGGCCTATACAAAAACTGCCTTGATAGATTTTGGGAAGATATTGCTTTTTGGATCTACTTTTGGATTTGCTTTTGCCCATGCCCTGGCGTTTGTGATTCGAAAGAAATATGTACCACATTATTTATTAAATGTTGTATCCCTCTCTGTTGTGCTTTTGGTATTTGTTGAATCTGATATAATGGCACATGAATCGGGCCTTCTTGCTGTTGTGGTTATGGGGATGGTCATGGGCAATATGGACCTTCCAAACCTTAAAGAGCTTTTGTATTTTAAGGAATCGCTGAGTGTTTTGCTTATCTCCATTCTTTTCATTTTGTTGGCCGCCAATATCAACATAAGTGATATGGAGCTTGTCTTTAACTGGAACTCTGCCATTTTATTCCTTGTGATTGTTTTTATAATACGGCCTTTAGGTGTCTTCCTGAGCACCAGGGGTTCCAGTTTAAAGTTTAACGAAAAGCTCTTTATTGGCTGGGTTGGACCAAGAGGTATTGTAGCTGCGGGAATCGCATCCCTTTTTGGTTCAAAGTTAATTCTGAAAGGCGAACCGGGTGCGGAATATATAACCCCTTTGGTTTTTATGATTGTACTGGGCACCGTTCTTTTAAATGCAACAACAGCCCGGTATTTTGCACAAATGGTTGGTGTATTTCTAAAGCACTCTGAAGGGATTCTTATCATAGGAGCCTCTAAAATGTCGAGGCTTATTGCCAGCTATCTTAAAAAAAACAACAGGCATGTGGTTTTAATAGATAGTAACCACGCCAATATTGATAAGGCTAAAGAGCTTGGGATAGAAGCAATGGTGGCCAATGTATTTTCCGATACACTTACAGATAACATTGAACTTAACGATATGGGATATCTGATGGCTCTTACCGGCAACTCTGAGATAAATGAATACGCCATCAATAAATTAGGAGCTCAATTCGGGGAGAACGGGGCTTTCAGACTGGTAAGTTCAGACGAAATGAACGACCCTGAAAAGAATCCCGAAGAAGGCCTTTTTTCACATACGGATGATTATATAAAAATGATGGAGGCCACCAGGCGATACCCTGCTATTCATGAAATTGATCTTAAAGACGGAAAACATTTCAGCCAATTGATAGACATTTCAAACGAGGATGATGAAATTATCCCTTTGTTTATAAAAGCCCCTGACGGTAAGCTTGAGATCATTTCCTCGTTCAGCGGAAAGTTTAATTCAATTACCGAGGGTTATAAACTCGCATATTTAGGTAAAATGTTCGACATGGACAAAATTCTCTAGAGCAGGCTGCCAAATCAAAATCTGCCTATTAGCAAGACCCATGGATTGGAATCCGGTGCAGAGAACCTGACTTTCTTGGTGCTGCCACTTGCCGCTACCACACCATTTTTTGGGTTTATCCATTTATAGTCCAGCCCCGCCGGCAAGGATTTGATCTCTATGGAGCCCCCATCCTTTAAAAATGAAATATACAAAGATCCCGGTTTTGCGAGCAAAGGTTTTCCATCGGCCAAATCCCATCTCCTTTCTATGTTGGTTATGTCTATATCCGATAAAATTTTACCCGGCATTCCGGCATATACAGAGCCTTCCATTTCCATGGCTTCTTCCCAGGATTTTGGTTGTGATGACCAGGCAGTCCAGCCTTCCTCGTCAGCAGTTATTTTCCATTGCCAAAGACTGGCCGCCCCATAAACAATACCCATCGTTCCCCCATGCATTAATTGCATCCAGGCCTCTTCTCCCTGCCACCAGCCTAATCCATTTTTACCGTCATTCATACCTTCATAGGTTGGTTCACCATTTGCCACACCCTTAGTAGGGATATTATCATACATTTTTTCCACTTTATGATAGATATGAGCGCCATCATGGCCGGTTTGGGCCCATTGAAAATCCAACCACGCTTTGTCCTGATGTGTTTTGTTATAGTGCATGCAATGTTTGGATGGATCATTTACGGCCCATTCAGCGACATAGTCATCGCAGGGATTGTAATGCAGGCCGGTGGGCTGTGCATAACTGTCCCAGGCTTCCAGCATTTCACCACTTTCTTTTACCCCCGGATCATTGCCATCATGGTCCCCGGCGATAAGCCAGATTGCAGGTTTACTGCCATATCTCGCCAGGAGATATTTGCAATAGCGCACATATTCTTCGGGTACAATGGTATTTCCCAACACCTTCAGGCCTTTCCACCCAAAACCATGGAATACAGGCTGATATACGGGAACAATCTCATGTTTCAGCAATTCGTCGATAATCTGGTCTAAGGTTTGAAAATAAGAAGGATTCATAGTATTGATATGCCCATCTGATAAATCTTCAAATGCCCTTTTGAACCCCAATTTGGTATTCCTGGCGTCTGGCCCGGTTGCACCCATGTCTGGTTGCAAACTCATTAAAAGGGCTGCATTAAACCCCTTTTTTTGTCTATCCTTCGCATACTTTGACACCTGTTCCACGGTTGCGCGAAAAGGTATTGCCCATGGGGTATCTCCTACCAAAAAAAAAGATTTTCCCGATTGCTGAACAACATTGCGGTTACCTGCCGCCATTTTTAGCAATCCGTTTGCAAGTAATTGATTATCCCCGCTGTAGGGCTTTGAGGAAGCAGAACCTGTTATTCCATGGAGCCCCTTGTCTTCCTTGTTGGAGGCATAGGACAGCCAGCTCCAGGTGCTCGTGGAATCCGGGGAAGTAAATCTTATTTTCCAGATATTATCACCGTCCCAGAAAGCAGGCCTTTTTATGGTATCGGCCTTTTGATTGGTAAAACTGGCCCAAACCTCTACATCGGTATAGGGATTTTTATATTCAGAATTGCTGATAAGGGTAATTTCAAGGGTAGCCCATTGCTCTGTGGTTAGTGTAGGCCCCTGAGAAAATAGCGCAATTGGCAGAAAGACGCAATAAATAGAAAGCAGGGTATTTTTCATAATTCAAGACCGTTCTAATTGAGCAGTTAAATTAAAAAGAAAACCTGAGAAAGCATTTAATTGGCCCGGCAAGCTGGTTAAATGAGACTTATATAGTAAAACTATCAGCCATTGAAAGGTTCCGTTTTGGTGATTTCCACGGAAATATCTTCTATGGCAACCTCATAGCTGTCTCCTGCTTATAATTTATAGAAATGCAGTGCGGATTCTCTTTTTATTTTACCCTGTAACAGATCAGGATCTATTTCACCACCTTCCTGTTACCAGGTAAAAACCGAATGCCGTATAACCTGTATTAGCTTGTGCACCGCTCTGAATTCAGCTATATATGTAGTCATTAATCGGGAAATTTAAGGATATGTAAAACCAGCAAAAGAGGGAAATATTGTATTTACCTACAAAAAGGGTAAGGAAAAAAAGAAG
>Ga0209536_100013263_pt1 | contig 11899 bp, 8 predicted proteins | sample DeeMarSeWOR28_12_FD_187461 | JGI IMG/M metagenome (GOLD analysis project Ga0209536, IMG submission 187461) | Marine sediment microbial communities from White Oak River estuary, North Carolina - WOR-2-8_12 (SPAdes) (version 2) | ecosystem: Environmental > Aquatic > Marine > Intertidal zone >...
ACTTGACAGAATTCAACCCCTTGAAGATTTTGATGATGGTATGCCTTTTTCAGAGGAAATTAAAATAGAAATGTTTTCTAATAAATCTATAAAATCAAAAGAAATTCCTTCAGCATTATACGCTCGTGAAGGGGATGTTAAATTAGAAAGTTTTACAGATGGTTGGAAAAACTTCAAATATCTGTTTAAAAAGAGAGTAAAATAAACCTCTTAGACTCATTTAATATTTGTTTTAACCTACAACTGATACCTCTTTAACTGTTGTTTTATCCTTGAATCTATCAAGATTCAAACTTTCTAAGATTTCTGGATATTTACCATCAACGATATACTCAGTAAGTAACTTTGTGACCATGGGTGATAGCATAAAGCCATGACCACTAAAACCATTACACTGGATAAATCCTTTTAACTTATCTGTTTCACCTAGAATTGGTCTTGCATCTAGTGTTACATCATAGTATCCAGTCCATTGTCTGATTACATTAACATGCTTTAGGATTGGAGCATAACGTGTAAGAGTCTTTGACATATGGTGAATAAAATCAAAAGTAGGATTTGTTAAATACCCGGATTGTTCATTAGGAATTGGAATACCACCCAAAATTTGCCCTTCATCTTGTTGACTAAAATATATACCATCTTTGAAGGATATTACCATAGTCTTGAACATTGGCTTAACTCTTTCAGTTACTAGTATTTCTTTTCTAAAAGGTTTATTTGGTAATTTTATACCAACTATATCTGAGATTTTTTTAGACCAGGCACCAGCTGCATTTACAACAGTATTTGTCTTAATTGTGCCCTTACTTGTTATCACGCTTTCTACCCTTTTATTCTTTGTTTTTATATCTGTTACAGTAGTAAAATTGTACAATTTTGCACCGTTTTTTTCAGCAGCTTTGGCATATGCATGAGTTGTCTTAAAAGGATCAACATGGCCATCTGTTGGACAAAATGTAGCACCAATTGCTTTCATTCCTTTTACATCTAAAATTGGTACAATATTTAGTATTTCCTCTGGTGATAGAATTGAAACATCTAAACCTAGATTTTTTTGCATTAAAACATTCTTTTCAGCCTGTCTCATGTCCTTTTGGTCATGAACAGCTATTAGGTATCCACCCTGACGTAATCCTATCTCAGCTCCCAATTCCTTTTCTAATCGTTCAAATATTTTAACACTATTAATTGCTAGTTCTGCATTTTCTTTTGTTGACCATTGCTGTCTTATTCCTGCTCCACATCGACCAGTTGCCCCAGAGCAAAGATAACTCTTTTCAAGGAGTACTACTTTTTTATTCTTTTTTGCTAGTTGATATGCAAGGGAGCAACCATTTACACCCCCACCAATTATTACAACATCTGCTTTTTTTTCTATTTTATTCATTTTTTATCACTAGCTAATGTCCCAAGAGATACTGGGACAACAGGTGGTCTAGAAGTAGGTAAAATAATTTCATCTTGTGTTTTACCAGTTTTTTGACATAAAACTCGTCTTGCAAGGGAAATACAGCTTCTTCCCTGACAAGGCCCCATTCCAAGGCGTAGTCTGCATTTTAATTCATCTAGGGTTGAATAACCATCATCAATCGCTTGTTCGATTTCCTTCTGCGTGAGGTCCTCACATCGACAAATTAGGGTTTTATCAGCCATATCACTCAATCCAATCTTATATTTCTAACTTCCATTGCCAACTTTTTATCAACCTCAATAGTTATAACAGTTGCCTTTCCGCTTCTATTAACCTTCATTATTTTTGCCGTACCTCTGGTTTTTCCTTCTCTATCCAATGCTGTTGTGATATCTCCTGCTTTAGGAATAGGTAAAAACTCATACGGAAGAGTAATCAATGCCTTGTTATCTAAAACCTTTACAACAAATATAGCAAGACCTGGGCATATTCCCACGCATCTCTTACAACCGGTACATTTATCGTAATCAATTTTTGGGATATCATTTATATCTTTCATGGAAATTGAGCTTACTGGACAGATAGCTACACATGGATCACATGGTATTTCCTGAATACATTCAATTATTGCAACACCTTTTTTTAAATGTTTATCAATAGGAAGTTTTAAATCCTCAGGAACTAGTATACCGTTTTTCTCATATGATTTAATAATTAACACCTCTATCCCAACAACAAGCAATCTTTTCCTTGCAGATTCTTGGTTTTTCTCCAAAAGGGCCTGAACGGAATCCAACAAGTGCCTGTTTACATTTACTTTTCAATTTTTGAGAGTTTTTATCATAACCTAACGATGCTGCAGCGGAAATTCCAGCAAGGTCTCCTTCAATCATTGCTGTAGAGGCCTCTTCAATACCAGAAGAATCCCCTGCGATATAAACACCTTTTATTTTAGTCTGCATAAGAGAATCATGAACGGCTATATGGCCCCCTGCTTCAGGTATAAACTCTGTTTCAGCACCCATCTGATCAATTAGACGAATGGAAGGAGTGAGACCTACTGCGATACATAAGGTATCGCAAGGAATTTTTTCTTCTGTTCCAGGAATAGGTTGAAATTTATTATCAACTCTTACTACAATTACACCTTCGACTTTTTCCTTTCCATAAACTTCTTTAATCGAATGAGAAGTATATATAGGAACACCGCACCTGCGTAATTTTGCCGCATGTACATGATAACCCCCGATTTTTGGCATAATTTCTACTACTCTATCCACTTTTACATTAGCTTGTAAAAGCTGATAAGAAACAATTAAACCAACATTACCAGCTCCTACCATTAAAACTTTTTCCCCGGGTTTGACTCCATATACATTCATAAGAGTCTGTACACCACCTGCTCCGTAGACTCCTGGTAAGTCATTTCCAGGAAAAGCAAGCATATTTTCCATCGCACCACATGCAAAAATTACTTTCTTGCTGTTTATCTCTAAAAGCCGGTCACCCTCATTAAGCCTTTTAACTGCAATTAAATTATGTTCTTTCTTTCCATTATAACATCCAACTACTGTTGTTTCAAGCATGAATTTGATACTATTATAATTCTTAATTTCATCCATAAGTTCGACAGCGATATCAATGCCTCTTACACCTGCTCTTTCTTCTTTAGATCCAAAAAATTTATGTGTTTGTTTTACCAGCTGACCACCTGTTATATGATTTTCATCAACAAGTAAAATAGATGGTACACCCTGTTTTGCAGCTGCAATTGCAGCCATCATACCTGCTGGACCACAGCCAACCACGGTTATATCTGTATCCATCTTCTTTCTTTTTCTATCTTTAAATTTTTTATCAAATAATTCACCAACTCTATCTTGCTCATATATTATATTATCATCTTTTAATGGTGTTATACAGGTTCGTACATTAGGTATATCATTAACTGTCATAAAACAAGAGGAACACTTACCAATTCCACAGAAAAAACCTCTAGGTCTGTAAAATCTAAGACTATGGGAAAGTGTTTTTACAGCGTTAGCATGCAAAGCCGAAGCAATACTGTCCCCTTCTTGACCTTGTAACTTTTTTTTGTTATAATAAAATGTAATTTTTCTCTTGTCTTTGAAGTCTATAATAGGATGGTCTGTTATTCTCAGAACGACTCCCCACTCCAGAATATAGGCTCTATTTAAAAACTATTATGATTAAAATAAATAAACTTATTTTATCTGAACATCTTTGATTGAATGATGTCTTCGGGCAAGAGTACGGATGATTTCTATGTTTCTTCCACCTTTTCCTATAATTTTAGATTTTTCGCTTACCTCTACTTCAACCTTTACAACGGTTGAATCCTCATCTCCTTCTAATACAACGTTGTTTGTCTTATAGGGTTTGAATAGATTTATTATAAATCTCTCCTTATCAGAATCAAATTCAACAAATTTTATTGTCTTTTTAAAAAGAACTCGCAATCTCTCCAAATTTTTTGCTTTGATTCCAATAGCTGCACCAAGTTGTCCTTTTTGGACAATAAAAATGATTCTATCATCTAGGTTCAAACAATCTAAAATATGGGTTTTTGTGATATTGCCAGCCATATTAATTAATTGCATGTCCTCATTTGAAAGCATTATGTCTGCCATTATTAACTACCCTTTTTTTACTAGATTTTCGATATTTGATCCACCGTCATCTAAAACTGCAAACACTGATACTGCAAAGGATTTACCACAGGTATAACCAAGGTCAATAGAATTAGAGTGGCTCTTATAAACTGGAATTTTTTTCTTTTTTGCAAGATCATTAATTTCATGAGAATTTGAACAGTTTTTAGCCATTACAACCAGTTTTGCAGTTCCCTCTTTTATTACAGATTTGGTTTCCTTTGCCCCAATTTTTACTTTTCCTTTCTTAACCGTTGTTTTTAAAACTTTATCTACATCGACCATTTTACTTACCCTTCTTTTTACCTCTTTTCATAACAAGCTCCACTGCACCAGTTCCAAGGTTAACGGGTTGTCCAACAATAATATTTTCCGCAACACCTCCCAGTTGATCAGTTTCGCCACGTCTTGCAGCTTGAAGTAGATGACTAACAGTTATTTCGAAAGCAGCACGAGAAAGCACTGATTCCTTTTCTTTGCTTACACCATGACGGCCTATAGCTCTAATAGTTCCATCTGTTGTCATAACATCTGCCACAAGCATTATATGTCTTAAATCCACATTTAATCCCTGTTCTGATAAAGTGTTGAAAGCCTCTTGGATAATCATGTTTCTTGCAGCTTCAATCCCAAGAACTCTTCCAACAGCTTGAATATCATTTGTTGTAGTTCTATAAGGATCGACACCTTCGATTTCTAATACTTTTTCTAAGTTACTACCTTCACTATATATAACATAACCCTCATTTGGCTCATTTCGTATTATAATACGTTTGATTCCATCTATTCCTTTCACTTTCATATCTTTAAGGGTTTCATTAACATCCAATAGTTTTTTATAACTAGGTTCATCTAAAGTGACCTTTATACTTTCATTTTCAACCTTTGCATCAATTCCTCTCAGTTTTTTGACATTATCAGCAAGTTCCTCGATTGTAATATCCTTATTTTTTATAGTTTTCATATTAGGTTTGATAAAAATAACAAGATTGGTAAGATCTGTCTCTATATCTGCAATGGTATTTAGTCTGGTGATCTCTATTTGATTTGCGACTTCTTTTGCAAGATCTGATTTTAAACGATATTCATCTCTTAAATAGATGTTCATCATAGGAGTAGATGGGATAGACCTTGCGTCAACAATCTCAATTAATCTTGGTAAACCAAGTGTTACGTTGATTTCAGCAACTCCTGCGTAGTGAAATGTTCTCATTGTCATCTGGGTACCGGGCTCACCAATGCTTTGTGCACCAACAATACCACAGGCCTCAGACGGATCAATTGCGTTCTTACCATATTCAATGAGGGTTCTATTAATTATATCTTGGAGCTTTGATTTGAGTTGATTATTCTCAACAACATTTAAAATAATTTCATCAATAACTGTTTTTGGTAGAAATTTATCTTTTAAAATTTTCTTAATTTCTGATCTAATTTTTTTATGTGCTTCGGGTTCCTCTACCTTTTTTGGTGGTGGGACTTTTATAATTACTGTTTCCTCTGTTTCCTTTTTTGTTTTTTTCTTTTTACTAGGTTTTTTAGTAGTTTCTTTACTTGACTTTATTGTTTCAATCTTCTTTTTTTCTTCTTTTTTTGTTTTTTTAGGTATAACTTTTTCCACTCCAGTTTTCTCAATAGATTTTTCAATAGTTTTTTTACTTGATTTTGCTTTGGTGATTTTCTTTTTTTCTTGTTTAGCTGACTTTTTTGGAAGTTCCTTAACTTCCTTTTCCTTCTTTTTTATATCTTTTTTAGCCTTTGCTGATGTTGTTTTTTTGGCCATTAAATCCCCTCTTTGATATCAACTATTATCCGGTCTACATCAACAGCACTACCACTTGAACTTCTGGCAGGATCAACACCATCTTCTCCATATTTAAGCTGTATTATCTGTCCACCTGAATGTCTTACAGTTCCATCATTTTCAACTTTAACATCTTCTAATGCATTAATCAAACGTCTTTGCATATATCCTGATCTGGATGTACGAACTGCTGTATCTACAAGACCTTCTCGACCACCCATTGAGTGGAAGAAGTATTCAGTAGGTGTTAATCCGGTTTTATAACAAGACGCAACAAAACCTTTTGCCCTTGCACCAAGATCGCCCTTCTTGAAATGTGGCAGAGTTCTATATTGATAACCTCTATGAATTCGTTCACCACGGACCGCCTGCTGACCAACACAACCTGACATCTGTGAAAGGTTAAGCATTGATCCACGTGCTCCAGATTTAGCCATAATTACTGCACTATTGTTTAAACCAAGATGTTTACCTGCAATTTCTCCGGCCATATCTCTTGCTCTACCAGTAACTCGCATAATTTCCATCTCAAGTGTTTCTTCAAGACTTCGCCCAGGAAGTGACTCTAGCTCATCATTTTCGTAGGCTTTAACAAGTCCTCTTATCTTTTTCATGGCTTTATCAAGGCCATCTCCAATTTGTCTTTTAGCCTCTTCAGGTATATCTTCATCATCAATACTTGTAGTAAATCCAAATAATGTAATGCTACTAATACCCAATTTTGTTACATTATCAATAAATTCACGACCAGCATCCATCCCATGATCTCTGATTATTCTATCTAAAATTCTTCCTTTAAATGCCCCGATGCTATTTTCATCAACAGTACCTTGTTTTAAAACACCGTTTTTAATGATAACATGTGCATCATATGGACATTTTGGTGCTGTACAAACATCACAATTTAAACAAGTCTTCGCTCTGAATTCTATGTTAAGGTCATCTGGAAGTAATGCACTGAAAATATCCTTTCCAGATACGTATCTTTTACCATTTTCTTCAATAGTATTTGGAAGTTTATCTTCATATTTTATTGATGCAAGTATATGAGATGCATCATCAACAGGAATCTTTTTATTTTGATGAGTAAGAAGGAAACAACCTGAAATATGATCATGTATTCCTCCAATAATTGCCCCTCCAAATCGTGGTGAAAGTATGTTTTCTTGAACTTTCATTAAAATTTCTGCCTCTGCCTGTGCTTCCTCCCCCTGTAATAGATGAAGGTTCATTTCATCTCCATCAAAATCTGCGTTATATGGAGGACAAACACTCAAATTAAATCTAAAAGTCTTATATGGAACAACCTTTACGCGATGTGCCATCATAGACATACGATGAAGAGAAGGCTGTCTATTAAATAATGACAAATCTCCATTCATAAGTTGTCTTTCAATAATCGAACCTATCTCTAGTTTTTCAGCTACTTCTTCTGAATTTTTTTCTGTAACTTTTATACGTTGTTTCATCCCTTCCGTTTCTCTTATTACATAGTTTACACTAGGAACGTACTCTTTACTATCTTCTAGGATACTGGATTTTTTCTTAATTAGATCCTTACACCAATCAAGATTATGTACTGTAACTTTTACTGGAATAGTGAGCTCTTTTGCGACTTGAATAGGTACACCTATTTCGTTAATACTTAAATTAGGATCTGGAGAAATAACAGTACGAGCAGAAAAGTTAACACGTTTACCTGATAGATTACTACGGAACCGTCCTTCTTTACCCTTTAATCTTTGTGCAAGCGTTTTTAGCGGTCTGCCCGACCGATGACGTGCAGGGGGAATGCCGGAGGTTTGATTGTCCAAATATGTAGTGATATGATATTGTAATAATTCCCATAAATCTTCAACAATTAATTGTGGGGCACCTGCATCTCTGTTCTCCTGCAGTCTTTGATTTATTCGAATGACATCAACAAGCTTATGGGTTAAATCATCTTCAGATCTCTCACCAGATTCTAGTGTAACTGATGGTCTAACAGTAACTGGAGGAACTGGTAGAACTGCTAGAATCATCCACTCAGGTCGTGCAGAGTTTCTTTCAATATCTAACAATGGTAAATCCTCATCTGGAATTCGTTCTAACCATTCTCTTACTTCTGATGGTGTTAATTTTTTACCATTCTCTCTAATGGAGGTTGGTTTATCAAGTTCAATTTTTCCTACTTCATGATCACAATACGGACATTTCTCGGATTTAACAGCTTCCTTAATTACTTGCTTTAATACATAGGTTTTATCTCGGCCTTCGCTTTCATATCTCTTAATTTCTTGTAAAGATTCATTTCTTTGTTTTTCAGTAAGTAAAACTCGTCCGCATCCTCTACAAGTTGCTCGTAAACAATCACGTATGGATTTTACAAGTCCTACATGAATGACTGGCATTGCGAGGTCTATATGTCCGAAATGCCCGGGACATTTATCTTTACCAACTCTCAGACCACATGTTTTACAACGCAGTCCAGGTTCAATGACTCCTAATCTTGGGTCCATCAGACCCATTGCAATAGGAAACCCATCATCATCATATGTGTCAGCTGTTATAACCTTTGTAGCACTCATTTTTCTAATCTCATTTGGTGATAAAAGCGAAAAAGAAATTGCGCCGATTTTTTTGGTTATACTTCGAGTTCGTTCCATTTTTACACCTCACACCAAAGACTCCAATCTTATTCTTGGTGCAATAACCAAGGATTTCAATTCATCTATCAATAATTTGAATGCATAGCTCATCTCAATTGGGTAAATATCTGCTTTATCTCCACAAATTGGACACCGTAGGGCTCCATGTCTATCTTGTATTGCTACATGTCCACAAGTATTACAAATATATTTTATAGTTAAATCAGACTCATCAAGTAATCGATCTTTTATGACCATGGATGCTCCATGTCCTATTAGGCAATCTCTTTCCATTTCTCCGAACCGTAGGCCACCTTCTCTTGCTCTGCCCTCTGTTGGTTGTCTTGTTAAAATTTGTACAGGGCCTCTTGAACGAGCATGTATCTTACCTGCAACCATATGGTGTAATTTCTGATAATAAATACATCCTACAAATATCTCTACCTCAAGTGGTTTACCTGTTTCTCCGTTATATAATATTTCTTTACCATTGTGTTTGAATCCATTTTCAATTAAAGCATTTCTTAAAGCATCTTCTTGTTCTCCACAAAACGCTGTCCCATCAACTATTCTACCTTCAAGAGCACCAACTTTTCCACCTATCATTTCAAGAACATGACCGACGGTCATTCTACTAGGGATTGCATGTGGATTAATAATCAAATCTGGAGATATTCCATATTCATTAAATGGCATATCTTCTTGAGGAACTAAAAGTCCAATTACTCCTTTTTGCCCATGTTTTGATGCAAATTTGTCACCATATTCAGGAATCCTTTCTTCCCGTACCTTAATTTTTACCATTCTTGAACCGTTTACCGATTCAGATAACATAACTTTATCAACAGTTCCACCTTCGCCATGTTGAACAGTTACAGATGTTTCTCTTCTTTTTTGTGGTGTTAGAAAATCGGTAGGTTCTTCTAAAAATCTTGGTGGAGACGTTTTTCCAATCAAAACATCTGCACCCCTAACATCACACTCTGGTGAAATTAAACCATCTTCCCCAAGGTTAATGTATGCTTCTTCACTTCGAACACCTCTACAATCTGGATCAGGGACTTCAAAATGGTCTTCTTGACCTCCAGGGTATCGTTTTTCTTCAGAGCTATATGTCCTAAAAAAGCTACTTCGGGCCATTCCGCGTTCGATACTTGCTTTGTTCATTACTAGTGCATCTTCCATATTGTATCCTTTATAAGATGCTACAGCAACAATAAAGTTTTGACCTGCAGGACGCTCTGCAAATTTTATATATTTAACAGGGTGTGTTTGAACGATTGGCGCCTGTGGGTAATGCATCAAATGTCCTCTTGTATCTGGTCTGATTCTATAATTTGATGAACCAAAACCAAGAGACTGTTTACCCATACCCGCACCCATGGTAATTCTAGGAGAGGAATTATGCTCAGGATATGGAACAAGCGAAGAACCAATTCCAAGTATACACATAGGATCCATTTCCATATGAGTGTGATCTGGTGTAATATCCTCTTCATTTAATGCAATAAGTGTATTTTCTTCTTCTTCTGCATCAATATACTCTACAATTCCCTCATTGATGAGATCAATCCATTTTTTTCTACCATGATTAAGGTCTTCAATATACTTTCTTATAAGAAGGAGTTTACCTTTTTCAACAATAACCAATGGTCTTCTAAGTCTTCCGCAGTCACAATTCACAATTAGGTCATTTGCATCCTCATAATAAGCAATGTTTACTTCGCTGTTTAGAAGCCCTTTACGCCTTCTTTCTCTTAATTTTTGAACTAAATCTTTTCCATCAGGGTGCATACCAATAAGATCACCATTAAGATAGACTCTAGTTCCAATTGATTTTTTTGTTATTTCTTTAATTCCTAAATCTTTGAGTATATTTTCAACTTCTTTTTCTGGAAAACCCTCTGATATTTCAACCGCTAGTGCAAGGTTTTTAACAAGACCACAGTTAGGACCCTCGGGTGTTTCATTAGGGCAAAGTCTTCCCCATTGAGTTGAATGCAAGTCTCGTGCTTCAAAGTGAGGCTGAGACCTTGTAAGTGGAGATGTGACTCTTCTTAAATGACTTAACACAGCAAGATTACTGGTTCTATCAAGAAGCTGTGAAATACCTGCTCTTCCACCAACCCAATTACCAGTTGCAAGAGCATGGTGTATACGTTGACTTAATACATCAGAACGAAGAGAAGAGCTAATTTTAATTTCTTTTCCCTTGGCATGAATCCTTTCAATCTGATATTTTAAATCCTTACAAAGTGCAGTAAAAGCAACACGGAATAGATCCTCCATTAAATCTCCAGCAAGCTTGAGTCGTTTGTTCGCATAATGGTCCTTATCATCTTCTTCTCTTTTATCAAGAGCAAGCTCTAATACGGCCATTCCCATTCGTGCCATGAAAATTGCTTTGGTGAGCCGATCTGTTGATTCATTACCTAGGTGTGGAAGAAGATTTTTATCCATTAAGGTCTCCACCCTTTTGATACGATATTCCTTTGCTTGACCACCTGCAAACTTCTTTCCTAGATATGCAATTGCTTCATCTTTTGTAGTTATACCATACTCATTTGCACATTCTTCAATATTTGCAAAAACATATGGTTCCATCTTAGGATCAACAGATATTACATCAACAATTTCTTCGTCATTTTCCATACCAAGTGCTCTTAGAAGAATCATTAATGGAATCTGACCATAAGTCGTTGGAAGAGATACCATTAACATACCATCATTCTTCTTCTCAACGACAGTTAAGGCTCTATATCCTTCCTTTTGTGAAAAAACCTTTGCAACTTCAATATCACGACCATATCTACTGCTTGTTTCTACAAGTACACGGTTTGGTGCTAAATCTTCTACTGTAATTAAAACTCGTTCTGTTCCATTGCTAATAAAATATCCGCCTGGATCTATTGAATCTTCCTGCATTTGTTGTAATTCTTTTTTATATTCATCATAGTTTAACTCATGACCCTTTTTCTCTTCAACACTATGTTTGGCAAGATTGCAGGCTCTTGATTTAATCATTATTGGGAGTTCGCCAATTCTAACTTCTTCTGGATCATACTCAACATCATCTTTTACAGGTATAAATTCCAAGGTTATTGGAGCTTCATAAGTTAAATCTCTTAGACGAGCTTCCATTGGAGTTAATGGTCTAATTGTACCATCTGCTTCTTTTACCTCAGGTTTTCCAACAGAGATTTTACCAAATTTAATTTTATATCCTTCGATCTCAGGATAAATAAAACCTCTTTCCATTTCCTCTTCTTGCCCAATAATCGTGCTATCAACTATATTTTGTAATCTACGTTCTAAAAAATCATCATAAGAGGCTATCTGATGGTTTACTATACTACGCTCTCTATAAAAAGAATCGATA
>Ga0209536_100013264_pt1 | contig 11899 bp, 10 predicted proteins | sample DeeMarSeWOR28_12_FD_187461 | JGI IMG/M metagenome (GOLD analysis project Ga0209536, IMG submission 187461) | Marine sediment microbial communities from White Oak River estuary, North Carolina - WOR-2-8_12 (SPAdes) (version 2) | ecosystem: Environmental > Aquatic > Marine > Intertidal zone >...
CACCAATGTCACCGGTGTAAAAGCCTCTGCGAGCGCGGATGCCGCACATTGATGCTGGCGTTCTGTCCGATAACCCATCCAAAGTTGTTCGCCAATTGCGTCAACATACTCGATAAGCTGCTTCAAACGCTCATATTCATCTTGCTCGATCAAAATGGCACCTCATCCTCATCCTCTTGTTCGGACTGGCACGTGGTTAGATGATGCTCCCACATCTCTTGCTTGATTTGGTGCCACTTTCCCAATATGGTGCGCCGGCGTTTGTACTGCCATTGTGAACTATCGTCAACACCCACCCAGTACAAATCGTACACCTGTTTGTACGTCCAGCCTGTCCTGAACTGCTTGTACGTTATTCCACAGACCGGGCACTCATCTACCAAGCATCCAATCCCTTTTGATCAGCAATCCACGCCGTGATCATCAACGCTTCATCATCGCCTTCTGCGATTTGGCTTTTGGGCATCCACAATTCTTCACCATCGTGAATGATAAGGATGGCAGCATCTGTTTCGTGGACAAGGCGACCTTCGTGTGCGAGCCCTACCAAATCGCCGTTGCCCTCATACTCGGCAAAGCTATTCCAATCAACGCTTTGGCTCTTTTCAGCTGCTTTCTTCGCCGCTCTTTCACGCGCTCGGGCACGCTTCTTATTCATCTTGTCCATGTCTACCATCGGTCATTCCTCCATTGTGGGCGCACCTCCGTGCCCATTCTTACACGTCTCACCGGATGGTGTCCCAAATTGCAGCTCGCCACAAATTGAACAGCGCGCTCCGGTGGTAACAGCGCCACTCTCTTTCGCCAAACAGCACTTTCTGCTTCCACACGTTGGACAAACCGGCTCACCATGCGGCGTTGCTACGCCGTCTGGATTCACAATCCAATCTCGGTCCAACAGGTTGACCGCATACGTCTTGGTCACCCGGTTGAACACCCTGATTTCCTTCTCATGGAGCGATGAGACAGCGAGGTCGCCACGCCTGATCAACACCTCGGTCCAAACCAACTGGGCGATGGCATAGGCATCAGCGAGGTCTTCCGAGGTCTTGCGATTCTGCTTTGGGTTTGGGTTCTTGACCGTTGGCTTCGGTGGCAACGGGTTGACGGTGCCAAAATCAATGTCCCAGCGCTCTTTCACCGCTCGCTCAATGCTATCCTTCTGGCACGTACCGTCGTGAGCTGTGAACATCTTCACACTCGTGGGGTCGTGGAGGCGCATCTTGGCGCCTCTGAACCAACACAAGATACGAGCAATGCCACCCACCTCACCCAAATAGTGGGCGCCTTGCTCAGCTCGGATGGCATAATCTTCAATGCCCACATATTCCGGCTGGGATGGCATCAAGACCGTCTTGTCCATATAATGCTCAAGCCAAGCCAATCGAGCCATCTGTTTTTGGTGTCGGTCGGTTTGTTTGAAGATGGCCGGGTCCAGCCGTGTACCACGCTTGGAACGGATGGCGGCGCCTGCGATGTCGGTGTAATACCAAAAATTGGTTAGCTCGCCATCTGTAAGCTCAACCATTGCTCCGTGGTTGAGCGATACATCCCAGCCGTGTACCTTGGTGCTCACGCCTCATCCTTCAATTCTGCCACCGTGCGCATCCCATCTCTCACCCTGTTTTCCCACTTGACGACCTCGGCAGCGCACGCATCCTTTGCTCGCTCTGCATCTTCCACTTCCTGCTTGGCCCGCTTAAAAGCATCCATCGCCGCTTCCAACTCCAAGCCGGCCTCTGTAAGGTCCAACCTTGCGTCATCAAGTCTTTTGGCGCACTTCTTCAATGCTTCCTGGGCGGCGTCGATGGCAAATTGTGGGTCTGTGACTTGCCTAGGTTCTGTTCTCGGCGCCACCGTCTGTGTCATACTTTTCAATGGCTCCACCTCAAACGAATATTGGATGTTGTCATCACTGCCCAAGCCTCGCAGCCCGGCATTGGCCTCGCGCTTTATCGCTTGCGCCGCAACTTCAATCTCATCATCGGTCTTGCTACCCCAATTCACCGACCGAGTGCCACCGTTGCGAGGTGAGAGTTTGGCTCCATACCTTTCGCATGTCCTTTCAACTACCGACACTGCCGGCGTCCAAGAATCGCACTTCCTTATCCTCGATTGGTCAATGTGATTCCTGTCTTCAGTCAGTATGAAAACCAATTTCTTCATCTGGCTCGCCTTGTAGGCGTCCACCGCACTCTCGACATTCATAAACATCCTCCAAATCACTCATATCAACAATCGTTTGCCCATCCTCACCATCGGTGAGCACCGCTTCGCCTGTGTGAATCAGTTTCATCGCTCTGATTCCACCGCAAATATCACACCAAGCCCGTAACAGTGGTCACCCCACCTTCTTTGATCGCGGTTATTGCCTTCTCAAATGCTTCGCTGACTTCTGCCTCGTGGCTGATCACAAAGATGGTGCCGCGGTATCGGCGCAACTCCTGGAGTAACCGTATCACCCGGTGGCACCCCTCAGCATCGAGCCCGTCCAACACCTCATCCAACATCAGGAGGTCAAGCCGGCCGCCTTCGCGGGATGCCACGAGGTCCATCAAGGCGAGGTCAGCGGCAATCTCCATTTTCTTGAGTTGCCCACCGCTGGGCGGATAGCTGTCAGCCACCCCTTCAACCTCCCACTGGATATCAATCTCATCACGATAATCACCCTTGGATGACTTCAACTCGCGCTGCGTATCGAACACCATCTTGATGTCGCCATCCGCAAGTGTTTCGAGATAGTGGTTGGCACGCTCGGTGATGTACGGCATCACGCTGTCCAACATGTAGGAAGGCATCCCTTGGTTGCTGAAACCGCGCACCCAAAATTCAAGATAGGCCAACTCATTGTATTCGGCCTTCAATTCCACCTTCAGCTTCTTGGCCACTTTCTTCAGGTGGGCAACCTTCTTGCGCGCCGCTTCCAGCTGCTCTTCATATGGGTTGCCCTGGGTGGCCCATCCCTTGGCTTGCTCGATACACCCCTTGGCCTTCTCAATGAACTGATCACGTTGCTGGCGCGCTCGCTCCAGCACAGACTCGGCTGCCTTGATCCGCTCCCTCAACCCTTCCATCTCATGAGCAAGCTCGGTCACTTGCTCCGTCAACTCAAGCTCGTGATCATACGCCACCTTGCGCTCAGCGCGCTCGGCCTCCGCCTTCTTGTGCTTGAGCTTGAGCTGCTTGAGTTGGACATTGGCTGTGCGGCGAGCAACACCGAGCGCTCTGACTTGGTCACGGCCGTGCCCTTCGGTGAGCGGTGATTCGCACAGCGGACACGTATCGCCATCGAGCGCTTTCAGTTGTTCATCGATTTGCTCCAACTGGGTTTTTTGGCGCTCTATTTTGTTCTCCAACCCGTATCTCACCTCATCCGCTTTGTTGAGCAAATCTGCCAGTTTACTCGCACCCTGCATGGCGGCGCGGGCCTCATCGAGCGCTATATTCATCCCAGACAGCTCGGCGTTTAGCTGATCAACATCCTCTAAACCAGCCATCTCCGGCACTTCCAACAATTCATCAGCCTTCGCCTTCCACTCTTTGGCATTGTCGCGAAATCTCGCGATGTTCTCTTTGCGATACGCTTCCCACGACGCGTGATTGGCCGCTATCACAGGGATGTCGTGCTCACCCATCCGCGCTTCAGCCTTGTCTAGCTCGGCTTGTTTCGCCTCGATTGCTTTGCGTTGCGCCTTTGCTCGCTCCAACGCCACCTTGTGTGCTCGGGTCAAGATATCCGTACGCATGATACAGTGGAGCATCGCCTTGCGGTCAGCATCTTTGGTCCTGGGGTGGGCGAAGCGGCTGATGTCGCCTTGACCGTACAACACGGTGTTCTTGAACGCGTGATAATCCAGGCCCAGCAACTCGTTGATTTTGTCCTGGACTGCCTTCTTGTCAGCCTTGAAGCCATTGCCATCCGGCTGCGTCAATCCCAATTTGGGTGAACCCTTCCGGCGCTCACGCCATATAGTCCAAAATTGCTTCGGCGCTTCGCGCAGCCTCACTTCCACCCGAGCGCTCGTTTGACCTTCACGGATGACTTTGTCACCCTTCTCACCATCGATGGTCTCACCCCAGAGGCACCACGTCAACGCTCTGAACAACCCGGTCTTGCCGCAGCCATTGTTGTCAGCAGCATTTGTATCTCGGTTCTCACCGGTGATCCAAACCAGCCCCTGCTGGTAAAGCATGAGCCGCACATCCTCATATGGCCCAAAATTGTAAATTTGGAGGTCGTAAAGGTCCATCATTTCACCTCGGCCAGCATCTCACGCCCAAGCACCTTCAACCGCTTGGGATTCAACTTGCCCGTGTCCACCTCCATCGCATCCACATATTGACCAAGCGCTCGGTCCATCGACAATATGGTGGTTTCCTTCTCATCCGGGTCCAATCGCACCTTGTGCTGATACACCGGCTCCTGCTTGTAGTCGGCCCGGATGCCCTTGGCGATGAGCCCATCACACTTCGCCTTCGCCTTCGGTTTGATCCTGGCCCAATCGGCATGGGTGGCTCGGATTTTGTACCGCAAATAGTCGCCAATCCCCACCTCGCTGAGATCATCCGACAAGTCTTCAAGCAAGTGGAAACGTGGAGCGCCAGCACCAAATGAATTGCTGACGATACCACCATTGCGAAATTCAAACACCCAATAACCGGCATCACGGCCAGCATCGGCGAAGCTGTGGTGCATCGGCGCACCGAGATATTGGATGTGATCGATGACTTGCGGATTGTGGAAGTGTCCAGCCAACACACTATCAAACGCCTCCAATTCATCAGGTTGAAGCCCTACATCGCATGCCCAACCGAGGTGACGCGCTCCCATCACACTATTGTGCAAGAGCAACACGTTGTGTGTCTCTGGATGGAGTTGCTTGGATGTCTCTTTCAACCAAGCGGAGGTCGTTTCAATTGGAGCATAAGGCATCGGCCAAAAAGTGTATCCTGGCATACTCAATGGATCACGCCAAAGCACATGGACATCTTCACGCCCAATCTCCTTGAACACCTCAACCAAAAAATATTCACCCTTCACGGTGACGCCTTCGTGATTGCCTGGGATGATGTACACCGGCAACGGGCACGTTCGAATCATATGGACCACATAGGTGAGTGTGATTGGGTCTGCCCTTGGCTGATCAAAAAGGTCGCCCAATATCCAAATAGCCTCACACCCTGTATCCTTCGCACCCTTCACAATCCGCTTCCAAAGGCCCAACTGGTCTTCAAATCGGTCCGTCAAACCGTCCGAGGTCGGTTTGGCATAGGGCAATTTGTTGCTCATATGGAGGTCGGCTGTGAATAGCGCGCGGTAACTCATGATTCACTCCAACGGATATCTCTGTTTTGAGTCTTCCAGAATGATGGCCAAATCACGATCATACCAATTGTCCAATCCTTTGCGTATCGCCGCCCGCAATCGCAAGACCTCTTGTTGCAAGTCTTTCACTTGTTGATCAGTCGGTGCCTTCCAACCTTGCCCGATAGCATTCACCACTTCCAATATGGCATATATAACACCTTGAGCACCTTCTTTGCGCTCGGCGTACACCTCGAACAACCGCTCATTGTTCGGTTCATTTTTGCGCCATCGCTCTAAGATGTTCCCTGCCAAGAATCTTACCAGTTCATCATCTTCATCGCTGATGCGGCCGGCGCCTTCTGCCACTTCATCTAGCCAATTCCAAGTCACAGTTTGCCACTCCCATTCAACTTCATTCGAGCTCAATCCAGCCGTACAAGGTCTTGAGCGCCTTCTCCAATTTTTCTCTGACATCGTCATCATCCCGCAGGCTCATAGCGGATTGCGCCAACCCCTGGCCAATTCTCTGCTTGCCAAAATGATACCAACTGCCTGATTGCTTCACGAGGCCACGTTTCACCCCCTCAGTGAGCATAGACAGCTCGGCATCAATGCCCTTGCCATACACAATCGTACATTCGGCCTTCTTGAATGGCGGCGCTATCTGATTCTTTTTCACATACACGCTGATTTTGTTCGCCACCGCTTCGCCTTCCTTCACCTCTTTGGCAAGCCGGGTCACGTACAAAAGCAGCGAAGCATAAAATTTGGGCGCCTTGCCCCCAGCCACTTCTTCTTTGTCGCCAAACGTCACGTTCATTTTTTGGCGCACTTGGCTGATCCAAATGAGGCTCACATCCTCTTTGTGGACCAAAGGCATCAGCTTCGGCGTCAACCTGGAGAACACCCGAGCTTGCGGCGCATAGTGCTGATCTTCCCATTCACCTTCAAATTCGGCCTTGGAGATAGCAGCGTTCATCGAGTCAAGGATGATACACATTGGCCCGATCATGCCGACCTTCCGCAGCTTGGACATTTTCAAGATGGCTGTCTCCATCGCCGCAAAAGCACCTTCAAGATGGTCCGGCTGTAAGTAGATGAGGCGCCCGATATCGACGCCAAGTGCCTTCGCATACTCAGGGTCCAACTTGTACTCTTTGTCGATGTACACCGCCACGCCATTACAACGCTGGCATTCAGCCACAATCTGGAGCGCCAAGGTGGTTTTGCCGGAGCCTTCAGCGCCGTGGATGATGGTGAGCCGGCTCCGTGGAACACCACCTCTGCCGATAGCTGCGTCCACCCCGATAGCTCGGGTTGAGATCACCCCTTTGATCTTGATGGATAGGCCGTCGCTGCCGAGTAACATGGCGTGATCAGCGCCAATGGCATCTTGGACAGCACCCAAAATCTCATCGACTGGATCCAATTCGGCCGAAGGCCCAGGCTCATCCTTGTGAGCCTTGGGCTTGGCCTTCACATTTTTGGTGGGCATTGCTATGAAGCTTTGGCTTTCGCCTTCTTGCCGGGCTTGGCCTTGCCAGCAGGCTTGGCTTTCGCCTTGCCACCAGATACTCGGGTCAATTCCTCATCGAGCGCATCCAGCTCGGCATCCAAGTCCATTTCATCTTTCTTAGGCTTGGATTTGTCTTTGGCCTTCTTGGCCTTGGCCTTCACAGCCTCAATGGCTGCCTTTTTGTCTTTCTTGACCTTGGTCGGCTCTGGCAACTCATCGCCATCGTCATCATCATCGCCATCGTCATCATCATCGCCATCGTCATCATCATCGCCATCGTCATCGGCGTCATCGTCATCGGCGTCATCGTCATCATCGGCGTCATCGTCATCGCCATCGTCACCATCGTCATCGTCACCAAGGTCGCCTTCGCCATCGTCATCGTCATCGTCGTCATCGTCGTCATCGTCATCAGCGGCCTCCGCTTCGTCAATGTCGATGTCGAGTTCATCGTCAATGTCATCGTCAATGTCATCGCTGCGGTCTATCTCGACACCTTCCAGCAGCGCCTTGATCTCCATCGGTGACTTGATCATGGAACCTGCCACCTTGAACAGGTCGCAATCGCCATCCACCTCGATTGCCTTATTGATCCGAGCAAGCAGTTTGGGCGGCAGCTTCACCGGTTTCTTGGCAGTGGTCATATCTGGTGACACCTTGTATTTGGTGTCATTTTTACCCTTGCCTTCACGTGAAATCTTCACGTACACCACGGTGTTTGGGTCCGCAATGTCGCCACACTCGAAAAAGCAATCCATGATCCCGTCATAGATGGTCTTGCCGACCATTGCCACCTGCTGCTTGAGCGGTATCTTGGACCACTGGTCGGTTTTGCTGCGCCTGAACTTCACCGGCGTGATGCCCCAGAGATAACGCGTTTGCGGCCGGCTGTCATCCATTGAATCGCCGTATTCATCAGACTCCAAAGCGGCCTTCATCGGGCACACCTTTGGTATCTGGATTTTGGCTTTCTTCAGGTACTTTTTCATGAAGGGGTGCGTGATGATCGGGTTATCCTTCGCATCCAACGAAACCACCATCGCATTCTTCTTGCCCACGTTATAGTGGACGGTGATTGGGACGTAATTGAGGCCATCGGTTGGTTCATACTTGTCATCATCACGACAAGGCGGATGGATGATGACCAAGGTTTCGCCTTCTGGCACGGACCAGAAATCACCGCCACGCTGTTGCGACTCGTGATGCTTGCGCATCTTGTTCATATTGACGCCCATCGATTCACTCCTGTGGGGGGTTGTTAAGCCTGTTTGGCTCTTTTTCGGTTCATCGCGCGCATCGCTGAAATGTTGTCTTTGCGTGCGGCCTCTTTTCTATCTTCACGCTGTGTCCGTTTGGTAGACATGCCGGTGGCATCCAATTCGGCACGACGCATCGCGCCCTTCGATTGCATCGTGTTGGCCTTTATCCTGAAGCTTTCATACATTGCCCGGCACAAAGTCACGTTGCGCTGGGCCAAGGCAAGCCCTGTCTTGAGCTTGGTGAATTCATCTGTGGATTCGATGTTCTGCTTCACCTTCCACTCGGCCTGTTTGGGGTCACGTGTCAGCTCAGCTTGACCGGCGGCCGCTCGCCATCGCCTGTACACAGCGTCAAGCTTCTGAAGTTCCTGCTCAGCTGAAGCCCAAACGTTACCCCAATAGGCCATATGAGCAGCAACCGTGGACATCCCCTCATCGAGGTCATCCACGCCCAACTCCTCAGCCAAATTGACGGTCACCACTTGGCCGTCAACCTTGATCTTCAGCTCTTGAAACTTGTCATCTGCCATCCGTCGCCTCTTTCTTCGCGGCCTGCTTTTTCTTCGCCTTGGCCAAAACGTCCATGACCTTCTTGGACTTCTTTTTCTTCCTATCGGGCTTGTTCAAGTATTTCTTGGCCAAGCTGCTGCTCCGAAACCGCAGGATGAATCGGTCATCGAATTTGCAATCACCATCGATGATCGGCGTTTTGACCGTGCGCCCTTTGTACAGGTGGCGATAAAACACACCGAACCCACTCAAATGCACCTTCTCACCCGCCTTGACCCGCTCAAGGATGAGGTCAAACAGTTTCTCCAGCGCTTCGCTGGTGTCAAATACCGAATTGCACTTGGGGCACAACCCAGGATTCAACCTTGCTTTTTTCGCCAAATCTTTCATGCCTGCCATCTCGGACTCCTAAAAGGTTTAGACAGTTTTTTGTGTTCCAGCTGACTTATTCAACCCCTTGACGGTGTTGCCTTCCACAAAATAATAGCCATCACCGCGACGCCACTGGTCATATTTCCTGTCTATGTTGATTGCATACAGCCTTCCAGGTTTTATAGCATTGCGCACGTGTTCCCAAGCGGAGGCGAAGGCCATCACATCAATGAAGGCGCCGTCGCCGCCAATCATCCCAAACCAAGCCATCTCATTTCCGTTGCGGTCAATCTTCAGCCGCACGTTGGTCACCACCCCAATGAACGTGTTACTTAACCGGCGCCTGAAGGCTGCATTGCATATCCGGTTCTTGGCCCGAGTGAGCTCAAACTCGTGCCCATCTTTAAGCACAAGCTTCACCTTGCCTGGCTTCCATGGGTAAGAAATGGCTGGATGTCTGCCGGTGACAATCCTTCCCCAAATATCCGGCACAAGGTTGGCTGCCAACGCCTTGCGCAAGACTTCCAGATTGACTGCGAATTGAGCCCGCAGGTTCTCATACTTCTTGCTGACGGTGACGTGAACAAGCACCGGCGTGCCGATGCCGGCGTCAATGATCGGCCGGCACTCATCAAAGATATCGATGTCAAACTTGACCCGGTTCTGAACGCCACCCGGGTCTTCAATGTTGACGTTGGCGTATCGAGCGCCCCAAAACATCTCTTCACGCTCTTGCTCGGTTGGCAGTTCACCGGTGTGAAAATCACCAATCTGGTTGTACTTCACCTCCACGATAACGCCGATGATGTAGCACCCCTTGTTGTTGTAGCGCTTGAAAAAGTCCTCATCAGACATATCGGCGATGTTCACTTTGATGTTCTGCCGGATGAAATCGCTGTACGCGTCAATGGGGTGCTTTCCAAACGCCAACGGGTTGACACTTGCCGCAATGAGTTGCTGTTCCTCCGGCGCATAGTCTTCCAGCTCAACGGATGCCTCCATATCCGCTTCCAGCTTTGCCTTGCTCCTGGACAACGCCTTCCAATGGTCATCCACCCCTTCAAGAAACCATCTCAAATTGGGCAGGAGCCCTTCCAGCGCTCCGGCCTTTGCTAACGCCACCACGACGCCCTTGTGGACCTTCCTGCGATCAACTCGATTCAACAGGTCTTGGAAACTGCTGTAAGGCTGCGCCGCCATAATCGCATCAGCGGCCGCTTCGCCGACACCCTTGATATCCACCAAACTCCCTCTGATGGCTCTCTTGCTGGGGTCGATGCTAAAGTGCTTCCGGCTCACTGACACGTGCGGTGGCAACAACTCGATATCGTGGCGCTTGGCATCCTTCGCTATCTGCTGGATGCGTATCCGGTCTGGTTGGTTCTTGAGCAGCGCCCAATAGAACTCAACTGGATAACGCTTCTTAAGCCACATTCCCCAATAGGCTATCAAGCCATATGCTGTAGCGTGACTCTTGTTGAACCCATAGGAGCCAAAGAAAGTGATGGCATCCATGATCTTGCCGGCTGTCTCTTCATCCATCCCTTCGGTCTTGGCCATAGCACCCTTGATGAAATTTTCGCGCTCTTTTCCAATCGTCTCATCACCCCACTTCTTGGCAATTTTCTTGCGGAGTGAGTCAGCAGTGGCCGGAGGAAACCCAGCGATGTCGGTGAAGATTTTGAGCACATGTTCCTGATAGACGATGATGCCGAGTGTGTCAGCGGTGATCTCGCTGACCTTGGGATGGAACGCCGTTTTGCCGACCAATTTTGGGTTTTTCTTGCGCGCAATGTACTGGCTGGCCAAGCCCGAGCGCGCTGTGCCAGGTCGATTCAGCGCAGTCATTGCGGCGATATCCTCAAAGCTCGTGAACTTCACTCCACTGCATATCTTGTCGGCGCCTGGCGAGTCATATTGGAAGATACCCACATAATCATGCTCTGTGAATCCTTCCAACGTCAAATCGTCATCAAGGGGCACCTGCTTCTCATCCTCAAGGTCGATGTCAATCCCTTGCTGCTCTTTGATTGCTTCCAATGTCTCGCGCAACACGGTGAGCGTCCGGAGCCCGAGCACATCAAGCTTCACCAGCCCAAATGCCTGGACACCGTGCATATCAAGCGCTGACACAATGGTAGGCGCGCCTTGATAAAGCCTGATTTCCAACGGCATGAGGTCGGTGAGAGGCACCGGTGAGGCGACAACCGCGGCCGCGTGTATGCCCAAATTCTTGGTCATCCCTTCCAAACGCGTCGCATGCTTCAAGACATCCGGATATTTGGCATTGAATTCGCGGCACACCTTGAAGTCTTTGAAGCTGTCTTCAATGGTCTGACTGGCCCGCTCATCACCGCTGGAGCGCTCAATGATGGAGTTGGTGACCGCGTTCACCTCGGCATAGGGCACCTCCAACACCCGGCTGACATCCTTCAGGCATTGCTTGCCGCTGAGCTTGCCAAACGTCGCCACCTGGCAGACTCTGTCTTCACCATAGCGCTCACGGATGAATTGGATGATCTCTTGGCGGCGTACATCCTCAAAGTCCATATCGATGTCAGGCATGTCGATACGGGTGGGGCTGATAAAGCGCTCAAAGATGAGGCCGTGCTCGATGGGGTCAACCGAGGTGATGCCCGACAAGAAATTGACAATGGAACCTGCGGCGCTGCCGCGGCCGGGTCCACACATGATACGTCTGGAGCGCACCCAATTGTAGAGGTCGTGGACAATCAAGACATAGGGCACAAACTTCTGATTATGGAGCGCGCCCAGCTCCATCCGGAGCCGGTCTTTGTAGATGCCCAATGCCTTCGCTTCGCTGATACCTTGCTTCTCAGCATAGCGCCGAGCGCGCCTGTCGATGTCACGCCACTCCCAACCCTTCAAGCACAAGTGCTTGAGATAGGCGAATTGGCCAGACTGCGTGTGGTC
>Ga0209536_100013265_pt1 | contig 11898 bp, 11 predicted proteins | sample DeeMarSeWOR28_12_FD_187461 | JGI IMG/M metagenome (GOLD analysis project Ga0209536, IMG submission 187461) | Marine sediment microbial communities from White Oak River estuary, North Carolina - WOR-2-8_12 (SPAdes) (version 2) | ecosystem: Environmental > Aquatic > Marine > Intertidal zone >...
TGCGAGTTCAAAGCCTATTGTGAGCGGCAGGATGGCGACTATCCGGTGAGCTGGCTGCCCAATGCGGCTAAAGCTATACAAGTCCTGCACGCAAACGCTATATTTGACATCCGCGATATCCCTGCCGGCATGCTCACCAGCGAAACACATATCAGGGTCCGCAGGGTGACAATCAATGGCCAGGCAGAACTCGATGCTGATGCCGCCAGGGTGCTGAAAAAACTCGAGTATCCTCGCTATTATCTGGATTTTGAGGCCATTAATCTGGCGATTCCGCGATGGTATGATACCCGCCCGAATCAGCAGTATCCTTTCCAGTGGTCCTGCCATATTCGACATCAGGATGGCACCACAGAGCACAGGGAATACCTGGATGTCAGTGGTCATGATCCCAGGCGAGCGTTTGCCGAGTCATTAATCGCTGCCTGTGAAAACAGCGGACCCGTCATTGTCTATAACCAGCAATTCGAGAAAGGTATCATTAACAGTCTTGCGGCCCTGTATGAAGACAAAAGCGCGCAATTGCTGGCAATCAATCAGCGTGTCTTTGATCTGCTTCCCGTGATGAGAAAATACTACTACCATCCAGACATGAAAGGCTCGTGGAGTATAAAGAACGTATTGACCTGCCTTGTGCCTGAACTGCGGTATTCAGATCTGGGGTATGTACAGAACGGTTTAATGGCGCAAAGCGCTTACCTTGACATCACCGGGGGCAAACTGTCTGCCGAGCAAAGCAATTCACTGCGGGTGGATATGCTGGAGTACTGCAAGCTGGACACTTATGCGATGCTGGCGATTGTTGACAGGGTGTGCTCGACATCAGGCAATGAAGCCTAGCCCGCTTTTCTCCCCCGGGAGTGAGAAATGCGGGCCAGCTTTGATCGGAAAGACTATTTTGACCTAAAGGCGCGGAGGCCACAAAGCTATAGATTTGTATATAGTCTGCAAATAAGCGCAAATAACGCGAATGATTTGTCCTTATTTTCAATCTTTGTTCGCGTTATTGGCGTTTTTAGCGGACGATAAAGTAGTGACAACGCCTGCAACGCTTCGCTGACGCAGGCCTGGAATTAATCCTTTAATGGTGTCAGGCCGCAAGTAATGCACTATCAAAATCAAACAGCGTCTATTATTTCTGCGCCTTTTGCGTCTCCCCGCCTCTGCGTTGAAAGAAGTGCATTTAGTATCTTGCATCAGTCATTCAGAAAAAAGACCTGTCAATAACTCTGGTACAGGCATGTGTGAACGGATCAGACTCGGGGTCACGCAGAAACACGGCGGCAGTTCTGTCTGCACATGCCGAATAAGCCATGACGCTGTGTGAAATGTCAGGCCAGATTGCTGCCCACCATCTGCGGGCATTGGCGATCACCGGTCTGGCCAGCTCCGCAGGTGTAACGGGATCGAGTTCACCCGAATATATCAGTAGCGGCGTATTGATTTTATACGGTTGCCTGAAATCGGACGGTGCTGCGGGCACATTCCAGACTTCACACATTACTTCCATGTGGTCAAAAACCAGTTTATTGGAATAATGCTGGAACGGATACTTCGCGAGCTCTTTACGCGCGGTTGCGAAATCCACGAACGGAATTTCATCGAAGCAGGAATAGGATGCATAAGCGCCTTCATCAATGGAATCGATCGATATCTCATTGATGTAATATTCGCTTATCAATTCTGAAAGATGATACCTGCTACCGGTGAAAATGGCGTTCAGATATCTCGGGATATGACTGATCAGATCCGCGTCATAGAGCGCCATATACAGGCTTAGAAAGAACATCTGGGGTGTGACTTTGACGGTGACCGGTTTATCATCGACGGGACTGATTACCGTGATGCTCAAGGGTGACTTATCCAGCTGCGCGAGATAATCCGCCAGCCGCTTGTCGAGATCTGTGCCAAATCGGCGGTAACATTCTTTGTTCCTGTTGCATTTGTCGATGACCCGCATAATTGCTTCGAAATTACGTCTCGGTTCATTCTCATACGTCTTGATCGACTGTGGAAAGATACTATCGAGTATCAGTGTTCTGACAGAGTGCGGATACAGCCGTTCGAATTCCAGCGCTACCCGGGATCCGTAGGAAGCGCCATAAACATTGAGCTTTTTGATGCCAAGCCCGATGCGAAGCTGCTCGAGATCTTTAGCCGCGTTGATCACATGATACTGACCGAGGTCGATGTCCTGATCAGAGAGCCGTTGCTTGCACGCAGCATAAGCCTGTCTTATCTGCTTTTTCAGTTCGTCACGCTCGAGTTTCCTGTCCAACAATGCCATTGCGGCATCTTCAATTTCAACACAGTCAAGCCGCGGCACAGAGCTGCCGACACCGCGGTTATCGATCAGTATCAGGTCACGACCGGCGTTGATTGAAGCATAATACCAGCTGGCCCATACAGAACTGTCAAAACTGTCCCGATCTGTTGCTGAGATACCCAGTGGGCCGCCAGGGCCACCCCCACCGGCAACGACAAGAGGAAATGAATCAAATTGCGGCTGATGTGCCCTGAAAATGATGAACGGCAGTTCAATCCTTCGATCCTGGGTCTTGTTGTAGCTTTCCGGGACGTTAAGAATGCCGCATACTGTTTGAGGCCAGTCAGGCATCGACATAAACCAGCACTCCTCAATGGTAATATTTTCTGTATAAGAGGTAGCAGACGACCTGGTGCAGCCGCAAATGACAAGGCAGCTGCAAAGCAAGTACAAAGGCAATGACCTGATGTTAACGACTGCCACAGCGAGAGATGTGGATGCAATAAATCTGGAGAAAGCTGAATTTCTTGCCGGGTATACACATAGGCAGCTCGTTGTTGATGATCTGGCCATTAGTCTAATAAAAATATGAGTAATGTATTGAATAAATCTCAACGGTTTCATTTTCCATGGCGAGGCGGTAATCGCTTCGACATTCTGGTGGATGGTTCAGATTTTCTGCCGCGGATGCTGGAGTCAATCAATTCTTCGCGGCAGATGATCCTGCTCGAAATGTATCTGATCGAATCAGGCAGCGTTGTGGAGCGCTTCATCACTGCCCTGCTGGATGCGGCAGAACGTGGCGTTCAGGTATACCTGCTGTTCGACGATTTCGGCGCAATCGGGCTGAAACAGCGCGACCGCAACCGCCTTGTCCATAAAAATATACATATTTCTTACTACAACAGGCTGCGTTCGCACAGCACCCTGTACAACCTGTTTCGAATATTTCTGCTGCGCCAGGAACACAGCCTCCATCGCAACCATCGCAAGCTGCTGCTGGTGGACGGCGAAAAGGCATTTGTCGGGGGCACCGGGCTCGTTGATGAATTCGATCCGCCGGGGCATCCCGAAATGCAATGGCGCGAAACCATGGTCAGAATCGAGGGTCCCGTGGTCGCAGACTGGCAGCAGCTGTTTACCGAAACCTGGAGTATATGCACGGCTCAGAGATTGACTCTGCCGTTGGTAAAGCCTGATGAGAATGTTGACGGCCAACGTGGCCGTATAACGGTCAACGACATCGAACGTTATAGCGAGGTGCTGCTTTCGCTGACCAGTCGGATAGCCCATGCAAAACACCGGGTGTGGTTTGCCACTGCTTATTTTGTACCGAGGTGGCGTATCCGACGCGCCGTCAAAAGAGCCGCCAGGTCGGGTGTGGACGTGCGCCTGTTATTGCCAGGCCCGATCACCGACCACCCCGGTGTACGCTATATCAGTCACCGTTTATATGGCCGGTTATTGAAGAACGGCGTGCGTATCTTCGAATATCAGCCGCGCTTCCTTCACGCCAAGAGCGTGCTTTGTGATGAATGGGTTGCGATTGGTTCCAGCAATTTCGACCGCTGGAACCTCAGATGGAATCTGGAAGCGAACCAGGAAATCAGAGACGAGAACGTGGCAAGGCAGCTTCAGGAAATATTTGAACAGGATTTTGCCAACAGCATCGAATACACCTATCAAAGGTGGCATCAGACCAGCTGGTATAAACGCCTGTTACAGTGGTTCTGGAAGCAGGTGGAAGTTTTTTCACAAAAGATTGGGCGCTAACATCTCTGCTGTCCCACATAAATGTAATGAAAACGTATCAAACACTATTAATACCGTCATTTCAGGTTGTTCATAAAACCAAACAGGACAAATTGTAATCGAACAATTAATGCTTGATTCTTCGTGAATTATGGACAAATACACACCATAGTGTGTCCGCCTTCGTGCAATATCCGGGTTAGGTCCCTGGCTCAGGCCGCTCACTGGCAGTTTGATGCCAATCCTTGTCAGCCTTGTCGAGTATATGGTCTTCATCCGACTGCATCATTTCGCGCAGGCGTTCACGCGCATCCGCCGAGATTCGCACGCGTACATCAAAATCGTCATGATAGTGTTGATATAGCTCGCGCAAGGTCTCTTCGTCGTGCTGGCGGAAAAGGTGAGCTGCCTGTTTTGCACGCCAGGCCGTAAAACCCAGTTGCTTCAATGCCTCTTCTCCCAGGCGTAATGCACCCTCAAAGGTTTCACGCTCAATAATGGTGACATCGTGTTCCAGCAACTCGAATACATGGGCGACGTCCCAGGCACGCGAAATAATTTTCAGCTGTGGAAAATTTTCACGCACTAGATCAATCAGTCGTAATGCCCCTTCACGGTCGTCAATAGCCACAACAAGTACGCTGGCACGTCCGGCGCCTGCAGAGCGCAGCAGATCAAGTCGGCAGGCGTCGCCATAGAACACCTTGAAGCGAAACCGGCGCAGGGTTTCGATATGATCGGGGTCGTGCTCAAGCACGGTCGCATCGATGCCATTGGCGTGCAGCAGGCGTCCAACGATCTGGCCGAAACGACCAAAGCCCGCGATGATGACCTGATTTCCTTCATCCTTCATTTCCTCCATCGGTGGTGCGGGTGAACGATCCAGCCATGGCTCGATGAATTTATCGTGCACAACCATCAAGAGCGGTGTAGTCAGCATCGACAGTGCAACGGTAACGATCAGGGTATCAGTAATGGCGCCTGGGAATACGCCGGTGGCCTGTGCAACACTGAAGAGCACGAAAGCAAACTCTCCACCCTGGGACAATATCAGCGCGAACAGCGGTAATTGACGACCAGGCAGGCCATAGAGGCGGCCAAGTACAAACAGCACGAGCATTTTTACCGCTACCAGGGCGAGCGCCAGTCCGGCTATCAGCAGCGGATCGCGCAGCAGGATGCCGAAATCGATCGACATGCCGACTGCAATAAAAAACAGCCCAAGCAACAATCCCTTGAAGGGTTCAATATCGCTCTCCAGTGCATGGCGGTATTCTGATTCGGCGAGCAGTACACCGGCGAGAAAGGCACCAAGCGCCATCGACATACCTACGGCTTCCATCAGCAGTCCAGTGGCGATCACCAGCAGTAAGGAAAATGCGGTGAACACTTCCCGCAAGCCTGTAGCGGCAATAAGGCGCAACACCGGCAGCAATACAAAACGTCCGCCCACGACAATCAATACGATGACTGCCAGCGCCTGCAGAAGTGCCAGCCAGTCGAAGCCGGCACTCATATCTTCAACGCGCGTACTCAGCAGTGGGATCACCGCCAGCATAGGGATTACCGCAATGTCCTGAAACAGCAACACCGAGAAGCCGGAATGCCCCGCCGGTGTCGGTAGCAAATTTTTCTCGGTCAGCAGTTGCAGGGCCATCGCGGTCGACGAAAGTGACAGTCCCATCGCGGCGACCAGTGCCGCCGAAACGGACAGGCCGAATACCATACCAGACAGGGTCAAAATCAGCATGGTGATTGCGACCTGTCCGGCACCGAGGCCAAGGATCGGTTTGCGCATCTCCCACAATCGCTGCGGGTTGAGTTCCAGGCCGATGGCAAACAGCAACAACACAACACCGAATTCCGCAAAGTGCAGAATATCTTCGGCCTCGCGTATCAGGCGAAACCCCCACGGCCCGATGACAACGCCTGCCAGCAGGTAGCCCAGCACTGCACCAAAACCCAGTCGCTTCGAAACAGGTACTGCAATAACCGCAGCCAGCAGGTATATAAACGCATTGATTAACAAGCTGTCATTTTCCATAGATACTTCCTAAGCCGTGTCGCCCGGACGGTACTTTTCGAGCAGCTGGCGGTAATGTGCGGCGTGCGCATCGATCACATCACGTGACAAACTGTGGCCGCCGTGCAATACCAGCGGCGGCAGAAAATTCATGCCACAAAAACGCGCGGTTTGCTCGATTGGCCGGATAAGCTTACCAAACGCGTAATGGTGGATACCCCCGGGCCCGTATTCCTCCGCGGGTGCACCAGTGCTGGCTGCGAGCAGGAAGTCCTTGCCATGAAGTGCAGTTCCATCCGGTCCATAGGCAAAACCGCGTACCAGTACCGTATCCAGAAAATGCTTGAATATGGCCGGTGCGGCGTACCAGTAAACAGGATGCTGAAAAACAATCAGGTCGGCATCACGCATGATTGCCTGCTCAGTCACGGTGTCGATAAAGAAATCCGGATACAGTTCGTGCAAATCACGAAAATTGACACGTTCAAGATCGCGCACCGCATCGCGCAAAACTCGATTGATTATCGAGTGTTCAATTGCAAGATGTGCAAAATAAACCACAATATCTGGAGTACTTGTCACCAGTCCCCTCCCCGTAATGGTTGGTATTGTGACCGATGTGGCTCGGCAGACCAAGCACAACAGTTGTCTCAACAGTAAAGCAGGATTACTTCAGGGCTGCTCCGGATTGCGGCCAGCTCACGCGATGACGCGTTGTCAGACTATCCTTCCCGGTGCGCATGGCGCACACTGTCAGCAGAATATATTGGGACGTAATGTTTGCAGATAAACGCAACTACTCAGTCCGCATTTCAACGCTCGCTTATATCAACGTAATCGCGTGTGCCCGGGCCAACATATAACTGCCGCGGACGTCCGATACGCTGGTTGTCCTCTGCTATCATTTCCATCCATTGGGCCACCCAGCCTACTGTACGGGCGATGGCGAACATGACCGTAAACATGTTGGTGGGTATGCCAATGGCCTTGTAGATAAGGCCGGAATAAAAATCCACATTGGGATAGAGTTTTCTCTGGATAAAATAGTCATCATTCAGCGCGATTTCTTCCAGTTTCAATGCCAGCTCAAATGTAGGGTCGTTTGAATCTCCCAACTTTTCCAGAACCTGATGACACATCTCACGGATAATACGAGCACGTGGATCATAGTTTTTGTAGACACGATGGCCGAATCCCATCAAGCGGAATGGATCGCTTTTATCCTTGGCGCGTGCGACAAATTTGGGGATATTACTGATGTCTCCTATCTGATCCAGCATTTTCAGTACGGCTTCATTGGCGCCGCCATGTGCAGGCCCCCATAATGCCGTGATGCCTGAAGAGATGCAGGCGAACGGATTGGCGAGTGAACTTCCAGCCAGACGTACGGTTGAAGTACTTGCGTTCTGTTCGTGGTCGACATGCAGGATAAAAATGAGGTCCAGTGCCTTTTCTGCAATCGGGTCTACTTCATAGGGCTCGCACGGCACGGAAAACATCATTTGCAGCAGGTTTGCGGTGTAACTCAGTGAATTATCAGGATATACCTGGGGCTCGCCGACGGAGTGCTTGTAACTGGCTGCCGCGATAGTCGGCATTTTGGCAATCAGCCGGTGTGCCGCGATTTCTCGGTGCCTTGAATTACTGATGTCGGTCGAGTCGTGATAGAAGGCAGACAGGGACCCCACTACACCCACCATAGTCGCCATCGGGTGTGCATCATGATAAAAACCGCCAAACAGTCTTTTCAGTGATTCATTCAGCATGCTGTGACGAACAATGACGTTGGTGAAACTTTCCAGTTGTTCATTACTCGGCAGTTCCCCGTATAGCATCAAATGTGCAACCTCGATAAAGTTGCTCTGCTCCGCCAGCTGTTCGATGGGATAACCGCGATAAAGTAGCTTTCCCTCGTCACCGTCCAAATATGTCAGCGCACTCTGACAGCTGGCCGTTGACAGAAAACCCGGGTCGAATGTGAAGTAGCCCGTTTCCCGAAAAAACCGGCCTATATCCACGGCCTCAGGCCCGAGTGTGGATTGCTTCACGGGCAGCTCGATCTGTTTGCCGGTTCTATTGTCGGTAATGGTAACGGTATGCTCGCTCATTATGCTATTCCCATTGAACAGTTGTTGTCAGCTTAAACGTTTTGATGTTCGTCTTGAATCAATAGTTCGTGCATTATTCACTATTCATCATTCATCATTCATCATTCATTATTCATTATTCATTATTCAATAGAGTATAGTCCTCCGGCCCTGTTTTACCGAGTCAGCAGAAACGGTTGTTGACCATAACCTCATCCAGAGACAACTGTCCGGGTTTTGGCAATGCGTCCTTGGTGCCCTTGCCAATTGCAATCACGAACGCAATGGTATGGTCCTCGGGCAGGTTAATGATCCCGGCGACCGCAGCAAAATCAAATCCATCCATTGGACGGCTCTGGTAGCCCAATTCCTGTGCCATTAACCTGATCGTCTGGCCAACCAGCCCACTAAATTTCAATTTCCGATGATCATGATAGCTGCATGGATCATTGTAGAATGGTATGCATCTGCAAAAGGCGTTTTCCCATCCTACCTGAATGTGATATCGGACTGGCTGGTCTGGGGCTTTTTCCTGCTGGAGACAACGTTGCTGACCAGCCTTGTAGATAATAAATGGCAATATCTTTCTACTAACTGGCTAAATCTTATCATCATCATCGGCGCTTTTCCGTTGTTGTGGGTTGGAAAAACCGAAGTTGCTGCTCTGCGAACATTACGACTGTTTCTGGTGTTACCACTATTACTTGGGATCTCCAAAACTGTACGCAGCATATTATCAAGAAACCAGCTTGGTATTACCTTGCTGGTGTCATTCTTGATTATTGTTGGTTCAGGCATATTGATTGCAGGGCTTGACCCCGCAATTGATAACATTTGGGATGGTTTCTGGTGGGCCTGGGTAACGGTAACCACCGTTGGCTACGGCGATATCGTTCCCACATCCGGACCTGGCAAGATTTTCGGAGGACCGCTGATACTTTTTGGCCTTGGTTTATTTTCGTTAATAACTGTGAGCTTGTCTGCATTTCTTTTGGCAAAAGATGAAGAAGAAATCATCAAGGATGAGAAAGAAGAGCTTGTTCGGCTCGGCAGAATCGAAAATCGCATTAATAAGCTCGAGCTAATTCTTAAACGTCTCGAATCTTCCCTTGCAGATGATCGCGAGCAAAACTAACCCGCATTTCTCACCAGGATCACGGGAGCAGGCGCAGGATCTAGCCCGCCAGTCTCACCAGATGGACGCGCCCTCGCTACCCCGACCCGTCTGATAGTGGTCGAGTGCCGCGGTCGGGTGCCCGCGAGGGTTTGCTGAGAATGAACACAGCGCCATAGAGCATCACCATGGCGATCAAAAGCTTGATCCAGACGCTGATATCGGTGAAGAACGCAAGATAGACGAAACTAAGCGTCATCATGGTGACCGCGAGCAGCTTCGCCCTGAGTGGAATCGTCCGGTGGGAGCGCCATTGCTGCAGCGGCGGCCCGAATGTGGGATGCGCATACAGCCAGTCGTGGAATCGCTGCGAGCATTTCGAAAACGCCCATAGCGCGAGCAGCATAAACGGCGTAGTTGGCAGCCCCGGCACTACCGCACCAACGGCACCGACACCGAAGAAAAACCAGCCAAGCAGGAAATACAGGCGCCTGACAGGCGTTGAGTGCTGTGCATGGCTGGAATTTTGCCCGCTGTCTTCGCGGGTTTTTTTGGACATATTTTGAGATCTCGCCAAAATAGCATAATCATATATGCTCCGCCTGAGCCTTGACAAGCTGTCTGGTGATGATTCAGTAAGGCCGCTGTATAGCTTCTTGCAATGCTTTGATGAAAGTCTCCTGGTCTACATATTGAATGGCCAGCATCCCGGCTTTCTCTGCTGTGGCAACGTTTTTTGCACTGTCATCGACAAACAGAATAGCCGAGGGGTGCAAGCCAAGATCGGCAGCAACATCGCTGAACTGTGACGGGTCCCGCTTGCCCTTGCCGAGGTCATAACTGTTGTAAATTCGATCGAAGTACTGGTAGAAATGATGCACGGCCTCGAGCTTGTCCAGCCAGTCAGTCTGGTCACTGAGGATAGCGGTAATATAACCCTGCGCCTTGAGACCTTGGATCAGCTCCAGCATCCACGGCCGCATCACAAACCCATCGAACATCCGGGTTCTGAGTTCAGTGTCGCTGCCGCGTACACCGGTACGTTCACGCAGCAAGGACCAGAATTCAGTCTCGCTTGCCTTGCCAAGGACATATCCAGAATCGTAGACCGCTTTCATACCTTCTGTGGTCATATCTTCCACCGCAAGGTGCTGCTCCATCGCCAGAGCTTCGAGTCCATTGCTGAAACCCTCTTCTGCCAGTACGCCGCCAAAATCAAATAAAATTGCCCGAATTTGACTCATGGCCAGCCCGAATTAAGGGTTTCTTGGAAGATAAGGTATAAAAACATCGGTGTAATCGTAGGTCTTGCGTATAATGCGGCTATTACTCGTCAGGCAACCAAGCCCCGCCCTCGGCTTGTCAGCTGGATGCGTAAAACTTGATAAAATTCGAATTTATGTCCAATTTTGCGTGAGGATAGCGTGTATGGCAATCGCTGAGACCGTTAAAAAATACCTGGCGAACAAGTCTGTTGATTATAGCCAGGCAGCTCATCCTCATACCGGCTCAAGCCGCGAAACCGCTGAAGCGTCCCATGTGCAAGAAGACCATATCGCAAAGGCAGTGATCGTCAAGGATACTTCCGGGTATGCCATGGTGGTCATTCCGGCCAGTCACTGGGTGGAGATGAAACACCTGCGCAAGGAGCTTGATCGTGACCTGGAGCTTGTTACCGAGGACGAACTGGCCGAACTGTTCGCGGACTGCGAAACAGGTGCTGTTCCGCCGCTGGGCCCTGCCTATGGTATTGAGACATTTCTGGATGAAGCTCTGACCTCCCTCGCCAATGTCTATTTTGAAGCGGGTGATCATCAGCATCTGGTCCATACCAGCGGTGATGACTTCAAAAATTTGCTCAGTGGCGTACGCCATGGTCACTATAGCCATAATGAGTAATTGCCCGATAATTACCGGTATATCCTCCTCGCGCTGTTAAAGATATTAGGTATAAAATCAAATGTCGAAGGTCCTGATAGACATAGTAGCCAATAATTTATTTGTTGATCCTGATCAAAAAAATTTACAGGTGACGCCGAGGAATGCTATTGATTGATGTTGTCTATTGTTGCAGGGTAATAATAGTGATATTTAATTTCCTGAGAATATAATTAACCGCGAGGTAAAAGAATGACTGAATTCAAACATACTGAAGATGTAGGTGTGCCTGATCCTGAATTAAATACGTCGCCTATTGCGGAAGAAGGTGATGAAGAGACTGATGTTATACGTCAGGAAATGCCGGGTGAGCCTGTATGTTATTTCAATAACAAAAGTTTCAGCACTGGTACTTACGTGAAAAGTGGTACAGTTATCTTAAAATGTGATTATGGCATCTGGATTCCCGCTGGTCCTGCAGATACTGATAATCCCTGAGTGCTCATTAAGTGGGTCGTCATCGCTGCTGTACCACATAACAATTTTTCAGATGAGATCAAACACTGATATTAAAGCGATATCTTCACTACTAGTTGCGAAGGAACTTGAAATTCCACGAGTTCATAATCCTGATGCTACTGTACTTGCTCGTCATTGCGAGCGAAGCGAAGCATGACATGCCTGGAGCATGTAACGCACGAAGTGCGGCTCCAAAGGAGCAATACATGGATGTGTTGTAATCTCCCGAATCTCGCGCAACCACAACGGCCTGGATGCA
>Ga0209536_100013266_pt1 | contig 11896 bp, 13 predicted proteins | sample DeeMarSeWOR28_12_FD_187461 | JGI IMG/M metagenome (GOLD analysis project Ga0209536, IMG submission 187461) | Marine sediment microbial communities from White Oak River estuary, North Carolina - WOR-2-8_12 (SPAdes) (version 2) | ecosystem: Environmental > Aquatic > Marine > Intertidal zone >...
TGAACACTTTTTTATGCATAATATTTTTTCCTCCCGTATTTTGAATATCTTATTTATTTTTAAATATATCTTTAAAAACATATTTGAAACAATATATAAATTTTTTTAAAAAATTTTGTTATACTACATTAAAAAAGATATTATTACAAACATATTCTTATAATTATTAGATAGAGAAATTGATTTGTAATAAAAATACTTACAGGTTTTGTGAAATATAACTAATCATTTATTTCTTTCATTTTACTTAAATACAATCTTTTCTTTTTCTCCAGTTCAACATACTTTTCCAAAGCATCCAGTACTTTTGGTTCCCACTGCTTCTGCTTAATTATTTCACCCAATGCAGTTGTATCCAATTGACTGACTTTTTCCAATTTTCCAAACTCTTTTAGAATTTTTTCTAATTGTTCCCGCTCCTTGCTGTTCTTACTCGGAAAACAATAACGTTCAGTTTCAGTAATTTTAATCTTATTCTTTGTCCCAAAAACACAATCAATTTTTTCTTTTTCTGCAAACTTGATAATTGCTTCCTCCAACTTCTCCAGCTCTATACAAAGGTCAAGGTTCAACTGCTTATACTTATTTTTAATTTCAGCATAACGATTTACAAGTTTTACACCTGAGTCTGCTAAATACTCGTTCTCAGGCATTTCCTTTATTTTATACAAGTGCGACCACTGATTGCATACAGATTTAAATTCGCACCAATCACATAGATATCCTGCTTTTGCAACAAAGGCACGATCGCTTTCAATAATATCAATCAGCTCTATCGTGTCAAGTTTTAATTTTTCAAGTTCTGCATCAGTTCTTGTAGAATCAATTTCTTTGTCGAACTTCAAAAAATGCCAAATCAACCTGACATCTTTAACATCAGGATAGTTCTTTTTCACACCAATCATGTAAAGAGCAAGCTGCCTGTCGGACTTAATGTAATCCGCAAGAGGTAATCTAGAATTTGTCTTATAATCATGTATCTCATAAAATCCGTCTTTTTTTTCAGCCAACCTATCAATAAAACCTTGTAACTTGTAAGTGCCTTTCTCATCCAAATCAATTAAAATACGTTGTTCAAGAGCAACAGTTTTTTCCTTATCAAATGGTTTATATCTATTATAATAATCTGTTACGTACTTCATTGCCATTTTTAAATAATTTTCTTGATCATACTCCTTACTTACAATAATTATATCATCAGACCAATTATCTTTCCATTCATCTTGTAAAAAAGCAAGTAATTCTTCCAAAGAATTTAACTTTTGAAACTGAAGATCACGATACAGTTTTTCTAAAGTCTCATGAACACGGCTACCAAGAAACGCTTCTATGCTTTCTTCAACCTCGGTTTCAACCTTATCAATATACTGCAATTTGAACTTCTGAGGGCATTGTTCATAGGAACTAAGACGTGAATGAGAATAAACTGTCATAAATAAAGTAAATCACAAACAAAGGTTTAATATTATTTATTTTAAACTGCAAAATTAGAATAACATATTTTATAAAAAGAATTATTCTAGTCTGCTATATCCAAGTTCTCTTTTTATAAAATCGATAATTTTAACATCATTTTTTTCAACATAATAGACAATTCTATAATCTCCAACTCTAAGGCGATGTTTCTTTGGTTTTGTATTTTTTAGTAATTTAATATCACAATTTGCACGAGATGTATAGGGATCTACTTGAATCTCTTCTAACGCTTTACGTATTCGATCTTGTAACTTATTTGGAAATTGTTTAAACTTTCGTTGGAAAGTTTTAGAAACAAAAACATTATAAGGCATCAGATTCACAGCTCATCAAGGGGAATAAACTCGTCCTCACCAAGAATTTTGTTCCATTTATCATCCATTTTTTTCCATGCAAATCGTTGGATTAATTTTCGTATGATGGAATCATAAGTCTCACCTTTTATTCCAAGTTCCTGCAGTGCCTTTTTTGTTTCCCGTGTTATGGCTATTGTTGTGTTATCCATAAGATCACATCTATATTTATTATAATAATTATAAAAGTTATAATATTTATAATTTTTGTACGTTTTTAAAAAAAAATGAAAAGTACGTATAATATTGTTTATAATAACTAAGACTTGAATTGGAGTAAACCTTCGTCGAGATTAAGTATGGACTAAATCAATTTAAAAATATTGAAAATCAGAATTTAAAGAGAATATCTTTTTTGTTTAAATTTGAATATTTAAGATGTAAAGAATCTGCTTGAAACTCTTTTAATGCTTTATGTATTTCGTCTGACCATCATTTCTTTTTCTAAAAGATAAAGACAGTATGGATCGCAATGTATCTTTCCAGTTGAAGAATAAGAAGCTGAAGTGCAACCACCTTTACATGTTTTACCATATTTACAGCCTTTGCACCCTTCTTTCAAATGCTCGGTTTTGAATTTTCGATTGTAAGCAAATGAATTTGGATCATTCCATATTTCAATTAATGATTTGTTTCGAATATTATCCTCAATGAATTTTGGGGATAATGATAGACATCCTTTTACACTTCCGTTGCTTTCAACACCAAGAACAGAGACACCAGCTTGACATCCTGCCCATCTAACAGGGATTGTTACATTTGGTAAAAAACTGGAGTTATAACCAATACAATGCCCCCCGGTAATGGGTAATTCTTTAACCGAGTATTGATTCCGAGTTGTTGCAATAAAAAGTGCAATTGAGTAAAATTCTTCTTTTGAAACATGTATGTTTTCAGGGCAACGTCCTGAAGCATCTGCTATTTGAATTTGCCATGCAATTCCTTTATTCAAAAGAAGGCTTCTAATGATTGGTAGTTCTTTTAAATTCATTTTATGAACGGTCGTAACTGCAGTTGTTGGTATGTTTGCTTCTCTTAGTAAATTTAACACCTTTTTGCATTTTTCAAAGGATCCTTTTGATCTTCTTATGGAATCATGGGTTTCAGCAGTTCCACCATCTAGGCTGATTGAAACAGAATGTGGTTTTACAGTTTTTAAATCCGAAATTAGTTTATCATCAATTAATGAGCCATTGGTAACAATACTTAAGTCCATTCCAAAATCTTTTATGTTTTGCGCTATATCAAACCAGTCTTTTCTAAGAAACGGCTCTCCGCCAAGTAAACCTATTCGTTTGCAGCCAAGAGTAGATGCATCTTTACATAGAGCTATCCATTCATCAGTAGATAGTTCATTTTTCCTGATGTTTCCAGCAGCAGAACCACAATGCATGCAACGCATATTACATTCTAGTGTGAGTTCAAGTGCCATGGAATGTGGAACAAATTTCTTCTTAAACAAAAGATTACCCTTCCTATCTGCTTATTGCTCAATCTATTAATCTTTCTTTTTATTTATAAATAGAAAAATTCTCTACTCATTTAAAAGAGTAGCGAGAATGGAAATCGATTAAATATAGCAAAATCCTGAGGACCTGGAGGTAAATATCTTAGACAGACTGAACTGAGATTACGAGCAGCTAATGCAGCGATTATAATACCAGCTATCATTAGGAAGGTTTTTCTATTTTTCAAAGTTATTTTTATTTCTTCGCTTCCTAATCCTAGTATTCGTCCAATCCTACATAGATTTTTTTCGATTTGATTTTTTCTGGTCATTAATGTCACTTTGAAATAAAGTAACAGTAAATTATTTAAAAACTTAATGTGATTATCATCACAAAATTTGGGGATTTTGAAATGGTAACAATAAGTCACATAGTCCAAAAATTAGTAAACGACAGGGTTTTTATTCTTGAACCTATGAGTAGAGGAATAGTTTCTTATAATTCACTTGCAAAACAGCTAAAACCAGAAATAGAAGAAGAGCTTGGCAAGAAAGTAAGGCCACATTCTATCGAAATGGCTCTTAGAAGATACGCAGAAACATTAAAAGAAAAAAACAAGCCTATATCTTTCGACTATTCTTCTGAAGTCATTATGAAAACAGATATTTGTGACATTGCTGTGCTTAGATCATCAACCTTATTACATAAGCTGAAGCGTTTATATGATATTGTAAACTTCGAAATAGGAGATATTCTCAATATAATACACGGTAGACATGAAGTTAGTGTCGTAGCTAATGATAGATACAGGGAGAAATCACTTGCTCTTTTGAAAGGAGAAAAAATCCTGAACGTAGAAAAAAATCTTGTTTCTCTAACCCTCACATTCTCTAAGGATTTTCTGTATACACCAGGAGTAATATTTAACATTATTCGAAATATTTCGTGGGAAAACATCAATATTTTTGAGATTGTCTCAACTAATACAGAATTAACACTTATTTTAAATCAAAAAGATGCCGTAAAAGGCTATAAGGCTCTAGAAAAATTAGTAAAAGAAAAAAAATAAGTCAATAGTTATTGGATTTTTTTAATTACGCAAGTAAATGTGTAACTATGAGTGTAAAGACTCCCTTTTTTGTTTCAAGTAATTTCAAGTAATCAAAATTAATCAAGCTTTAACATAAGTTATTTATCTGAATATTTCCTTTTATCAATGGTGAATAAATGAAAACTTATGTTGAAGTATATGTAAGTGCAGATGGAGAGAAAGCATCCTTAATCACTGAAAAACTCCTTGAACTAGGGTTAAAACCAACAATTGGCGAACATGATTTCGAATATAATTGGAAGGAAAATCTTGTTTTAAGTGAGGTTCTCAAATTTGTAGATCATGTTCAGTCGAAGCTTAAGGGTTCTGGAGCAATTTTGAAATTTTCAACCTTCAGGTAGCCTTTACATTCTTAATTTAACTTTAATTTCTTTATTTCATTAATGTCGATATTTTTTTTTATTCCTAAAACCACAATATTAAAAACAACAGATTTTCTATAAACCTTAATATAATTGGTATTGAGCTAAGACAAATAAAAAATTATAGAAATTAGGTATATAGGAAAGATTTTATAATTAAGACCATATTATTTTTTGTCTAATGCAGATGTATTAGACAGTGAAAAAAATCATGAAGAATATATTGCTAAAAATAATTTTTTCATTTATTGTCATTGTCATCCTCTTTAGTATAATAAGTAACGGTAATTACATTAGATATCAAAGTTCACAAGATGTTTCTGAAATATTACTTCAAAGAAATACCTTATCTCAAGGCAAAGATGCCTTTTTTCCAGTAACAATCCAAAAAGAAGAATCTTGTGAAGGATATACACTTCTAAATATTCTTTATTTTGGTACAGTACTGATTGATATGGATGGAAATTTAATACATAAATGGAGTCCACTTGATCCGCAACCTGCAAAGATGCTGCCAGACGGATCAATTATTATGGGCAAGGGTTACAGACTCTGTGGTTTTTCAAGTAGTGAATTTAGAACATTAGAGGAAATAAACTGGAATGGTACTATTACATGGAGTTTCAATGGCTGGGAGAACGAAAGAGCGCGACAGCATCATGACTTTGAACGTGAAGGAAATCCAGTTGGATATTATGCACCTGGTCAGGATTTTGTTTCTCATGGTAAAACAATGGTTCTTGCGCATCAAAACATTATTAATACAAGTATTAGCAGAAGACCTTTAATTGATGAGGTCATCTATGAGGTTGACTGGAATGGTAATCTAACAGGTTTTGAATGGCATGCATCAGATCATTTTAATCAAATGGGGTTTGATAATAAAACAAAACATGGTATTTATGTAAACCCTGGAATTCTTGGTGATGGTGATTGGTTACATATGAATTCCATGTCGAGCTTAGGCGACAATATTTGGTATTCAACTGATCCAATCAACTATTCTTACTTCAATCCCCAAAACATTATTGTTTCTTCAAGGAATACCAATCTAATTGCAATAATCAGCAAGGAAACAGGAGACATAGTTTGGAAGGTAGGACCTGCTTATCCAAAAAACACAGAGAATGGAAAAAAGCTTGATCAATTAATTGGAGCTCATCATGCCCATATGATACCAAAAGGACTTCCAGGTGAAGGAAATATCCTTGTTTTTGATAATGGGGGATCTGCTGGATATGGATATTTTGGAATGCCAAATCATATGAGACGCTGGTCTAGAGTAATAGAATTTAACCCTGTAACATTGGACATAGTCTGGCAGTATTCACATGTTAAGTTGAATTGGTTGTTCCCGCGCAGCGGTGAAAATCACAGGTTTTTCAGCTACTACGTAAGTTCAGCTCAACGCCTACCAAATGGAAACACATTAATTACAGAGGGGTCAAACGGAAGAGTGTTTGAGGTAAATAATAAATCTGAAATTGTTTGGGAATACAAAACACCAACAAGAATACAACAACTGTATCGAGCATACCGTATTCCACCAGAATGGGTTCCTGGAAATCCCTCAAGATATGCATTTTGGGAGGACAATAACACAATAAAAATAACGTGATTAAGCACCCATAATAGAAGGTTTTTATTATAGTCAAAAATAGTTTTTATTTTTTCTTTATTCCTTACAATACCATTAATCTTTCACAAGCTATTTTGTAGAAAAACATCTAAACAATGAAATAATTATAAAATATGTGCATGTGAAAACAAACTGCAAACATTTCACTTGGAAAAAAATACAGCTTATTGATATGAATAGGATTAACCAAAATATACTAACACAACCACATTGTAATCTAGATAAATTAACTAAATTACTAAGTTGCCCGGAAGAATGTAAATCATTTGAAAAGAAATAGAATCTGCTTTTGAAGCAAGGGTATATTTACTATCCTTTGTGAATTTCATGTTGTTTATATCTAATTTCTATTTAAAAACCAAGTCAACTATAAAGCATAAGCTAATATTTCATCAGAGGTAATTTCTTTTATTCTTTCTTCTTTTACCCATTTATTAAATAAAACTTCTTCAATAGGAAATTCAAAATTTTTCCCATGGTTGTACATCATCAGAGTATATACATCTTTATTTTTTCCTCTTTCAAAACCATACAATACTGCAAATGCAATCATTTGTTTATCGTTCAATTTAAATTCATAGTAATGACCAACTTTTATTTTAAACATTAATTTTCCCTCAAACTACAATTTCAAAACAACTAATTGCTTATAAATCTCCTCTTAGTTTATTGTATTTTTTTAACTTAATTTTTTTCTTAATTTTAAAATCATCAATGTAACACACAAAGAAATAAAAAATCCAATAAAACTGCCGAAGATTATTCCATAAAGTGGATATAAAAAATGAATAGATACCGCATAACTCATAACACTACAGCTTCCGATTATCATTGATTTTGCAAGACCGGAAGCAAAATCAGGACCATGCTCATAATAAGAAATAATCATTGTTGAAGAAATAATTGCAGGAAAAACAGAAATTATTCCTGAAATTACCTCCCCAACATTTGATAGTAGCACTGTAATTGTAATAATTGCACCAGACAGCAATCCTCTTAATGCAATTTTTTTAAAAGTGTAATGAACAATTTTATGCCCTGATGATTTAATCTTAATTCTTTTTTCAAGAGTAAAAAACGAAAAAACAAGCATTACAAAAAATATTGAAACTGAAATGTATATATTTTTCAGATCTATAAACCATAAAATAAAAGAAAGAATGATCCATACAACAAAAGACGCTATAAATGCATTATAAATTGATTTTTTAACAAGTATCGCAAAAATAAACAAGAAAATTAAATTTATTCCAATTTCCGCAGGCACCACAGCAACTGAATTTGATGCAAAGACATTTCCCTTATTTAGTGCAATAAAAATATATGCAATAATAATTGTTGATGGCAAGGTTCCTAAAATTCCCCCTGTTTTAGTTCCATATTTTTCTGCAATTAACATGATTATTATTACAACTGCAGCAGAAGAAAAAAATGGAAGAATAGTTTGAAGAGAGAAATCCAACATAGAGCAAGTGGATACAATTTGCCTATAAATTTTTTACATAAAAAATTTACAACTATCAGTGAGCCAATAAGGATTCTAAATTTGGGAAGATTTTGGGAATAAATCGGAATTAAATTGTAAAAAATCAATATAAAAACATCACAATATAGAGGTGCTGCAGAAAAATAATGGAGGACAAAAAAATGAAAACAACAAACAAAAAATTGGTCGGCGGACTACTAATAGGCTTATTTATCACAGCCATCGGAGCAGTCTTAGCGACCGCACAAACAGATGACACAACGGAAGAAACAACCCCAACAATTCCATTTGAGGGAAGACATAAAATGAAAGATTTTGGGCCGTTTGCCTATAATCTAACGGATGATCAGCAAATCGAAATTGAAAATCTGATTGCAAACCTCAGAGAAGAGAATGCAACATGGGAAGAAATCCAATCAGCAATCCAAGGAAAACTTGACGAATTCGGTGTACTGGATGCCCAATTAGACAATGAAATTGCACGAACCCAACAGCAACTAACAATATTAAACCGACAGAAAGAGCTCCGAGACCAAGGATATAGCTGGGACGAAATAAGCTCAATAATACAAGACGAATTTGATCTAGAAAACACAACTTATATGTGTTACGGCATGACATTTGATCATGGATTTGGACCAGGACCATGCGGCGGACCACATGAGTTTATTTCCGGTGAGGAAATAGAGCAATAAAAAAAAAGCATCCCATAGCCATAAAGAAGAGAAAAATTGGTTTCAATTTTTCTCTTCTTTCTCTTGAGATTGACAGTTGTGCCAGCTTATAGACTTATTTTACCTCCCCCTAAAAATATAATTTGGCACAACCTCTTTTTTTATTAATTAATATTATGATATCCCTTAAAAGATTTTAATGAAATTGATCATTGCTTCAGCTGAGTTTCCAAAATAATCAGTGGCTTTGACTTTGAATTTGCAGTTTTTCAAGAAAAAACGGGGAATAATTATTTCAGTTGTCCCCCAGTATTGCTCTGCAATGAACCTATCATTTATGTAATACTGAAGCATTAGCAAAGAATCATCATCTACCACAAATTCCGCCTTTAATTTTCCGATAATTACTGTTTCTGTAAAAGGTCTTATTTTGGATCCAAAGAAATACAAAAATCCTGTTTCTGGAACAGAAATATTAACCTTTGGTTTTTCATCATCAATACCATTCTGCTGTCCAATCTGTACAATAACTAGCGGCTCATAATCTTCAATCTGCAATAAATTACTAATCATTTTATGGTCAAAATCAACAAGTACATTTGCAGAAAGACCAAAAGTTGCTACTTCTAATAACATATTATGCCAAATAGCACCTGCCTCATAAAACCAAGCCCATGATCTATTTGCTTTTGATTTATTTAACACAATGAAAAAAACATCGGCTGATAATACCCAAGGAAATGATGCTTCTGCAACCTCTTCCCGCACATCGCTATAACCTAACACGTCAAGCGAATGATTTATTGGTTGATAATGATACAGACCTGAAGAGTTTGCAAATAAAATTTCAAGTGGATATCTGCCAACTGAACTAGGCACACTACGATGACGTTTGCTGTTTATATTATCAACAAGGTAAGACGCGCCATAACCAGCCCATAAAACCTGGGACAAAATATTCTCAGATAATGCACCAGTCAGATACGCCCATCGTCGCATCTGAATAATTGCATCTATAAAACTCAGTGAGGAATTATTTGGAAAAGTTAGACCACTTTCAAAAGGTTCATATGTAAAATCATAGGGAACCTTTGGGTATCCAATTTGCATTATAATCATTGGTTTTTCTGATAAAGGCAAACGCAAAAGATACAACTGATTAGTTTGAGACGCTGTGGTTACCGTTCCCAACCCTAGTGCATTTGCCATTAGATAAACATTTTGCCCCATCATGCCAATTTCTGCTGCAGCAATGCTTTGATTCTTGCACACAGATGTGTCCCATACAAAACCGAGTTTAAACGCAGCAGTGTCATACTGACCAATTTTTCGATAATCACCTGGTCTAAATAGAGCCAATGAATGATTAATAGGTTTATATTCATATGAACCATCTTCCAATAAAACATAAACCTTAACAACATGGCGACCATCAAATGTTTCAATACTTTGTGTACTATTGAAATACGAAAATACTCCCCAAAGAATCGAAGAGATATTCTCAAGTGAAACAGGTTTTTCTGAAAAATCCCTTACAGACATACGACGGGCAAGTGCTTCCTCATAAATCATATCAGGAAACCATGGTGGTGGAAGTTGCAGGTATTGCTTTGGTTTTAAAACTGGTTCAAAGTTATTACTTTCATAAAATGATACTGCTGCTTCAGATGAAATTAATATTAAACAACAAACCACTGCTAAAATTACCAAGGACTTTTTCATTACACAAATACCTCCCTAAACAACCTAAATCAATATATGAATAAAACAATAATTTAACTCTTATATAAACATATTTACCAAAAATAATTAAAAATTCTTAAAACCGAGGAATTAACCTTACTCTATGATTTAAAATTATCTTTTAAACATAAATTATAATGATATTTAATCAAATTCAATCAAAAATAATAAATAGAACTTTTTAAATTGATTTTTGTTATTGTCAGACAAAAGACTGCGATATCACATGTTATTTAAAATGATTTATTTATTTATTTCTAGGTCATGAAGTATAAAAAATTTTAAACTAATTTTAATTTTTAAAATCTATAAAGTTTAATAACCATCCTAATAAATAAAAGGAATTTGTTTTTTAGTAAATCTTAAATGATACAATTAATTAATTATTAATATGGATAAGAAGGTTGATGAATACATAAAAAAACAAAAATCACCTCAAAAAGAAATTTTACAAAAAGTAAGAAAAATCTTCCAAAAAACACTTCCAAATTGTGAAGAAAAAATGGGTTGGGGAGTCATAACATTTGCACAAGGTAAATTTTATATCGCTGCTATGAAAAATCGTGTGCACGTTGGTTTTGCAATCACTGGATTAAACAAAGAAGAAATAAGTATGTTTGAGGGAAGTGGTAAAACAATGAGACATGTAAAAATTCCTACATTAGAAAATATTGACGAAAAAACTCTGGTAAAAATGATAAAAATGGTGGATGAGAAGGCCATCTGTAAACCATGCTAAAGTCGGCACAAAATTTTACAATCCTATTCAGTTGAATTAAATATTTATTTCAAAGAGAACTAATAAGTCCCTTTTCATACATTATTGTTGCATCCATAATATTGCCTTTAACATTTGAAAGAAAATCTAAAGTTTGGTTTAAAACTTCTAGCATTTCTTGTTTTTGTTTTGGAAGTATCCCGTAAATTCCATAATATACGACTTTGTTGTCTAACCAAATATAGTTTGTGAAATGATCCGATGCTAGTTCACATTTTTTTACTTTTAGATGCTCTAAAAAAGTTTTTACTTCTATTAATTTTTCTAAGGGCGAGGTTGGCTTATAAAGACCATTTTTCATTTTTTCTTCTAATAGTGAGCCGTGTTGTACTATAAGTGTTCTAAGCCTGATAAAATCAGGATTAACCTTATTACATATTTTTGCAGATTCAACAGCATGCTCTTTAATCCGCTCTTTTCCACCAGCACCTATCAAAATATAAAACGATAATTCAAGACCTGCTTCCTTTGCAGCAATTCCTCCTGCTATCAATTCTTCTGGATTTACACCTTTTTGCATGAATTCTAAGGTTTCTTTGTCACCTGATTCAAGACCTACATGTACTCTTGTTAATCCTGCTTCTTTTATTTTTTTAAGACGCATATGCCCTAGTTTCATTAAAGTTTTTGCACGAGCATAAGAAGTAATTCTTTTTACATTTGGAAAACAAATTTTTATGTGTTTGAGAACATCTTCTATATTTTTCATTGCAAGACTGTCTGAGTCTGCGATAAATATTGAATCTGCCCCTGAATAAATTTTTACTGCCTTTTCTATGTCATTTTTTATTTCTTCAATTGATCTAGGTTGGAATTTTATATTTTT
>Ga0209536_100013267_pt1 | contig 11896 bp, 11 predicted proteins | sample DeeMarSeWOR28_12_FD_187461 | JGI IMG/M metagenome (GOLD analysis project Ga0209536, IMG submission 187461) | Marine sediment microbial communities from White Oak River estuary, North Carolina - WOR-2-8_12 (SPAdes) (version 2) | ecosystem: Environmental > Aquatic > Marine > Intertidal zone >...
TGGCGGTTCAGGAATTTTCAGACCTGAAGTTACCTTGCCATTGGGTATTGAAGTGCCGGTTATCGCTTGGGGCTTGGGTATAGACCGCTTGTTTATGATGCGTGCGGGTATCGAGGATATTCGGGCTATTTTCAGTCAGAGTTTGGATTGGCTGAGGAGGAAAGAGGTGACTTAGTATGCCGACGATTGATGTGAATTGTGCGGAGTTGGAGCGGTTGCTTGGCTGGAGTTGGCAGGGTGACATCGAGAAATTGGATTGGTTGTTGGCGTTTGTTAAGGGTGAAGTGAAGCTTTTTAATGAGCAGGATGGAGTTGTTGGCATTGAGTTGAAGGATACGAATCGCCCTGACTTGTGGGGTGTCGAGGGCTTAGGCCGAATGTTGCGTGGCTTTCTGGGTGCTGAGAAAGGGTTAAGACGGTATGAGGTTGGTCAGACGGTGTTAGGTGTCCACGTTGACTCTCAGCTTAGTACGCTGCGTCCCTATATTTGTTGTTCTGTGGTTAAGAACGTGAAGCTTACGGACATAATCATTTGTGGGCTTATGCATTTGCAGGACAAGCTGGATCAGACTTATGGGCGAAGCAGGCAGAAAACGTCCATTGGGATTTACAATTACGATTTGATTTCTCCGCCTTTGAGCTACACCGTTGTGGAGCCAGAGGGCATCAGTTTTGTTCCACTTGGTTTCGAGGAGAAGTTGAGTTTGGCGGAGATTTTGGTGCAGCACCCGAAAGGTGTTGAGTATGGTCACATCGTTAGAGGCAATAGTGTTTATCCGATTTTGTTGGATGCTGAACGGAACGTGCTGTCTTTTCCGCCAATTATAAACTCGAACGATTTGGGCAGGGTTACGGATGAAACGCGGAATATTCTTGTGGAAGTCACTGGCACCATGCATCAGACGGTGCTTAACACGCTGAACTTGGTAACTTTGGCGTTAATTGACCGAGGTGGCAAGGCTTACGCTGCAACAGTACATTATCCTGATGACGCATTTTATGCTTCGAAGGAAATTGTGACACCTGATTTCAATATTAAACAAATGGATTTGAATGTTAGTTACGCTAACAAGATTTTGGGGTTGCAGCTTTCTGCTGAACGGATAGCAGATTGTCTTTTGAAGGCTGGTTTGGGCGCGGAAGAGATTAGCGAAGACACTGTTTCTGTCTTGGTTCCATGTTACCGTGTTGATGTTATGCACCCTGTGGATCTGGTGGAGGACATTGCTGTTGCTTATGGATATAATAATATTGAGCCACTTTGGCGTGAGTTACCTTCCACTGGGGGTGTGCTGCGTGAGCAGCGGTTGTTTGATATTGCACGCGAGTGTATGGTTGGTTTGGGCTTTCAGGAGATTTTGACTTATACGTTGACTTGTCCCGAGAGCCTTTTCAGCAAGATGAACTGTGAGAAATCGCGGATTGTAGAAGTTTCTAATCCCAAGGTGGTTACTATGTCGTGTTTGCGGAATTGGTTGTTGCCGAGTTTGATGGAGTTTCTGGGCAGCAACCAGTCGGTGGAGTTTCCGCAGAAAATCTTCGAGTTGGGCAAGGTTACCTTGTTGGACGAAACACGGGAAACAAAAACAAGGGATGATGAAATGCTTGCAGCCGCATCAACGCATTCAAATGCTAGCTTCAGCGAGATCAAATCTGCTTTAGACGCTTTTTTCATGAATCTGGGTTTAGAATGGCAGATAAAAGAAACAAAGCATCCAAGCTTCATCGAAGGCAGAGTTGGCACAGCAACGATTGATGGCATTCAAGTGGGTGTTTTAGGTGAGGTTAATCCGCAAGTGCTTGAAGCCTGGAAGCTTGAGAATCCAGTGACTGCCTTCGAGATAAACATGCAGAAAATAATCGAAAGCAAACTAGCTAAGTAGCCAGAGAAGATTGTTCATCTAACGGTATTGAGTTTGGCTGATATCTGTAACTGATTCTAACGTTGATACAGAATTAAGAAATCCATGTGTGGAGCAGAAAGACCATTGCCTTAACTGTCATAGCCATTTCATGGAGATTAGACCTCACATACAGAGCATTGTTTTGCTCGGAGAATCTATATCCCCCCCTTATTTGAAGTAACTATACCTTGGCGCTACTGCAACGATTCAAGAAATTCTTTTTTGTGCGTTTTTATATTATTAGATGTTCGAGTAATATTTTGGTGCCGATGGCTATCAACACTATACCCCCTATGACTTGCACTTTACGTTTAAAGAATTTCCCGAGTTTATTGCCAAAGTTGAAGCCTGCGAATGATAAGATGGAAGTGACCACACCGATGGCAATTATAGGGATAGTTATTGACACTCTCAGCAAGGAAAAACTCAACCCGACGGCTAATGCGTCAATGCTCGTGGCGACTGATAGAATCAGCAGAACAGGAACCGTCAATTCAGCCTCTTTCTCTTCTTTCAACTCTTTTGCCGAGTAAATCATTTTTCCGCCGATAAAGGATAAGAGTCCGAACGCTAACCAATGGTCAAAATTGGCAATTAACTCTATGAAAGTTAACCCCGCTAGCCACCCTACAACTGGCATTAAAGCCTGAAAGAAACCAAATGAAAAAGCAATTGCCAGTCCTGTGGCAGCCCTACGTTTTCTAATTGCCATTCCATGCGCAATTGAAACTGCAAATGCGTCCATCGCGAGACTTAAAGCAATCAACAGGATCGTAATCAAGTCCATTAGCATCAAACTCTTGCGTCTTAGGGACATTAAATTCATGCACCCTAAAGTTTTTCGGTTAATCCCTGTAAGAATACTTGAAAAAAGTAGTATCACAAAAGAACAAGTCATTCAACGAGCGAGTTTGAAGCACGGAGAACAATCTAAAGGTCAGCTTGTCCAACGGCGTATTCTCGAAATAAAGGCAATTTTCGAAGGACTTCTAAGCTAAAAATGAGTAAAAACCGCGGGTTTTCTTGTAACTATTTGATTTTGAGCCTCAGGAGTTCTGTCGAAATGAAAACTGTCCAAACAAGAATAATTAATGCTTCAATCAGTTCGGGAACAGCGAACCCAACATTGAACGGTGCTACATAAAATATTGCTGGAAGCATCAGGATTGTGGCGAGTGCGGCTACTCCAAAGACAATACTTAGTTTCTTATTTACACCATCTTTTGTGCGGTAACCTATAATTATGAAGCCTGCTGGAGCTAAAATAAAGTAGCCGAGAGCAACAAAAACATGCATAAAAAGAGAGTCAACTGTGAATACTCCAGAAAGCGCTAAGAACACACTACTCAACATTAGTGAGGCAACACCAGTTCTCGCTTGCTTTTCTTTAAAATAACTATAAAGCCCAATGTCAAAGAGAAAGTTAAGACCCCCGCCAAGCAACATGGCACTATTGAATAATACAGATTCTTCGCCTACACCTAAGTCACTCAAAGCGTTTACATTCCACCTAAACCATGAAGAAAGAAACGTGGCTGCCACTACCATAGTTAAAGACAACACCGAACCTGTAATTCCGCAAAATCCGGCAATGCGCAAAAACTTCATTTTTCCTCTTAGTACCGACGTTTAGACATCACCAAACAACCGCTAATCTTATTCTATACTGAAGACTAAAATCAGCCTTTCCTCAAAAGGTTTATCGTTACAAAATGTTGGTGCAAAAAACTTGAAACTGAACCGTAGATTTTTGCCAAGAACTACATTGATTCAGCTAATTCCTTGACTTTGTCCTCAATCTCATGATAAATTGTCTCAGCATCTTCTTGCTTCTCGAAATATGGATCATCAATATTCCACACAACAATCCTACTCTTACATTCTGGGCATTTCCTTAACACCGCATTCTTATGCCGCGACTCCATAGCTACAATAAGATTGTACGCTCTCAAATTTTTCTCATCTAAACTCTCTGAAAAAACCTTCAGATAACTTTCAGCGTCAAATTTTTTCAAGTAATCTTTCACTTCTCGCGAAACTGTAATTGCAATGTGCAACCCCGCAGAGTCAACTTCTAAGTCAGGTCTCAACTTCTTCAGCAGTGCTTCAGCTAACGGGCTTCGGTAAGCGTTTCCAGAACACACAAATAGAACTTTCAATGCTTCCATGCTTCCGTTAGCAAATTGAGTTTCGATTCACCTATCTTTATTGCGTTCCCAAATTAAAGAATATGGCGCGGGGTGTGGGATTCGAACCCACGCGGCCTTTCGACCACAGACTTAGCAGGCCTGCCCCATACCAGGCTTGGGGAACCCCGCAAGGGTAACCCTACTTGCTTTTTTTAGTGGGGGACGCTTTTTACTCTTCAATTAGGAGTAGAGTGTAGTCTCTCGGGTATTTGTGTTTTCTGCATTTACTGAAAATACTATAAACGAGTTTCTGTTTAAAACGAGATTTTTGAATTGCTTACACTTTTCTTTGGATTCATGAAATTTTTGAACGCGCGCAGTACGCGCCTTGGGTGGATCGCTCAAGACTGAAAATCAAATGCCATAAACAACCTTAAGCTGATAAACATCATTTTGACAATTGTGGCAGAAAAAAATCGAGTGTGCGTTCCTTCTGCAAGAAATGCATGCGCAAAAGCTTAAATACCGTTCAAATCGTAGTAGAGAAATACTATGACTAATATTATCAAATGGAAACTCGACGTTTTCGTGACTGACGGCCCATCAATTAGTTTAGCAGACCAGTTGTCAGCTGAAGCTTACGACAAGATTAGCGCAACAATTCCGAAAGAGGGCAAGAACACTCTGGTCTCAATTCAACCTGTTGACAAGGGGCAAGTGGGATTGCTCATAATTCGCTCCATGTCAACGCCTGAAAAAGACAAACCCATAACATATCTGCTACAAGAGACACAGCCAAACGACCTCAACGCAGTAGATATGAAGGACGCCACAATACTAGAAAGTCCCCACGTCCTTGTCGGAGCTTCATTAGTCAACGTGCTTGATGCGGCACCCAAATTTGCTGTATTCAAAAATGCAGGTACAAAAGACGTTGAAGTGGAGATACTTGTCGCTCGCAACGCCGTAAAAGCCCCCAGTCCATGAGAACGAAACGTCGCAAACAATACATTAGTGGTTTTCCGAGTTAGCATGCTAAATATCCCACAGATAAAATTGCCACAAACCAAGTTCTTGAAGGCTTCCTATTCCAAAGCTTTCCTTGCGATTTCTTTAGTTTTGCGATTTATCTTCGAGATCTCTTCCGCCCATATTCTTCTCTCTGCATGGCTGAAGTTTAGAATCTCGCTGAGGCTCCAGTGGAAATGGTATGCTATAAAGGCTATCTCCTCGTATAGCTGCTTGAGGGGATAGCCATCTATTCCCCCGGGCCACTTATCTCCACGCAGAATTCATTTTTGCATTTTGGGCAGATGGCTTTTATGTCTACGGTTCCTTCACCGTTTATCTTGTTGTAGAGAAGTTGAAGGTAAGATAAGTCCGAAGCGAATAAGTCTTCGATTGTCTTCGTTGTAACTTTTCTTAGGTCGCCTAGTTTTGTTATAACATTGGAAAGCACAATAACGGTCACGTAAGCGGGGTTTTGCTGGACTCTTGGGTCCTTGAGAGGCAATATTTCATCGGCGGCAGTTGCCAGTCTCATAATGCCGTTCCTGTGGAGGTTGCCTTGTTCATCAACATATCCCTTTGGGAGTGTAAACTGGTATTCCGTTTGAATCGCCATCTATTCACTTCCCTACTTACTTAACGCGTTCCATTGATTCGAAAACTATCTCCAACGTCTCAATCGCTACGTCGTTACCCTTGGCAGTCAAGTCTGGCGCGTCGTATTTGCTTGGCCAAGCTCCATCGAATTCCCATCGGGCAGCGTCGTTCCCTTCTTCGTCCACAAGAATCACAGCCATGCTCCGGCGAGCGGTTTTGATTTTCCCATCGCTAACGAGCTTTCTCCAGTTAAACAAATCCATGGAGTTTGTTACTCCCCATTTAAGCGTCAAATTGCCATGCTTCGTAAGTCCAGATAATTTTCTAGTGTGAGTTGGATCGGTTCCCTCTCGGTATTCGACAACGTCACTGCTAGTATCAGGTATTGTGGCTTCGCTGAATCCAGCTTGGACTATGTTATCGATTTCCACCCTGAACCGGAAGTTCCTGAAGGGGTCGGTTCTTTGACCTGTTGGCATTCCGTTCACCTCCATTATTCAGTGGCGGCTGATCCGCCTGCCCACTGAGCGATTCGGAATATTACGAACTCGGCTGGCTTTACAGGTGCCACTCCTATGAGCACAATAAGTCGTCCATTGTCTAAATCGTCTTGGGTCATTGTAGTTCGATCGCACTTGACGAAAAATGCTTGTTCAGCCGTGAGCCCCATAAGCGCACCATCTCTCCATACTCGGGTTAGAAATTGTGAGATAGTTTGTTTGACTCTAGCCCACAGTTTCTCGTTGTTTGGTTCGAAAACCACCCACTGTGTTCCTTGTTTTATCGACTCTTCGAGGTAGATGAAGAGTCGACGCACGTTAACGTACTTCCACAGCGGGTCGCGTATAGTGGTTCGAGCACCCCACAAAACGATTCCTTTGCCTTGGAAAACCCGTATACAATTGACCCCGCGCGGGTTCAGCATGTCCTGTTCGGGCTTGGTTACGGTGAATTCGACGCCAGTTGCACTCTTAACTACTTCGTTGGCTGGAGCTTTGTGGACGCCTCGCTCTGTGTCACTCCGGGCGTAGATTCCAGCGATGAATCCGCCTGGCGGAAGCATTTTCTGCCGTTTGTTGAGTGGGTCATAAGCCTGTATCCACGGGTAATAGAACGCTGCGTATTTTGAGGTGGGGCTTGGAGGCGAAAGAGTCGAAATGTCCTGTGAACCTAGTTTGGCGTCGATTATTAAGACGCGGCTCTTGAGAGTTTCGCAGTGTGTAATGGCTTCTTTGACGGTTGAATCTGAATCTTGATCATTCAGCATATGTACGTCGGGTAGGTAAAGAATAGATATTTCTTCGATTTCCTCGAACGCGTGAAGTCCGGTGCGACTGCCTTTTGTGTTCGCCCCGACGAAGTCGCTAGGACTCAGCGAACCAGCCCCATCCGTTCCTCCTGCGAGCGTCTCAAAGAGAACGTCTGCAGTAGCGGGAGGCCCAGTGTTCGGAGGCACCGCAGGAGCGGCTCCTGTGTACTTCGCCGCAATTAGGTTTGAGAGAGGATTCACTTTTTTAACGAAATAGTCGGGTGACTGTGGGTCAATGGATAGGTTGTCATACTCTTCAACCACCACCCCGCTTCGACCCTTGAGTTTCTCTACTTGGACAGAAATGGGGTCGCCACCCGCAGTAGGCACGAGGTCAGAGGCTTGGAGCGTATTGTTGCTCCAGAAAATGACTGTAAGTTTGAAAAGGTTTGTCACGATGCCACTCAGGCTTGCGTCATCAATTCTTATGGCGACGCTGTTGCCCCAGGCTCCTCTGCCGATTGTTTCAAAAGTTACATCATTTCTGGTCAAACTTGCCTTTGCTGAGGTGTTGGCATCTTTTATTATCCTGCTTATGAAGCATCTCTGTCCGCCATTCTTAAAAAAGCCGTAGACAGCATAAGCCAAGTACGATCCTTCGATGTAGGTTCCAAACTTCCTTTGAAAGTCATCGAATCCTGTCACCAACATCGGCTTTTCGGTTCCTCTTTCAGCCATGCCGATGAAGCCAGCAGTGCTGGTACTCATTCCTTCGATAGGTTTTGCGCCTATCTCCACTTCTTCGATATAAACGCCAGGTGATAAGTATTCAGGCATTTTACCCAATCTCCCGGCTTTAGGTTATCCTATTAGGAAATATTTAATTCTATTGCTTGGCCCAAGTTGAAGGTTTCTCCTTCGATGATGTTGGTGATGGTGGATGTTGCTTCTTTGCCGCTCTTCAACACTTTCACAGTGATCTGCTTGCTCTCGTCAACTAAAACGTAACGTATGGCTCCGTTGTCTTCGACGTCTTCGCTTTTCAAAGGTGGAAAATACAGCGCAAAATCTCCAGTATCAGTAGTCAGGGTTCCGCTAATTTTCTTACTGGCCGCTTGCTCCACCACTTCAACTACTGCGCCTGCCACGGGTTCTTTGCTGGTTTGGCTAACCACGATGCCCCTGATTAGGGTGGTTCCAGCGGGATACGGGTAAGCTGGCTTGGGTTTGAGGTGAAGTTCCACAGACGGGTTAAGTTGTGGGAGTGAAGAGAGAGTGACTACGTTGTCTTGGGATGAGTTGTCGTAGAAGTAGAATTCGCTTTCAACTTGAACCGTGTATTTGTCACTCGGTGCTTTAGGGAGATCCAAGAATACGAAGCGGTCAGGCGCAGTTCTCACTGGCTTGTAATCTTCATCTTTCAGCGAAATGCCTAATTTGCCGACGGGTTTTTCGGCTGAGAAGTCGTCAATCAATCTTACTGCTAGTGACACGGTGACTTTGATTTCTTCAAGGAGCTTTTTCATTAGGTTCATCTCCTTCTGGACCGAGTGCGTATTCTGACTTGTATTCGACCACTCTTGTTGTGGTTTTAAGCTGTGTGGGTTCAACTTGGACAGGAAGCACTGTGTAGCTTAAACATGGTCGGTAAGAGGTTCCAAGGACTGACCAGAGCTTGTTTAGGTCGTCAATCGATAGCGAATCCAACATTACTTTGAGCTGAGCATCAGTTCCGGCCAAACCGCCTCTGAGGATGGACCCCCTTAATATGGGATTGTCTACGAAAGTCTCGATAACCTTGCCTAGAATACGACAGTCTTGGTCAATACTCTTGGCTTTTGCGATGAACAAAAAATGAAGGGCAAGAAATAAAGAGGGAAACCTCGCTGTTGCGCCGTCCGCACCGAGATCTGGCTGATTTCGCATAACTGAATGCTCCGAAAAATTGTAAGGAAAAATGAGTAGGCTATAATCCTTGCTCTTTTCAATCTCCTTCGGGTGCGTTAAGGAGATATGAATTTCAATGTCGTCGTCGGGCGCAGGAAAAACTTGCTTTACGTTACTCTTCAAAATGCTGAGTACCGTGTTGGTTACGTCGGACAGCACATTATAACTCATCCGTTCACCTGTCTTTCCTTTATGCTTGAAATTGTTTAAAGAGCTTTTGATGACCATATGACAAGTCTTAATAGCGCTAACATCTAACATGTCACAGATGAGAATTGAGTAGCCTTCGACGGTGAAGGAGCTTGAGTTTTGCACACACGCACGCTCAAACTGCTTGCAAAGCAAAACAGAAAAGAGGGAACACTCACAACCACGAAAAAGCGAATTCTCGCACAAATTTGTTTTCGCCTGTGGAAAAAGTTCTCTTCCTCCAGAGAAATTTAGGCAATCATGCTGTGCAGAGTCTGATCAAGAGCGGCAGAATTCAAGCAAAACTTAACATTAACTCTTTCTCAGACGTTTTTGAACGTGAAGCAGACGATTTGGCTGAACAAGTTGCTTCTGGTGACAACATATCCGTGACTAATGGCGTTGCAAACTTCACGCGCAATCACCCCGTCCACACCGAGATTCAGCAAAAAGCGAACCCAAATAGCTCATCAACCGCGGAGTCCTCTGCGTCTGGTTTCGAAAACCGCAGCGAATGGGAAAACAAACTTTCTAGCCAGAGAAACTGCGGGCAACATCTGCCTGAAACGGTCAGGCAAAATGCGGAGCAACAATTTGGATATAACTTTGGCTCAGTCAGAATCCATAACGATTCACAAGCCGCATGGCTATCGAATAGTATAAACGCGAATGCCTTCACAAGCGGAAACGACATCTTCTTTGCTGCAGGAAAATACCATCCTGATTCCTATTTGGGCAAAAAACTAATTGCTCACGAGTTGACACACACGATTCAGCAAGGAGCTGCGTCGCCGAAAACTTCGTTTACTTCTCTTCATCCGAGATCTATCACAAAGGTTGGAGGGCGAGCCGTACAGAGGAAGGCGATCGCTCCCAGTACAAACATAAAAAAGCCTCCGCCTGCCGAGGGAGAGATCGCTCCAGAAGTCTTGGAGCTCAAAGGCAAAGGGAGTATAAAACCCGAGGCACATAAAAACGTAAGCCGCTGGCTCGAAGAAAAAGGCAACACCGGATTGGTAAATGTCCGATTCGGAAAATTTGCCGAAGGTCCTGTTAAAATCACAAAAACAAACGAAACCTACGAAGCATCCCAAACCTTGCTTCCAATCAAAGGTCATCCCTTGTTCGGAAACTTCGACCAGTTGCCATCCAAAATGTTGCCTGGTCTTGTCGTTCAAATAAAAAAGAACGAAATCACAGGACACATCGGCTTTGGTTCTTCAGGCAAGAAAGGCTTAGCCAGGGTTTTGATGCAGAATGCTGAACTTATTGGGTTAACAGGGTTCGACATCGGCAGGATCCCGACCATATCCACAAATCTGCAGGATGGAGCACTGAAAATAGGACCAGCGGAAATTCCAGTTTCGTTTGGCAACGTAGTTAAGGGCTCAGTAAGCTTAAGTGCAGACGACGAAAAAATAACTGCCTTCAAAGGAACCGTGGAAGCAAATATTAGGAGACTGAAAACGGACCCAATAACCATCGAGCGGGACGCCCAGGGCGTCGTGAGAGGAGAAGGTTCAGGAGAGGTACAGCTCTCTAAGAACATCACTGGCTCCGCAAAAGTTGCCTGGGATGGACACCACGTTACTGGAGAAGGTAAAGTGGCTTACGCAGGTGAGAAACTCTCTGGAGAGCTTAAAGTTCAAGTGATGCCAGAAAGCGAAGCCAAGCAAATCGAAAGCAGCAAGAAAGCTCCACCCACAGAAGGAACAAAAAAAGTCGAGCCGGCTAGAGCAAGCCTATCAAAAAAGGAAAAATATGTGGTTTTTGGAGACGGCGACCTCAAGTTTGCCTTTACCGATTGGCTAAGCGGAACAGCTCATGTGATAGTGAACCCCTCAGGATACGCCACCATCGTTGGAGAAATTACTCCTCAAAAAGAACTCGAGCTGTTCCCCCAGAAGGACTTCAACAAGGATTTGTTCAAGCTGGAAGCTAGGGCATCCTACGGCCTGCCCGTTGTGGGCAACATTTTCATCTTCGGCAACGTTGGGTTAAATGCGTCTGCAAAGCTGGGGCCAGGAAAACTCTACAATATTGTTGCCAAAGGAACGTATTCAACTGATCCCAAGCAATGCAAAGACTTCAGCATCAAAGGAAGCGTGAACATCTCTGCAGCCGCTGGGCTCACGTTGCGGGGAGAAGCAGGTGCAGGACTGCAAATTCTTGCCCATGACATAAAAGCTGGCGCAGGAGTCAACGCCAAGACCGAAATCTTAGGTTACGCTGAAGCTACACCCATAATAGGGTACCGCGAGAAACCGACAGTAAAGGGAGAAGACAAGAAAGGCGAATTCTTCATAAGAGGCGACCTAGAAATAGCTGCTCAACCTACTCTGGGCTTAAGCGGAGACGTGTTCGTCGAAGTTGACGCGCCCTGGTGGTCTCCGTGCCCAGACAAGAAGTGGGTGTGGCCTCTCTTAGGCAAAACTTGGCCCATCGGTGGCAGTTTTGGCTTAAATGCCTCCGTGGACTACGTGTTTGGTTCGGGGCAAGCACCCTCGATAGAGTTTAAGCCCGTAGATTTCTCCGCTAGCAAGTTTCTCACGGACATGTACAGCAACAAAGGCGGGAAAGGCTCAGGCAAGACCGAACAGAAAGGTCAGTGGAAAGAGAAGAACTCAAAAGACGCTGAGCCGCCTTCAAAGGCTCCGAAGGTGAAAGGCAACGCCAAACCAGGCAAGGCACCTGAAATGCCGCCCGCTAAACCTAGAGTTAAGCCAGGCGTAACACGAAATAAAGACCGAAAGGTTGACCCCAAAGCAAGAACCGCTGACGGGAAAACGGTAGAGCAACACCAGAAAGACCCAAGCAAGCAAGCAAAGAACGCTGGGTCATGTCCTTGCTCTTGAAAGGAACGAACAAGCTCG
>Ga0209536_100013268_pt1 | contig 11895 bp, 7 predicted proteins | sample DeeMarSeWOR28_12_FD_187461 | JGI IMG/M metagenome (GOLD analysis project Ga0209536, IMG submission 187461) | Marine sediment microbial communities from White Oak River estuary, North Carolina - WOR-2-8_12 (SPAdes) (version 2) | ecosystem: Environmental > Aquatic > Marine > Intertidal zone >...
ATCCTACACTAAGGAAGGGGTTCTTCAGTTTGGACAAAACATCTATCCACAATCCTGGGCATATAATTACGTTTTAAATTTAATCCTTTTCTTTTTCTGTTTCACCGACTCTCAAAACTAAGCCGGCGGCATTATAGTCAGCGTAAGCGTTCCCGAGTATTCACCCGCCGGATGCAAGATTTTAGCTTGCACTTTTAAATCCAGCACAATTTTGTGAGAACCTATCGTAGGCTTTGATATCGCTACCGGCCTTGCCATCGCAACATACCCGCCTGTTGCCCGCGTCCTGACAAAAATATTATCAGGTGATATCGAACCTCCCTGCGGGCGTTTAAGCTTGGTCGCGGAGATCATAATTGGACCATGCAAACAGTTGGATTCCACATTTATCGTTAATGCTTCTGGTACTTCAAAAGCATTCCCGAACAATGGAACAGTCCCAAGGTCAATTTTATCCGGCGTAGGATAAACATTGACAAACGGCGGACCTGTTTGTTCGGCACCAGCAATTCCAGTCAGCCCAAAGAGCCCGATCGCTAATACCCACGTTATAACCAATCTTCTCATCTTTGTTCTCCCCCCAAAAAACAATTCCACTTTAATCAACTTCTCAATGAGCACAGTCTTATTGCTTGTTATTTCAATCCGTTGACTTAAGAAAATCCGTTTTTGATCTTATTTAACCAGTAAGATCAAAATGGAGATGGTGTACGAGTTGGATAGCTTCATTCCTTTTCATCATCCTCATCGTCACTCTCCTCACTAATGAACCGGTATTAACATACCACACTTATAAAACAAACACTTGCCGCAAAGCAAGCTATATAAACTTTTTATTTTTGCTTATCAACTAAGTTTACCTCTTTCGCTATACCATGTCAATGGTAAAATCACAAAAAAATTTATTTTTTATATCTTTTACCACTATTGCCATTTTACCCAGTTTATGACAAAAAGTCAATGGCTAAATCAAAAAAATTGCCTAATGTTGTATTTTTATTTCAACTATCCATCTTTCCATCTTTCACTTTTGTAACCATAATATTGCCACCTGCCTGCCCATTTTGTCCATTTTCCGTGTTCGGTAAGACCAAAATTAATATCAGGCCTTTTTAATTCTTCAATCAATACTTATTGACAACCTGATTAAGTCCTTTCCTAAAAAGGTTTTATGCTGCTTTTTTAGGCTTATCTTTGCCTCAATACTCATCAGAATTCAGCATATTTATCAATATAATTGCAGATAAGTGGTATTTTTTATGTGATCAAATTTAGCTGATGCTATTATGCTGCGAAATTGACAAAAATGGAAAAAATCATCTTAGAAAGGGGATTTTTACCCTGTACACGCAGGTATTTTCATCTAAAAAGCTATATTATCTTTTTATTTATGTGTTTTTTTGGCTGCTGAAAAAGCTGCTGTAACCCCCCGTTTCTGCGTTTTTAGCGGTATCACCGGGTAATAATAACTGATAGTTTTTGATTACCTTTTTATAAGCCACAGCGTGTTTTTCGATTATTTCCGGCTCGAAACGCTTGAACCAGGGAACCTCGAAGACGCGCTGAGTGATGCCCTCTGCAACCGGTAATGTTTCAACATACTGTTCAATTGTAGCTGCTTCATCGAGAAAAGCGATTCTCGTTGGCCTGCCGTGTCCGTAAACATCCATAGTCGTGAAAAGTGGATGCAAATGCAGCGGTTTATTGCAGCCCGGATTGCAGATCGAACCTTCAGCTACAACAGCCTGGCTAAAGCGCGATAGGGAAAGACCGCCTAATTCATCAGCAATGTATTTAAAATGTGGATAGTACCAACCGCCCTTGGTGGTGTTTGTACCTTTGACCGGCCGGATTGGTCTGATCCCAGCAGTATCTTCGAGCAGATCGCAGAAATAATTCATTGCTTTGTCGATCTCTGCCATTTGCCTGGGATATAGCTCCAACTGGACCAGCCCGAAAGCCGAACTGAGCTGGTGAATCCGATGCTTTGCTCCGCCGCACGGTAATCCTGCGAAGGGCTTAAGTTCATCCAGCGTGATCTCATCGTGGCGTATGTAATGACCGAACAAAAGCGACCGTTCGTAAACTCGACGATCATCAGTAAATAGGATTCCCGCTTCGCCGACAGCTATAGACTTACCGGTCATCAGAGAAAAAGCTGCCACTTCACCGAAAGTACCGACCTGTTTGCCTTTGTAGAGTGGTCCATGAGCGTGAGATGCATCTTCGAGGATTTTCAGACTGTGTTCGGCAGCGATTTTCATAATTTCATCCATCTCGGCCGGCATCCCGGCATAATGCACGACGACAATCGCTTTGGTTCGCGGCGTAATACGATGCTCGATGTCATTTGGATCGATGCAGAGGGTTTCGGGATCAATGTCTGCAAAAACAGGTGTAGCTCCGAGACTATACGCCTGTGCGACCGAGGCCCAGTATGTGATGCTCGGACAGATTACTTCATCGCCGAGCCCAATGCCCAGTCCGTACATGGCGCCCAAAATGGCTGCCGTGCCGTTGTTGTAAGCCAGGGCATATTTTCTGCCAAGCATTTCGGCGTACTTTTTCTCGAACTCTTTAGTAATTTCTATGCCGGACATCTTCCGGGCACGCAACACTTCGAGGACAGCTTGTTCATGCCTGTCTGTAACGATTGGCCAGGTAAAGATGTTAGATGATTCAGGTTTAACCGACTTTTCGCCACCTAACAATGCTAATTGCTCATGGACCATCTTGGTCTGCTCTCCTCTTTAAGTATCACTGCCGGGCTAATTCGAGCGATCTTGTCGTGATGTAGTATTTGGCTATCATATTTGGAACTTCCCATTCAGGTAGCCGGCCTTGAGCCAAATACTGCAGATACGCATCCATTACGTTTCGAAAATGAGCTTCATGTCCGACCCGGCACTTGTCGGGTATGACAATGTGCCAGCCGTTTCCGGCCTTCTCGGCTTTCAAGCCGGGGAATTTTCTCTGCAGGCCGGCGACAGCTCTTTTCAAAGATGCTGCCACTTTGCCCGCATCTGACCCTCGAGCAGGTTCGACATATACTTCCGGCCGATAACCCTGTTCCTTTCCCTGGCGAATAATTACATTGGCCTTGCTTCCTCGAAACAGCGAAGTATGTGTGTCCGCACCACCCTCAGGCGCCTGGAAATTCCACGTTACCGACAGTTTCAAACAAATACCTTTCATCGTAAAGGTCGTTTCTCCGTTGGCATAGCAGGGCAGAACTCCATCGTCGTTGAGCTTGTCTTTAAGATAATCAGGAAAGTCGGACACTCCTGTTACTTTTTCGTATTGTGTCCGCGTAAGCGCCGTGGGCCAGCGTCTGGCCTTGTTTATCACAATGTCCTTACGGTAATCGATTGCCTGCTCCGGAAAACAAGTCCACATCATCAGATCAATCAGGTGCGTAGTTACGTCCACAAGCCCTTCACCCTGCTGGGTCGTATCGAAGTACCAGGCAGGCCGCTTGAGAGGCGCCCCGGCGACATATTTAAAGAAATGATGAACGCTCTCTTTAACAACAGCGGGATTTTCAGGTGAGCCGGCTTCCATTTCACCAAACAGGTCCTTGTTGAGGACGAGCAATTTTTGAAGAATACAGGTAGTGTTAAAACGCTCCGTCATAATGTCATAGAGCAATAAATTGTTTTTCTCCGCCGAGGCAAAAGCCTGCTTCAAAAGGGCAAAACCTTTCGCGTCGATGCACATCGGCTTGTCGCAGAAAACATTGAAACCGGCATCAATCGAGGCCTTGATGTATTCGGCTTTTCTTCGATTGTTGCCGGAGAGAACGACAATATCGCCGCTTTTCTCGGCGAGCATTTTTTCAAGAAAATCATCACCTTTATAAACTTCCTGCTTCCAATAAGTCGGATCTTCGTCACGTTCATTGAATCTTTGAATCTGTGTAAGATGGTTTTGCACATCCGGGCCATCGGGAGCATAGACTTTAACTACGGGATCCACTTGTTCGTACATGCTCTTTTGAACCAGAGCCGCGTGATAGTGCCCCGGATCCAGGGTCACGAGCTTGATTTTGTCCCCGGGATTATCTTTGGCTTTCTTTTGCTGATTTTCCGAACAAGAGACAGCCAATAGGCACAGGCCAAACGCTGACAAAACAAAAGCTCTCAACATAGCTTAGCTCCTCGAATAAACACACCTAATCCACTATTGTATTATCCAATAAACCACGCCTATCAACAGACCCACGCCAAGCCAGGCGGCAAGAAATCCTCCAATCCCGATAAGGGTAGGTCTGGGTATTTCGAAATCCGGATGCCGTATCAGCACATTTCGAGGGGCCGGCAGAACACCCGCAGGAAGCTTGAAAGGCTCAGTCTCCGGCTCATCAGGTCCGACAGGCGTCCTCAAACATGCATAGAAACGATCCAGATTTTCCGCCGGCACCCTGCGGGTCAGCAGGCTGACCACAATCAGAACAACAAAGCCGGCACTCAAATAAATAATCATCTGCCAGGGCAAATAAAGCTTGCCCTCCCAAAGCATAAACGCCGGCAGCTTGTCGGCAAAGTGGACATTGAAATCCCAGGGGATTCCGAGCGGTTCTGTGCTGGTGAAAAGAAATGCAGCCAAACTGGTCAGAGTTGCCGCCCAGGCTCCGGCTATCGTTGCCCGGCGCCAGAAAAGACCTATCCAGAAGGCAATTCCCATAAGGGCTGACACCATCCAGTAGAATTCCAGTCCCTTTACGACGCTTTCAAGGTTAAATGCAACATAGATACCCAATATTACAACCAGAGCCGATACGATGCGACCAACGAGGGTGTAATGTTTGTCAGCTTTGCCGACCACGAAGAATTTTTTATATATGTTTTCAGTAAACAACGCCGAAGCAACGACCATCAGCGAATCGCAGGTGCTCATAACAGAAGCGAGCATACACGAAATAAATAATCCGATTAATCCGGGGGCAATCCCAGGCAGCAAATCACGAGCCATTTTACCATAAGCAAGATCGGGATCATCAAGCTGGGCATACATGACAATCGCGCACAGGCCCGTAAGCATCCAGGCAATGGTGCATATCCGTTTGCCGAAGATACCTGCAGTAACGCCCATTCTTCCTTCCATTTCCGTTTTACCCGCAGCACAATTTGCCATAGTCTCAGGCATCGTTACCCAGCCGACCAGGGCATTAAAAGCAATAATGATAATATAGAAGAAGGTAATCTCGCCCGGAGACACAAGTGAAAGCATGTCCGAATCGGAGATTGATCCCCGTAAGCCGCTCATACCACCGACTTTAGCCAATGCAAACGGCAGAATCAGGAAAGACAGGAGAATGGTCAGCAATCCCTGGACAAAGTTGGTTGCGATAGCGGCGCTGAGTCCACCGGCAATGCCATAGACGACAAACATAACAGTCATCGCTATGATAGCGAGTTTCGAGCTTATAGCACCGCCGGAAACGGCTTCGACCATCGCGCCGGAACCCTTGAGCATCACACCGATTGCAATCAGAAGCGGCAAAATTCCCATCGCGGCATAAAGTCCGCTGACACTGCGCCCGTAACGTATTTCAAAAAAGTCGCCGGTAGTTACCGCTCTCATCCGGCGGAAAAACGGCGCAATCAGCCAGAAAAACGGTGTTACAAATAGCCATAGCCACTGGTACCAGATGCCCGAAGCACCTGAACGATAGGTCTTGGCCGCAACGCTGACGGCCTGATCCGAGTGAGTACCCGAGCCGAACATGAAAAACGCCATCATCAGCTTACCGAACTTGCGGTCGCCGATGAAAAAGCTGGCGGTGCTGCGGACTTTCCTGACCGCCCAGAAACCGATAAGAGTGATACCAACCAGATAAACGACAATTACAACCCAGTCAATAAATTTAAGGCCTAACATCCATGTACCTCCGACATTTTAATTTACACCCCTTTTCTAAAACATCGCCACTGAACGACCATTATAGGAATCCGCACGAGACCCGGCAAGAATGAAAAAAGCTATTTCGGAAAAAGACCGCTGGAATTCGGCCGGGAATAAAGGTACGATTGAGACAATCAAATTAAAATGGAGAGTACTGAAATGAACCAACATAGCATTATTATTCCGAAATCAAGGTTGGCATTGATATTTTGTATTCTGTGCCTCATTACTCTACCTTTCAGCGCCCAAGCGAAAGAACAGTCAAATTTCAAAGCGGGAGTGGCCTCGATTGTCATTACGCCGGATGAGTCGATGTGGATGGCCGGCTACGCGGCAAGAAATAAACCTTCTGAGGGAAAGGTGCACGATTTGCACGCCAAAGCACTGGCACTGGAAGATGAGCACGGCACGCGGCTGGTAATTGTCTCAGTCGAGCTGATCGGTATTCCACGCCCGATGCGTGATTGGCTCGCTGAGCATGCAAAAAAGGCATATAAGCTCGAACCAGAATTTTTGTTGCTGAATGCATCGCATACTCATTGCGGCCCGGTAATTCGCGAAACAAAGTATTCCATCTACGGCAATACCCTATACGGCCTGTCGCCAGAGCAGATTCAGCAAAGCAATAAATACGTGGATGACCTTCAGAAAAAACTACTTAATCTGATAGGCCAGGCGATAGAAAATCTCGCCCCGGCAAAACTTAACTACACTCATGCACGTGCGGGTTTTGCCATGAACCGGCGATTGATAACCAACACAGGTGTTCGGAACAGTCCGAATCCGGAAGGCCCGGTCGATCATGATGTTCCCGTGCTGCGAATCGATAACCTCGATGGCAAACTTCAAACAGTTCTGTTCGGATACGCCTGCCACTGCACGACTCTAAGCTTCTATCAATATTGCGGCGATTACGCAGGTTTCGCCCAACAGTACATAGAGCAGGCCCATCCCGGAACGACCGCCATGTTTATTGCCGGCTGCGGCGCTGACCAGAATCCTTATCCTCGCCGGGGGCCTCAACCCCTCGATTACTGCAAACAGCACGGACGAGCACTGGCTAACGGTGTCGAAACGGCCCTTCAATACAAGGGCCGACCGATTAGCGGCTCTATCGGTGCTGCCATTGATACAGTAATGCTGGACTTCGCCGAGCCGCCAAGCCGCGAGCAACTTGTACAGAAGGCCAAGTCAAAAGATAAATATGACCGCCGACACGCAGAAGTATTGCTGGAGGAGCTTGAGAAAAACGGAAAAATTCGAACGACTTACCCGTATTTGGTGCAAGTTGTCCGATTCGGCAACGATCTAACGATGGTCGCGCTGGCCGGTGAGGTCGTTGTGGACTACTCTCTTCGCTTAAAGTCGGAACTGCCCGGCCGAGCTGTTTGGGTGGCAGCTTACTCGAATGATGTTTTCGGGTATATCCCCTCGGTTCGTGTTCTGCAAGAAGGTGGTTACGAGGCCGGCGGTGCCATGCGGTACACAGACCTGCCCGGGCCGTTTGCTCCTACGGTTGAACAGCGCGTTGTAGCTACAGTGCATGAGTTGGTCAATAAAGCACAAAGCCCGCAATCCGAAGGCAAAATGGAATTAATCCGTCCCAGCGAGGATGGGAGCAGTTTTGTTCGTGCCGAATCAGGCGAAAAGTTCCTAGCCTGGGGCTTCAACTACGACCACGATGATCCGGGACGACTACTGGAGGACTACTGGCACCAAGAGTGGCCGACCGTTGTAGAAGATTTTAAGGAGATCAAGGCACTTGGCGCCAATGTGGTTCGAATTCATCCTCAGACTGCAAAGTTCATGCAGACACCGACCGAACCAAACAAAGTATCCCTCGAACAGCTTGCCCACCTTGTAAAACTGGCCGAGCAAACAGGGCTATATCTCGATATAACAGGTCTGGGTTGCTACCATAAGAATGATGTACCGGAATGGTACGACGCGATGGATGAGGCAGCTCGTTGGAACGTTCAGGCAAGATACTGGGAGGCGATTGCTAAAACCTGTGCCGGAAGTCCCGCTATTTTCTGCTACGACCTGATGAACGAACCCATCCTACCAGGCTCCGAAAAGGCCGAGACCGAGTGGCTGGCGGGCGAGTTCGGGGGCAAGTACTTTGTGCAGCGAATCACTCTTGATCTTGCCGGTCGAACCAGAGAGCAGGTCGCGAAAGCCTGGGTGGACAAGCTCGTAGCGGCGATTCGAAAGCACGATCAGAGGCACATGATAACAGTCGGCGTGATTCCCTGGGCACACACGTTCCCGAAGGCCAAGCCGCTTTTCTATTCACCGCAAGTGGGCGGCAATCTCGATTTCGTCAGCGTCCACTTCTATCCCAAGAAGGGCGAAGTCGACAAGGCACTCACGGCGCTGGCGGTCTACGACGTCGGCAAGCCGCTCGTTATCGAGGAGACCTCTACACTATGGTGTGGCCAGGAAGACTTCAGGAGCTTTTTCGACGGCTCGCGCGAGATCGCCGATGGTTGGATCGGCTTCTACTGGGGCACGACCATCGACGAGTATGCCCGGCGGAAAGACGATATTCCGGCCGGCATCATGAAGGAATGGCTGGAGTTCTTCCGCGAAAAAACGCCGGAGATCCTCCGTCAAAAAAATTAATTTGGCTTGATTTGGTCAATAAGCTCTAAAGACTGCTCTATCATTATCTCTCCGGCCCCTTTAGCAAGGTTTGTCGCACCAGTCGGTTCGTATCCTCCCTCATCGTAAGCTGCACTATGGCATACATACCCGATGGCGTCATTGCTAACCGTCACTATGAACAGATTTTCCAGTTCCGCTCTTTTCTTTATCTCCAAACCAACTTCCACGAGAACTTCACCCGGCAATCCAAGAATATATATATCACCAAGTCGCAGAATCTGAATCTCGCTGGTCACCGGCTCGGGGATTTTATCATCAGCAGTTTTTTCCGACGCAGGTTTCTTTGCTGGGAATGAAATCTCCTTTTTAAGCCCAATCAAAGTTATTTCGTCAGTGGTTGTGACGAATTGAAGCCGCCTGAGGGCTTCGCCTCCAATCGCCCTGCCGATCTGTCGGCATTGTGCGAGTCCCCTGTCGAACGGCACGGCGTCACCCGCCAGTCCGAGAGCAAACAAACACAGCCCCCCTTCCGCTTCTTCTACGACGCGCGAAACATACGCTGGATAATCGGCCGATATTGATGTACTAAGGTGAGGATATATGGTAACAGGATGACAGCCGAAATTGACCAGCGAGGCAAGTACTTCGCCATCAGTATTTTCCACCCTAAGCACACAAACTTCCGGATCGATGGGGCCAAATATCCATTCGGTCTGGTCATCAGGCAGAACAAATGTCGTTCTCACCTGACCATCAGGATCGACTACAACTTCCCTCGTAGCTCTTACTTCCGGCGGCAGAGTAAATGCCATCTTCACAAGGCCGTCATTGTTTTTAGGCCTGCGGTTATAGACGATTTCAGGAGCCTGACCTTTCGCCGCTCCGATCTTTACCTGCTGCATTTCCTTGTGAGCCATCAGTGCCGAACCAGCGATTTTGTTAACAAGCGTATCAAGATAGGAGCGGTCAATTGCCGGAGGAGGTTTATCTCCCGGCGTCCTGAACTTGGATTTAGTGAAAACTTCCGGCCCTGAATGGGTATGCGTGGCACAGACAAGGATGTTCCGTTCGGGAATACCTGTTTTTTCGGTGATAATTGCCCTCACAGGCCCGGTAATTTCCTCCAAAGGTGTATATAACAAATCACATGAGATGATTGCTATAGCATTTGTCTCATCGCTCAGAACCAGTGCCTTGGCATAAAGCTCATCGAGAACATCATCGCTCGGCTTGCCGTAAGAACCGATTAATGGTATCCCAAGCGGCGGTGTAATATTTACCTTCGAACAGCCTCCTTTGAGCATGGCCTGAGAAACTGGGCAGAAAACATGTAGAATTAGCAAAACAACAAAAATCCACATTAGCGAATTGACAGCAATGTTTTTTCTCATAATGATTAGTCCTTGCAATTAATTACATCAAGGTATTCTAACGCAGGTTTCAGCAGGATGCCAGCCCAATTGATTGATTAAGGATTTTACGAATGAGTGAGTGATTACGAAAAAATCACAAAGATAGCATAGAAAGTTTCAACTAATAAGAACTACAAAGCTGAGTATGAGATGGATCGCACACAAATGGCCGATTCCTTAAGGAACCGCCATACATGGCTGTTCTTAGTACACCCCCCAGTTATTCCATACACTCCTTAGGTATTCACTGGCTCTTTACGGTTATAGCGTTCGACGTCTTCGCAGCCAGGAGACTACGCCTATTCCCAAGCTACCTAATACAAGAGCGCCGGGAGCGGGGATTACTGATGGATCTCCAATCTCGCCGGGTGAAAGTGCCCTGTTAAATATCATGACATCATCGATGGCACCAGTGAAAAAGTTCGTTATAACAGCCGTAGGTGCCGTAGGTCTAAACCAATAGGCGCCAATGAGGAGGTCTTGAAAACAATCCGAACGAGGATCCGGCGTCGAAGACCACTGGCCGATCAAAGAACCATCGCTATAAATGCTCAGTAGTCCACTCGCATCTCTTGAAGCAACAAGATGAGTCCACATCCCGGTCGTGGGATACACGTCCGTGTCGAACCATTGATCAACGTTACCTGAAGTTTCATAAAGTACTGAGACGCCGTTGGCCAGGGTTGCGGAAGGATGAGCGACCAGAAGATTAAAATGGGCATAGTCCGAAACAAAATCTTCTCCACGTCCAACAATCGTGGCAGGATCTGTCGCAGTCGACCAGTCAATGGTCGGGAGCACCCATGCCGAGATAGTAATTACCGGCAGTTGAAAGTCAGCCGCGTAATCCACACTAATGTAATCGTCGATGCCGTCGAAAGAATAAGCACTGCCTGCATTACCAAAACGGTCGGTCGTCAGAGCTGCACCATAAACTGTACCATCGTGTCCGTTGCCGCTTTCATCGTCAGCGTTACTGTTGAATGGATAGTACGCCACTAATCCTTCGGTAGTAACGGTTGTAACGGCGGCGAATACATTTGTTGAGATTGTAAGGAATGCTAATACACTTAGCGCAAAAAATATACGTCTTTTCATACTACTCCTCCATTTAATTTAATTTTCAAACCTCGCAGATTATATTCAGCATTAATTGTAAGTCATGGGTAATTCTAATACAAGAAAAAAATGTGAAAATTTTCTTAACTTTATTCTTTCTCTTATAAGCACTTATAACAAACCACAAACTGTCTTTTAATATTCACTTAAGACCAATGAAAAAAACCGATTTTCGACAAAATATTGATGATATTTCCCTATCCTCAAAGATAAGAGAGCACGAATCCACAGTTTTGATAAGAATCTTTTTAAGAACATAGCCAATTTCAACATCACATCTACCCCTAAAGGAGTAGAGCAAAAACAATTACCTGCCCGAGGTTTTTTTTCAGTTAACACCGAGCACGACGAGAGATTATAATGAAACCTTCTGTTTAATGTCATAATTTGGAGAAAAGACCAAATGAAAGGGTTGGGAAATGGCTAAGAATAATTTAACAAGAAGGCAATTTATCGCTGCGGCTTCGGCCGGTTCGCTTATTGGAGTAGCCTCAAAGACCATTCCGAGCTATGCAAACATTACAAAGAAGGCGAGCAAACTTGCAATCCTCGGCGGCGAACCGGTCAGGAAGAACAAAAGCTGGCCGGACTGGCCTTACTGGGACGATGGCATCGTGGACTCGATTGTAAAGACGACCAAGAGCAGAATCTGGTGCAGGATACAATCGAAATCGGGTACGGTGCCCACGCTTGAGAAGAAATTCGCTGAGTTGATAGGGGCCAAGTTCTGCGTGGCGACCGGCTCCGGTACACAAGCACTGCACACTTGTGTTGAAGCGCTCGGCATCGGCCCCGGCGATGAGATCATCACTTCACCCTACACTGATCCCGGCACGATTGCCTCGATTCTGTC
>Ga0209536_100013269_pt1 | contig 11895 bp, 11 predicted proteins | sample DeeMarSeWOR28_12_FD_187461 | JGI IMG/M metagenome (GOLD analysis project Ga0209536, IMG submission 187461) | Marine sediment microbial communities from White Oak River estuary, North Carolina - WOR-2-8_12 (SPAdes) (version 2) | ecosystem: Environmental > Aquatic > Marine > Intertidal zone >...
CTCGATGGTATCACCATCTTCAGGCCCGGGGTATGGGCCCAATACACTTCCCGGCTTTCGGAGTGGTGTTCGAGCGCCCTGACACCTCCCCCGTATGGGGTTCGCATGACCATCGGCACGTTATATCGGCCCTGGGACCGCCAGCGCAGCCGGGCCGCATGATTTTCAATTTGGTGGAAATTTTGATAACTGAACCCCGAAAATTGAATTTCACAGACCGGCTTGAGACCATAGACCGCCATTCCGATGGCCATGCCCACGATCGCTGTTTCTGCCAGGGGCGTGTCCAGCACCCGATCTTCTCCGAACTGCTCGATGAGCGTATCGGTTACCCGGAAAACGCCGCCATCCACACCCACGTCTTCCCCCATAACGATAACGCCGTCATCATTTTTCATTTCTTGCCGCAATGCCAGGTTGAGGGCCTGAACCATCGTCATCTTAGCCATGATTTCCCCCCCCACGCCTCGCGGCAAGTTCTCTGGCAAACGCCTCTTTCTGCTCGTTGAGGAAAGGCGGCATTTGTGCATAGGCGTGTTCGAACATGTCGATTGGATCTCCGAGGGTTTTCATTTGCTCTTCGGCGCGATCAATGGCTGACTGAATTTCTTCTACCACTTCGGAATCCAGGGCGCTAATTTTATCTTCTGAAATGACGCCTTTATCCATTAAGTAATTCTGAAACCGTGTGATCGGGTCCCGCTTTCTCCACTGCTCGACTTCTTCTTCGGTACGATAGCGTTTGGGGTCATCAGCCGTGGTGTGAACCGCCATCCGGTAGGTCACACACTCGATCAACGTGGGCCCACCCCCGGATCTCGCCCTGTCAACCGCCTCCCGGGCAGCAGCGTATACCGCTAAAATATCATTGCCATCCACCTGGATTCCCGGCATGCCGTAAGCCAATGCCTTTTGGGCCAGTGTTTCGGAACGGGTCTGTTTCGAGCGCGGAAGAGAAATCGCCCAGTGATTATTCTGGCAGACAAATATTGCCGGCGCCTGAAACACGCCGGCAAAATTAAGCCCTTCGTGAAAGTCGCCCTCCGAGGTCGCGCCATCACCGAAAAAGGCCATGGCGACATCGTCGCTCCGGCGATATCTGGCTGCCCAGCCCAAACCCACAGCATGAATAATCTGGGACCCGACAGGCACAGATATGGGAAGATCGTTACTGCCCTTCGGTAGGTCGACGCCTTCGTTGAATCCATTATTGTAGAGAATAACACTTTCAAGCGATCGGCCCCGCCAAATTTCTGCAGCTGTTTCGCGGAAGGCCGGAACAAACCAGTCCGCAGGGCGAAGTACGGCAGCGGCCCCTAATTGGGAGGCTTCCTGGCCACTGATCGGCGGGAATGTCCCGATTCTACCCTGGCGCTGGAGATTGAGCAATCTCTCATCAAATTTTCTAGCCAGGAGCATGGTGCGAAACAGTCTGAGGAGGAGATCATCCGGGATGTCGGGCTCCAGGGCACGATCCAATTCACCAGATTCACTCAAAATAGATAGATATTCTATTTTATCAGGAATACTAATTTCTCTTCTCGGCATATTGTTAACTCCTCTCCACGCCTAGCAGTTTAACAAGCAAACAGGTCACACGAGTCGATTCTAAACAAAATTAATATGTTACTATTTTTTGTTTAGTCAAGGTTAATACCAACAACTATATAATATCAATGGCGATATGCTAGCAGCGGAATGTGACGGGCAAACGCCGCCCAAGAAAGGAAAGGATCTAAATGCGCAAAATCAGTGGGAATATGAACTGATAAATGTTAAGGCACACAACTTAAAGAGAGCGCCAAATCTGCATTATTGCCAATTATAAATCAAATTGATCGTGCTGAAAGCACGTTCCACAATTATTGTCCGCCTTCTTTGTGGCGGATTAGGCACTTTAGGCATTTTAGGCATCTCTACACGAAGCTTTCCGCTAGACATGCATAACCAACCCATTACTCTACGATTTCCAGTACGACGCGCTTTTTTTTCTTGGCGGAGGCGGCCCCTAAAATTGTCCGCAGTGATCTGGCTGTGCGCCCCTGCTTTCCGATAATTTTGCCCAGATCGTCTTTGGCAACCTTAAGTTCCAGTACCGTTGACTGGCTGCCCTCTAATGCCGTCACTATCACCTCTTCAGGCTTGTCCACCAGTGCCCGAGCAATACGTTCGATCAGTTCTTTCATTGCCGTTCTCCTTGATTTACCCAGTATGAGCCTATAAAAAATAAATGTATCAGAGCTTCAATGATCCTGCAAAAAGCACAGAAAGAGCTGTATATGTTTGTGCATGGCACGACCGTCAGGCTTAATTAAGCCTGCCGGTGGATGATATTTATAGCCTTAGCTGTGTATATTAAAATGTATCCGTTTGATTTGTAAATGGGGTAAACCATGTATTTTATAAAAAGAAATGCCCTAGGCCGCCTGCTTATAGATTAAAATGCTGATCATAAGAATCAACTGGTGTCCCCCTGCCCGGTGGGAAGTTGCCTCCGGTTAGAGCAGGCCTTGTATTTTCCGGGGGTTGTTATATGTTCAAACGGCGAATTCAGATTCTATTGTAAACAGGAGGAACAACGATGGATTTTGCGATCCCGGCTGGCGTTGCCGAAGATATAGATAAATTTGAGGAATTTATTAAGACCGATATCGTTCCGGAATTACCCGCTTGGAATGCCAACGGTAAGTTACCCCGCACTTTTTTCCATAAAATGGGAAAGCACGGCTGGTATGGTTTGAAGTTTGACAACGGAAGCCTGATACGGGGCTCAGCTCTAAAAGAGTCCATAATTGCGGAAAAATTGGCCGGAATATCGCCGGGTGTCGCCATCGCCGCCCTGGCACATATTGACTTGGGGCTGATGGGCCTTTTCCTGTTCGGCGCAAAGGATCTTCAGCAAAAGTACGGGGCTTCGGCGGTTGAAGGCAAGACGGTGATGTGCCTTGGCAACACTGAAAATATAGCCGGCAGCGATGTTGCCGGTATCGCTATGACCGCAGAAAAGACCGCTGGCGGCTGGAAACTAAACGGAACCAAAGCATATGTCACCAACGGACTGATTGCCGATCGGGGCATTATTACCGCCGTTTCCGATCCCGGGGCTGAAAGAAAGAAACGGTTATCCATGTATCTGGTTGATTTAAACGCCGCCGGCATTCGCAGGAAGAAATTGAACAAGCAAGTGTGGATACCATCGGACTTGACACGGTTGCGCTTTAGCGATGTCTTTGTTCCGGATGATCACCTCCTGGGCACCCGGGGTCGGGGTCTGCATCAGGTACTGGAAGTGTTTACCAACAGCCGGGTACCCATTACCGCCCTTACCCTGGGCAGTGCCGTCGGAGCGTTTGACCTGGCTGTTAACCATATGCAAAAGCGTAAAATTTTCGGGAAAACTATTCTGAGTTTTCAGGCAAAGGCATTTGAACTATCTGATTTTTATGCAAAATTGGAGTCTGCTCGTCTTATGCTCTACAAGGCATGCTGGCACATAGACCGGGGAGAGGATTTTCGGCAGGCAAGTTCGCTGGCCAAATATCTGAGCGTTGAGGTGGCCCGGGCGGTGGCCCTCTGGGCAGCCGATATCTTCGGTGCCGCTTCGGTTATCCAGGAGCATCCCATCCATAAATATCCCATGGATGTGTGGGGTTCATCACTGGGAGAAGGCACCCAGGATGTGCAAAAATTAATAATATTTCGGGAGCTTATGAAGGGCTACCGCTAGAGTCAGTTGTCCGTGGTCCGTGGTCCGTTGTTGCGGGTTCCTGGTGTCTGGCTGCTGGCCACCGGTTACTGGCACCTAGTCCGGAATAATCTCTATTGACATTGTTGACTAAGCGGACTAAGTTTAATTAGGAAAGTAAGAAACGAAGGCGTAGATTTATCAGCTCAACATAAAGTCAGGCCATCTTTAGCAGGAACTAAAAATGAAAGCACTCAATGTTCATGAGACCAAAACAAACCTATCTTCCATTTTGGCCCAGGTCGAAACACACGGCGAAAAATTTACCATCTGTCGTAATGGAAAGCCGATCGCGGATCTGGTACCTCATCAGAAAAAAAATCGACTTGAGCCACATCCCCTTTTAAGCCAGGTCAAGGTGAAATGCGATTTAACAGAGCCACTAACCCAGCAAGACTGGGAGCTTGACTGATATGCTATTGGACACCTGCGCCTTGATATGGTTGGCCATGGGCGGCGGGCAATTGTCTGCAAAAGCCAAACAGGCGATCAACGAGGCAGCCGCAGTATATGTCTCATCGATTTCAGCCTTTGAAATTGCGTATGCATCCGCAAGGGGTAGATTAGAGCTGCCCTGCGATGCGGAGCGCTGGTATTTTGAAGTCCTGGATAAGCATAGCCTTACTGAAGTTCTTCTGTCCGCTAAAATCGCCATCGCTTCGACAAGATTACCTATGGTGCACAACGATCCGTGTGACCGGTTTATCATTGCAACCGCCCAATTAGAAAGCCTCTCCGTCGTTACTACCGACCGCATATTTCGAAAATATGACATCGCAATAATCGACTAGAAGTGGTTTCATAAACTCAGATCGCGTCCAAAGGTCCCGCTTAAAAAGCGGGATTTCATATCTGATTCTAAGTACAACGGCGATTATTTTCGTTTGTAACGCACCCCCACCTTAAAGCGCATGCGTTTACGGACGACACTTATGGCGCCAACAAAATTTTCCCGAAATGGCTGCCCTCCTGCAACATTTTATAGCCTTCCCGCCCTTCGCTCAGCGGCATGACCTGATGAATCACCGGCTTGATTTTACCGGACCACAAGGCACCGAGGACATCATGAAAATCCTGATGGGATCCCATGGTACTGCCGATCAGACTGATCTGTTTGCCGAAAATAAAGCGGATGTCGATCTCAGCCTGAGGGCCGCTGGTGTTGCCTACTATCACGATCCGCCCACCCCGGGCGACAGCCTGCATGCTTTTGGTAATGGTGGCTTTGCCGACATTATCCACCACCACGTCCACCCCCCGTCTGGATGTAAGTTTAAAAATCTCTTTGCCCCAGTCGACCTGGGATCGATCCAGGACAACATCGGCCCCCAATTGCTGTGCGCGTGCTGATTTTTCAGGATTGCTGGCGACGACATAAACGGTTGCCCCCGCCAGTTTGGCAATCTGGATCGCGATGCTGTTCACCCCTCCACCGGCGCCAACGACCAGAACCGATTCCCCGGCACGCAGTCCGGCACGACGCAATAGCATGCGCCAGGCAGTGATACCGACGAGCAGCGGTGCCGCAGCGTTCGGATAGTCGATGTTATCAGGTATCGCGGCCAGATTGCTTGCCGGTATGGCCAAATACTCGGCCGCGCCGCCGCGCCGGTGTTCCCCCAGTATATGGTAGCCGGGGCTGACACTATCTTCGCCGCTGCGGGTATATTCGTCTTCGACCAGATTGACACCGGGATCAACAACCACCCTTTGGCCCACCTGCCAGCCGGGGACGTTTTCACCGAGCGCTGCAATTTCACCGGCAACATCTGCCCCGCACCAGTGAGGCATTTCCAGTTTTAAACCCGGCCATCCTCTGCGAACCCAGATGTCCAAAAAATTAAGCGCACAGGCACGCACACGAATCAGCACCTCCCCCGGACCGGGTTCGGGATCAGGCACGTCGCCATATTTTACAACATCCAATTCACCATGTTTTTCGAAATAAAGCGCCTTCATATGTATATATCTCCAATGGATTGACTATTGCCTATCGCTCCGCCTCCGGCGGAAATATTTAAGGAATTCTGCCCGTCGAGCGCCCCAGGATCAAACGATCGATTCTAAACCTCTGCATCGACCGAGCGACACGCGGCGCACTCGTCGCGCAGGCGCCTGACGCAGCGAAAAGCGCCTGCGCTGTGCGAGCGACGCCACAATTCGACATGCGCCATTTTTAGAGGGCGTCCCCATCAAAGGCCTCCACCCAGGTTTCAATCAATTTATCCGTACGGTTCTTAAGTCGCCTGGCAATAATATCGCCCAATTTTTTCATGACCACATAGCCCAGATAATGATCCTCGGCGAACAGTGCGATAAGGTCTTCGGCAGCAAGCGCAATTACCCTGCTGGGTTCTGTACAGCGGGCAGTGACGGTTCGTCGCTTGGGCCCGACCAGGGATGCCCATCCGAATATCTGGCCCGGTAAAACCGTATCGATGACGATTGATTTCTCCTGGTCTACCATACTGGCGTGAATGGCTTCCTCGTATTCGATTTCGGTCTTCAACACCTTATCTTTGAAAACAAGGCTTAAATCAACTTCACCCGCCACGAGTCCATAGAGATGCTCGGCCGGTTCATCAAAATGAAAGATAACATCATCGGGGCCAAATTCGAGTAACTCACCTTTCCGGCCAATCGCCTCCAGGGCTTCAGGATGCACTTCACTGAAAAATTTGAATTCTGCAAAAAGGTTTTTCCCCATCTCAATAACCTCCGGGTATTAGGGTCAAAGGTTCAAGGTTCAACGTTCAGGGTTATCTGATTGCAACATCTTCAGCTATATATTCTATCAGGTGTTTTTCATTTCTACTTCATTAGTTGATTATCTAATTTTAATTAGAGCCATAAGAACCAGAGCTCATGGACTCAACCAGCGTACCAACCCCCAATAACGAAAAGGGAGAAACCTCTGAACCCATAACCCTGAACCTTTGAACCTTTATTCCAACATCGACTCTCGGCTCTCATTTTTGGAAGGTTCTACCAAAGAATTATTCATGATAATTCGAGCACAGGCATTCCAGCGCAAAATGGCGTCATCGTTTCCAGACAAGCGTTTATCAATAGCGGTTTCGTAGGCTTCCATGGCCTGCCGGAACCAGTCGTACGCCAAATGTCCGGAACCCGGTCCTCCCCTATCAATATGGGCCCTGGCGCGACGTTCGCAAATTATACCGCGATAGTAAATTCTGCTGTATTCATCATTAATTCGAGGAAAAAGTTCACGCGCCCTGGTAAATGAGACGCCAAGGTCATGCTCAAACTGATCGGTCAAGGAGAGCAGGAGGGTTATAATCGCCTGCTGGTTGTCCGGCTCAACCTCCAGAATATCCAGGCAGACGCTCTCCGCCCCGACGGGTTCGTTCAAAAATCGGTAACAATTGGCTTTTTCGAGGGCCGCGGGAATGGCTTCTTTGGATAGTGGTTTGAGTTTGAACATAATTATCTCCCGGCAATGGTGTTCGGTGTTTAGCCTTCAGCTTTGGGCGGTGAATTACCAAACACTGAATACCAAACACTAAATACGTTCGCAGTCAGATGCAAGTATAAATGGAGTCGTTTTTTCGAAAAGGCTTATTTTCGCTAACTATGCCGCTTCTTAAGTACCCGTTTGATTTGACCCAGACATTTGGTGATCGGGATGCCTTTGGGGCAGACATCCGTGCACCACCACATGGTTTTGCAGCCCCAGACCCCATCCTCACTGTCGATTTTTTCCAGTCTATCATCGGTGGCCGTGTCACGGGAATCGAAAATATACCGGAAGGCTCGCAACAGGGCCGCCGGCCCGGCATAATCCGGGTTGGTCCGCGTAATCGGGCACGACGAAGTACAGGAGGCACACAGGATGCAGCGCAAAGCAGGCTCAAAAAACGCCTGTGTTTTGCTGTCCTGCAGCCGTTCTTTTTGTGGTGGTTTTTGATCGGAGATCAAATAGGGCCGGACGGAGCGGTGTTTGTCAAAAAACGGTTTCAAATCAACGACCAGATCTTTGATAACATTAAAAAAAGGCAACGGCTCGATGACAAAATTATTGCCGGTTTTAAAATCCCTGACGAGCATCTGGCAGGCCAATTCAACCCGGCTGTTTATGACCAGAGCGTCCGAACCGCATATGCCGTGGGCACATGAGTAACGATAAGCCAGGGTGGGATCCTGCTCCCATCTGATTTTGTTGAGGCAATCTAAAATTTTGTCAGTTGGTTCGGCGTCCACGGTGTATTCTTGATAACGGTTTTCTTTATCAACCGCCGGATCAAACCGGTAAATGATAAAGTTGCATTTCATTTTAATATTTCCTTTCTTCGGGCTGAAACCGGGTTATGGTGACGGGCTTATTAAAAATCTGGGGTCCCTTATCCGTAAAGCGCACAAGCGTGTGTACAAGGAAAGTCTCATCATTGCGCTCTGGATAGTCCTCCCGAGAGTGGGCCCCGCGGCTTTCCCTGCGGTATAAAGCGCCCATGACAATAACCTCGGCCAGGTCAAGCATGTGACCGAGTTCGAGAGCATCCAACAGGTCCCTGTTAAAACAGCTGCCCTTATCCTGCAACGCTATGTTTTGATAGCGCTCTTTAAGTTCCTGTATTTTTTCTAATGCCTCGGTCATGGGTGATTCCATGCGAAATACGGAAACATTGTCCATCATAACTTCCTGCATGCGGCTCATGATGTCGCCGATTTTCTCTTTCCCGTCGGCTTGCATCAAACCGGAAATTTTGGCGGCAGCTGTTTTTTCAAAATCCGTGGCCGGTTTCTGAAAATCAACCCGTTGAACAAAACGGTTGATTTCCATACCGGATCTGCGACCAAAAACCAGGGTGTCGAGCAAAGAATTGCAGCCCAGACGATTGGCTCCGTGAACCGATACGCAGGCACACTCGCCGGCAGCAAACAATCCCTCAAACGGGGTCTCTTCGTTGCCGACGGTAACGCGTCCGTCAACATCGGAAGCGATGCCGCCCATCATGTAATGACAGGTCGGCTGGACCGGAATGGGCTCCCGGGTCGCATCGACCCCGGCATAGGTTCGCGCAAAACCGGTTATCTCCGCCAGTTTGCTGTTGATGACATCTTCGCCAAGATGGGTCAGGTCGAGGTGGACGTAATCCTTACCGTCAATACCTTTTCCGGCTCTAATTTCCTCCATGATACAGCGCGAGACCATGTCCCGTGGAGCCAGATCCTTAATGACCGGGGCATAGCGTTCCATGAAACGTTCCCCGTCATTGTTGAGCAATATACCCCCTTCGCCCCGGGCAGCCTCGCTGATCAGGATTCCCAATTTATAGATTCCGGTGGGATGAAACTGTACAAATTCCATGTCCTCCAGCGAAGCACCGGCCCGGTAAGCCAGGGCCATACCGTCACCGGTCGAGGCAAAGGCGTTGGAGGTCGTCTTGAATATTTTCCCAGCCCCCCCGGTAGCCAGCAATACAGCCTTGCTGTAAAAGCTGTGCAATGCACCGGTTGCCAGCTCATAGGCAACGACACCATAGCAACGCCCGTTGGCCGCCATCAGGGAAAGCACCTGAAATTCATCAAAAAATTGGGTATTTCGTTGCAGGCACTGCTCCCAGAGTGTATCCAGAATGACCCGCCCAGTTCGATCGGCTGCAAAACAGGCTCTTTTGACCGGCGCCTTACCGAAGCCGCTGGTATGTCCGCCAAAAGCTCGCTGGGCGATCTTGCCTTCATCAGTTCGATTGAAGGGTACGCCCATGTGCTCGAGCTCAAAAATAGTTCGCGGCGCATCCTTGGCCATGGTTTCAATGGCATCCTGGTCTCCCAGGTAGTCACTGCCTTTAACCGTATCAAACATGTGCCACTCCCAGTTGTCTTCTTCCTCGTTGGCCAGGGCGGCACCAATTCCCCCCTGGGCGGCACCCGAATGGGAGCGCGTGGCAAACACTTTACTGAGCACCGCAACACTGGCATTTTCGCCGATTTCAATAGCGGCACGGAGCCCGGCAAGGCCGGCCCCAATAATGATGACGTCAAATTGATGTTCCATACATTCCCTCATGATCACGTGTTAGGTGGTTAGCGACATTTTTGAGATAGCTGATAGAAAGGCTCGCCTCCGGTCGACCATCACGGTTGGACTGGCCGGGTGTCCCCAGCAGGCAAGCCTTGGTACCCGCAAACGTTCAACACTTTGAATGCAAGAAATAGTGGGATCCGGCAAAAGGAGTGCAGCAGTCGCCCCAAAGGCTTTATTTTTAAGCGAAAAGCGTTTACTGAATAAAAAATCTATAGAGCACCGGAAAGAATATGTAAAGGATTTTTTCCAAACCGCCATAACCCGTCTAATTGATGCTTGACAACTTAGGATCAAATATTACATGTAAGTGTATACATTGCTTTCGTGGCCTGCATATAACCGGAACCGATACACCCTGATCAGCACGTAAGAATTCTACTGCACCCGCGCTTATCAATAGCATCTGCGTCCAGCACGATTACTGTGATACCAAGCTTCTTTACTGACGATCCCGCCGCAGCGGGCGAAATATAGCGTATTTTCTAAGGTCTGTGTTTTTGCCTCTATCATGACCCCCGTGACATAGAATAAAGATTCACGGGGCACAAAATAAATGTTCACGAGGAAATAATGCCATCAGGGCCTTGCACATCCCATCCCCAAATTGCCTTTGAGGAAATAGAGCATACTGCAGACCGGGCATTGATCATTTACGGACGAAACCTGGGGGAACTGCTTGTCAATGCTGCCCGCGGCCTGAACAGCCTTATGGTCACAGACGAAGACCTTGACTCGGCGCCCACACCAAAATCAATCGAGCTTGATGCTCTGGATGCCGAAAGCCTGTTGGTCGAATGGTTGAACGAGCTTGCTTACTGGGCCGAAGCCGAGATGCTCGTTTTCAGCAAATTCGATTTGCAAAACGTTTCGCCAACCCATGTCAAGGCATTAATTTACGGCAGCCGGGTCACCCGAATCGAAAAACACATCAAGGCCGTGACCTACCATAATTTGGAAATAATTAAGACGGAAACGGGGTTGGCGGCGACCGTCGTTTTTGATGTTTAAGCGATTAAATTTGTAGCGGCTTTTAAAAATAATTTTTGGTTTCAGGTGTCAGTAACTCAATGATTCAGGAATTAAGGGATTCAGGAATTGAAAAATTTTTGTATCGGTGAATTTAACCGGCAGAATACCAATAATTCCTAAATTCGCAATTCCTCAATTAAAGGATTCCTGACACCTGACACCTGAAACCTTAATTATTTTATGAGCACATTTGAACAAGCGGCCCTAAATGCTTCTAAAAAGTATTCCAACTAATTGAAGGTACGCCATGGTCAGCGCTAACGATTTTAAACAAATCGAGAAATACCTGTACGAGGTACCGGCTTCCTATCGCGATGATATGCGGGTCCCGGCTCGTTTTTACGCCGATGCGAAACTGCTGGAGGGTGTTAAAGATGACAGGAGTCTGGAGCAACTTGTAAATACCGCCACCCTGCCAGGAGCAGTTAAATATGCCCTGGCCATGCCCGATATCCATCAGGGATACGGTTTTCCCATCGGTGGCGTTCTGGCAACGGAACCCCCCGATGGGGTCATATCACCCGGCGGTGTGGGCTATGACATCAATTGCGGGGTCCGCCTGCTTGCAACCCATATGGCACAGGCAGAGATTGCGCCCTATCTGGACGAACTGGCCTCGGCCCTTTTTGCCAATTGCCCCAGCGGAGTTGGAAAAGGGGGCAGCGTAAAACTCAAATCCGGTGAACTGGATCGATTATTGGAACATGGTTCTTCGTGGGCATTGAAACGCGGCTTTGCCACCGAATCAGATCTGGAACGCACGGAGGAAAGCGGCTGTCTGGAGGGCGCCGATGCCGCCAGGGTGAGCCCGCGCGCCAAGGACCGCGGCCGGGGACAGGTAGGCACCCTGGGGGCCGGAAATCATTTTATTGAAATCGATGTTGTTGATGAGGTTTTAGACGATACCATCGCCCGTCGTCTCGGGCTTTTCCAGGGACAGGTTGCCGTTCAGGTCCATTGCGGCTCTCGCGGCCTCGGGCATCAGATCTGCGGCGATTATGTCAAGCGTTTTCAAAAATCCATCGGCCGCTACGGCTTTAGGCTGCCCGATCGGGAACTGGTTTGTGCACCC
>Ga0209536_100013270_pt1 | contig 11894 bp, 10 predicted proteins | sample DeeMarSeWOR28_12_FD_187461 | JGI IMG/M metagenome (GOLD analysis project Ga0209536, IMG submission 187461) | Marine sediment microbial communities from White Oak River estuary, North Carolina - WOR-2-8_12 (SPAdes) (version 2) | ecosystem: Environmental > Aquatic > Marine > Intertidal zone >...
AGGAGACAGGAGACAGGAGACAGGAGACAGGAGACAGGAGACAGGAGACAGGAGACAGGAGACAGGCTGTCGGGTTCAGGACACGCCGGGTTCCGGATTCTGTGCTCCGGGTTCATCTGGACGTTCCCCACCGCGGCAGCAGAATCAGCCTGAGTCCGACAGATTCCTAGCACGCTTTCAACGTGATAAGAACGTATCCTGACAAATTAAGCTGAGCGTCAGTGGTGTTATTCATAGCCACGGAAAAAATTCTAATGGATGTTCGTTCTTTCCGTGTTTTTCCGTGGATTCCGTGGCCATACTATCCATCGTTATCAGATTGCAAAAAGCACTAGCCATCGGGCGGCGGTGCCGCGAGCACTTCCCGGCTGCCGTTGGACTGCAGGGGCCCAACAATACCGGACATCTCCATCGTCTCGATCATGCGCGCCGCGCGGTTGTAGCCGATCTTGAGACGGCGCTGGACGCCCGAGATCGAGGCGCGGCGTGACTCGGTTACGATCCGGACGGCCTGATCATAGAGCGGGTCTGACTCTGTGTCATCGCCCGCGGGCGCCTCGCCGGGCAATTCCCCGCCGGGAATATTGTCCTGGAGTATCTCCTCGATATAGTCGGGTTCGGATGTGCCCCTGAGGTGCTTGACGACGCGATGCACCTCCTGGTCCGATACGAAGGCGCCGTGCACGCGTGTGGGCAGGCCCGTGCCCGGCGCCAGATACAGCATGTCACCGTGTCCCAGCAGCTGCTCGGCGCCGCCCTGATCCAGAATCGTGCGCGAATCAATCTTACTGGATACCTGAAACGCGATACGGGTCGGGATGTTGGCCTTGATGAGCCCGGTGATGACGTCTACCGAAGGTCGCTGCGTGGCAAGAATCAGATGCACGCCGGCGGCACGGGCCTTCTGCGCGAGCCGGGCAATCAGTTCCTCGACCTTCTTGCCGACGACCATCATCATGTCGGCCAGCTCATCGACGACCACTACAATGAACGGCAGTCTTTCCAGCGTTGGTGCCGGGGCTTCGGGATCCAGCGCCTGTTCCGGATTATAGAGGGGGTCCGGGATCGGCTCACCCTTGTCGATGGCCTCCGTGACCTTGCGGTTGTAGCTGCCGATGTTGCGCACACCCAGCGCGGCCATCAGCTTGTAGCGCCGCTCCATTTCGGCAACACACCAGCGCAGCGCGTTTGCCGCCTCCTTCATGTCGGTTACCACCGGCGTCAACAGATGCGGGATGCCCTCGTAAATTGACAGTTCGAGCATTTTCGGATCGATCATGATCATCCGCACGTTGGTGGGTAGTGTTTTGTAGAGCAGGCTCAGGATCATGGCGTTGATTGCCACTGATTTGCCTGATCCCGTCGTACCCGCCACCAGCAAATGGGGCATGCGCGCCAGATCCACCACCACTGGGTGGCCGCTGATATCCTTGCCAAGCGCGAGGGTCAGCGGCGATGAGGCCTCGTCGTAGTCGTGTGACATGACAATTTCACTGAGCGCGACAATCTCGCGTTGCTCATTCGGCACTTCCAGACCGACGACCGATTTGCCCGGGATGACCTCCACGACACGTACCGCAATCGCCGAAAGTGAGCGCGCAATATCCTTGGCAAGGTTGCTGATCTGACTGACCTTAACGCCAGCGGCGGGCTGGAGCTCAAACAGCGTGATCACCGGCCCTGGGCGCACCGCGACCACCTCGACCTCGACGCCGAAATCAAGCAGCTTCATTTCGACCAGGCGCGACATGGCCTCCAGTGCCGATTCGGAATAACCCATCTCTGTCGGTGTGGGTTCATCGAGGAGCGACAGCGGCGGCAATTCACTGTCCGTCGGTGGATCGAACAGCAACACCTGACGTTCTTTCTCCACGCGTTCACTGATCTCCACCTTCTTGATCAGGGGCTCGATGCGCGGCGGATTGCGCTTTTCGACCTTTTTCGTTTCCACCTGCACCGCGGCTTCGCGTTTACGCCGTGCCTGGTAACCAGCATAGCGTTCGCGCAACGCGAGCGCGTTCTGCTGCGCCGACGCGACCAACTGCAGTGTCAGTTGACCGATCTGATCCATCAGGGTGAACCATGACAAGCCTGTAAACAGGGTGACACCCGCAAGAAACAGGGCAAAAAGCAGCAGTGTGGCACCGACAAAACTGAAGGGGTCCATCAGATCCTTGCCGACCACGTCGCCGAGAATGCCGCCTGCATCGTGAGGCAATGTGCCCGATTCAATTGTGAAATGCAGACTGGCGAGCGCACATCCCGTGCCGACCGTAATGAGAAACCCGGCCCAGCGCACCAGCAGGGTGTGATAATCGATGTCGCCTTCCGCTGTTCGACCACGAAACACCAGCCAACCGCTGAAGCCCACCATGGCCGGAAACAGGTAGGCGAGATAACCGAAGAGATACAGAAACACGTCCGCGAACCAGGCTCCGGCCACGCCGCCGGCGTTCAGAACCCGATCATGCAGTCCGCTGTGTGACCAGCCGGGATCCGCCGGATGGAAGGTCAGCAGGGATATCAGCAGATAGAGTGCAATTGCAGAAAGCAGAAACAACGCACCTTCACGCACCCCGCGCGAAACGTGCGAGGTTAAAGGTATGCTTTTCGCTCTTTTCCGTCGAGCTTGTGCCAAAATTAGACTCTTCGCTAAATTGTTTCCCTAACGATCTATATCTTATAGCTATTTTTTATGATAGCAAAGCGGGTTCGGGAAGTTAACCCGGCTTGGCGCTGCCACGCCCGTGTCGGAACGCCCGCCATTGTAGGGCGGAATGCGCGCCGATGAAACCGTTGCCCGCCGATATGGCCGCCGGCGTCCTGGCAGGCCGGAGCCGGAGACCGTCGAACTTGGCCCCGCCACACCGCTCCCGCATAATACGCACTCGATTACCGACGAGACGCATGACAACCCGGATGGTCATTCCCTACAGCGTCCCCAGCTTTGTCGGGTCCTGCATACCGTGAGCGAGACGCTCGAGCTGTGCAAGCTCCTGATCGCGCGGCCTTCCGTGACACCGGACGATGCGGGTTGTCAGGAGCTTATCGCGGCGCGTCTGAAGGCCCTGGGTTTTCATATCGAACCCATGGCGTTTGGCGACGTCAGCAATCTGTGGGCCCGACGCGGCAACGCCGGCCCCCTGCTGGTCTTTGCCGGGCATACTGACGTGGTTCCGCCGGGGCCGCGGGCGGAATGGCACTCCGACCCCTTCGAGCCTACCCAGCAGGACGGCCTGTTATTCGGCCGCGGCACGGCGGACATGAAAGGCAGCCTGGCGGCGATGGTGACGGCCACTGAACGCTACCTGGGTGCGCATCCTGACCCGCAGGGGGCAATCGGGTTCCTTATCACCAGTGACGAGGAAGGTCCTGCCACCGAGGGCACGGTCAAGGTTATCGAGGCGCTCACAACACGCGGTGAGCACATCGACTGGTGTGTGATCGGAGAGCCGACCAGCTCGGAACAGCTCGGCGACGTCATCAAGAACGGCCGGCGCGGCTCACTCAACGGTGTGCTGAAGGTTCGCGGGATACAGGGACACGTGGCCTATCCCCAGCTTGCGGATAACCCGATTCACCGGGCCGTTCCGGCACTCGCCGAGCTCTGTCAGCACCTGTGGGATCAGGGAAATGAGTTTTTTCCGCCCACGACCTTTCAGATCTCGAATATTCGCGGCGGCACGGGGGCAGAAAACGTCATCCCCGGCGAGGTCGAGGTGCTGTTCAACTTCCGTTACTCCACGCAAACAGACGCCGGGCAGCTCCAGCGCCAGGTACACCAGATCCTCGATCGGCAGCAACTCGATTATGACATTCGCTGGACACATTCCGGGGCGCCGTTTCTCACCCCGGCCGGGGAACTGGTCGATGCGGCCCGTCAGGCCGTGCGGGCGGTCACCGGCATCGAGTCCAGCCTGTCGACAGCGGGTGGTACCTCGGATGGTCGCTTTATCGCACCAACCGGCGCGCAGGTGGTCGAGCTGGGGCCGCTGAACGCGACCATACACAAGGTAAACGAATGTGTGCGGACAGAAGACCTCGACACCCTGTCCAGGATATACGAGGATATCCTGATTCGACTTCTTAACACGGCCTGAACGCGGGAGCATCGCATGACCCAGAACTCGACGCTTGATCCTGGTATTCGGTCCGGCAGTGCCGCGTGCAAAAGCCTGCCCGCCCTGCTGGCGGTACTGCTGTCCCTGGGCGGTTGCTCCATGGCCAAGGTGGCCGTACGCGGGTCCATGCCCATGATGGAGGGCGGCATAGAGTCCATGAATCGGGAGACCGACCTCGAGCTGGCACGTTCGGCCATACCGGCAAACCTGAAGATGATGGAAGGTATGACCGTCGTGGACCCGGACAACGGCGAGCTGCGCATCCGCGCGGCACACGGCTTTTACGGTTACGCGTTCGCGTTTGTCGAGGCCGAAGAGCCCGAGCGTGCGGCCAGGTTGTATCAGCGTTGCCGCGAGCACGCGCTGGCCGCCATCCGGCCAGCCAGCCTCGCGGACCGGCTGGAGACGGCGCCGGTTGACGAACTGCAGGGCGCCTTGCAGCAAGCCGATCGCTCATCGGTACCGGCGCTGTTCTGGACGGCATCCTGCTGGGCCAAGTGGATTGACCTCAATCGCGATGATGTGCAGAGCATTTCCCACCTGGCCCGCGCTGCCGCCGTGATGGAACGCGTGCTGGAACTCGATGAAGGCTTCTACCATGCCGGTCCACACATTTTCTTTGGTGTGTATTATGGCGCACGCTCGCCCACGCTGGGCGGCAATTTCAGCCGCTCGCTGCAGCATTTCGCCCGTGCCCGGGAACTCCCCCAGGGCAAGTTGCTGCTGGTCGACGTGTTCGAGGCAGAGTATCTCGATCGACAAAGACTGGACCGGCAGGCCTTCCACGAAAAACTGACCGCAGTCATCGCGGCCCCCGATGACCTGTTCCCCGCCATGGCCTTTGCCAACGAGGTCGGCAAGGCGCGCGCGCGCGCTCTGCTCGCCCGCGAGGAGGAATGGTTCTGATGCGCACCCTCACCAGGCGCCTGCTCGCCGGGCTGCTGTTCGTCCTCTGCGCGACATCGCTGACGGCGGTCGCTGGTCCGAGGTACACACTGAAGTTCGCCACGCTGGTCCCTCAGGGCACGGTCTGGATGAATGTTCTGGAGGACTGGGGTCGCGAAGTCGCGGAACGGAGCAAGGGCGAGCTGGTGTTCAAGTTCTATCCCGGGGGCGTACAGGGCGACGAACCGGACGTGATCAAGAAGATGCGTTTCGGACAGCTGCAGGGAGGCGCCTTTACCGGTTACGGTGTCGGGCTGATCTATCCGCCGGCGAGGATACTGGAGATGCCTTTCCTGTTCAAGGACCATGCGGAAATTGACGAGGTGCGGGCGCGCTACATGCCGGAGTTCGAACAGGGATTTCGTGACGGTGGCTACGAGTTGCTGGGCTGGTCGGAGATCGGCTTCATCCATTTCTTTTCCAAGCACCCGCTCAGGTCACTCGATGACCTCAAGCAGCAGCGTATCTGGCTCTGGCAGGGTGACCAGTTGGGCGAGGCCTGGTTTCAGGCGGCGGGTGTGTCGCCCATACCGCTGTCGATTACCGATGTCTACACCAGCCTTTCGACCGGCCTGATCGACACGGTCTACTGCACACCGCTGGCGACGGTGGCCCTGCAGTGGTTTACCAAGACCGCGTACATGACCAACGTGCCGATGGCGAACGGTATCGGGGTACTGCTGGTTTCCCGTCGATTTTTCGATAGACTGCCGCCGCATCTCAAAGCGCTGTTACATGAGACCGGCAGAGCCACGGGGGAACGGCTCATCGCGATGACGCGCGAAGACAATCTGAAGAGCATCGACATACTTCAGCAGGAGGGGATCAAGCTGGTGCTGAATCGGGAGGACATCGACCAGACCGAGCTCGAACAGCTGAGCGAGCGCGCGGCGGCGCGCCTGACCGCGAGCGGTTATATACCGAGGCCGCTGTTCGATCGCACGCGCGCGCTTCTGGGAGAGATTCGCGCGCGCGGAACATCCGGCAAGCCGCGACCGCAAGATTGATGCTGGAGCGACTGCAGCGGCTCGTGATGCGGCTGGAGACACTGCTGGTCTGCGTCAGTCTCCTGCTGCTTCTCGCTCTGACCCTCGGTCAGATCCTGGCGCGCAATTTCCTCGAGACGGGCATCCCCCACGCTGACACCATCGCCCGCCTGCTGCTGCTGTATGTCACCTTCTTCGGGGCGGCGCTCGCGACCGCGCATGACCGCCACATCAAGGTCGACGTTATTGCCCACTGGTTGTCGCCCGTGTGGCGGAATCGGCTGTTCCGGCCCGTGCAGTTCCTCGGCATGGTGGTGTCATGCCTGCTGGCCGTGGCGGCATGGCGATTCTGGCAGGACGAGTGGCAGTTCGCGGCGCAATCGGACCGCTGGCACGTCCTCGTCAACCTGATCCTGCCCACCGGTTTCGGCCTGTTGACACTGCATTTCCTGTTCGCCTTGCTGCTTGGCGAGAAACGCGAGCATAGACAGACATGATGGCGGTGGCGATACCGCTCCTGGTCCTGCTCGCTACCCTCGGCCTGCCACTGTTTGCCGTTCTCGCTGCCGGCGGCCTGCTTGCGGCCCACCAGGCCGGGCTGGATCCCGCGGTGCTGATCATCGAACTGAACCGGATCTCCTCGTCGCCGAATCTGATTGCCATCCCGCTGTTTACCTTTGCCGGCGTGGTGCTGGCCGCGGGTGGCTCACCGCAGCGCCTGATAACCTTCTTCAATGCATTCCTGGGCTGGCTGCCGGGCGGGCTCGGCAGCGTGGCCCTGACCGTATGTGCCTTTTTCACGGCATTCTCGGGGGCATCCGGGGTAACGATACTGGCCCTGGGCGGCATGCTTTACCCCATGCTGCGCCAGGTGGGATATCCCGAGCGCTTCTGCCTCGGTCTTCTCACGTCATCCGGTTCACTGGGCATTCTCTTCGCCCCCAGCCTCGCCGTGCTGGTCTACGGGATCGTTGCCGGTGTCAGCATCGACCAGCTGTTTCTTGCCGGGATCGTGCCCGGATTCATCCTGTTGGCCATGCTGATCGGCTATAGCTTTGTCGCCGGGCTGAAGGCGCACCTCCCCCATCACCCGTTCGAGCTGCGCGCTATCTGGCCGGCATTCCGCAAGAGCATCTGGGACCTGTTTCTGCCTTTCGGTATTCTGATCGGCATCTTCGGAGGGTTTGTCACCGTCAGTGAGGTATCTGCCTGCACGGCGGCCTACGTGCTGTTTATCGAGTGCGTTGTCCACCGCACGATCAGCCTGCATCGCCAGCTGACGGAACTGATCCGCGAAGCGAGCATTCTGGTGGGCAGTCTCCTCATCATCCTCGGCGTCGCCATGGGCCTGACCAACATCATGATCGATGCCCAGATCCCGATGCAGCTGCTCGCCTGGGTCGAGACCCATGTGGACAGTCACCTGCAGTTTCTGCTCCTGCTGAATCTCTTCCTGCTCGTCGTCGGCGCGATGATGGACATCTTCTCGGCCATGATTGTCATGGTGCCACTGATTCTGCCCCTCGCTCAGCGCTATGGCGTGGATCCCGTGCACCTCGGCATTATCATGCTGGCCAATCTCGAGCTTGGCTACAGCACACCGCCGGTGGGTCTCAACCTGTTCATCGCCTGTCAGCGCTTCAAGAAACCGGTGCTCAGCCTGTTTCGGGCAACCCTCCCGTTCCTGGCAATCATGCTGGTCTGGTTGGTGATCGTTACCTACCTTCCACAGACGTCCCTGTGGTGGCGCTGACGGGGCCGCGGGATCACGGTGTCTCGACCGCCCTGGCAACCCCCTCATCGATCGCGGCAGCAACGGCGGCTTCCAGCTCTTTTGCGATTTCCATCCCGTCACTTTCCGCGGCGATGTGTGTGGGCCGCACGAACAGGACACGCGTCACACCGTCTTTGTGAATCAGTGAGATCCGCAGCGGGCACAGCGCGAGCAGGCGGGGATCCTGGTTGCTGACCTGGTTGGCGTACCAGCCGTTGCAGAAAACCAGGGAGCGAACGCCTTCGAGTTGATTCCGGTTGTAGTCGTCTCCCCAGCGTTCTGCAAATCCCTTCAGGTTGCCGGCGATATCCACCTCAAAGACGACAAAGAACCGGTGTGCTTCGAGTGCCGCATACACCGTCGCGTAGGTCCTGTCCAGTGTCTGCTCGACCCGCCATTCACGGACGCCCGGTAAATCCGCCCAGGCGGAAAGCGGCAAGAGGTGCATGATCAACACGGCAAAGATACGTTTCATCGGGGACAGCCTCCGGTTGGGTAAGGAGCAAGGGTTGCACGCGGCAAGCGGGTTCATCAGTTGCGTCGCAGCCGTTCTGACACCGCAATCGGCGTCGGATACCGCAAGACGACCAGGTACGACGAGACAACGAACGTGAACAGCGTACTGGTCTGAATCAGATAAGAGGCCTTGTGGCTGATCAGATCGAGGTCCATCGCCAGCACGGCGATCAGCAGGGAGAATTCGCTGATCTGACCGAGCCGTACGCCGATTTCCTGGGCACGACTGGCATCCTCACCGGTGCTGCGCAGGAGCTGCCTGAATACCCATGGCTTCAGTGCCAACACCAGGGCGGCGAGGATCAGGGCCGGCAGGATGACCTCGCCGACAATCCCCAGGTCGAATCCGGCGCCCAGGGAAAAGAAAAACACAATCAGGAAGAAATCTCTGAGCGGCCTGAGGCGCTCGGCAATAAACACTGCGATCGGACTGGTCGCAAGCGCGACGCCGGCGATGAAGGCGCCAATCTCGTAAGACAAACCCAGGACCTTGGCCAGCTCGGCAAATCCCAGGCACCATCCGATTGCCATCAGAAAAATGTACTCCTGGATAGTGTCAAAACGGCGAATCAGCCGCTCCAGGACGTAGCGTTCCAGCAACCCGGCCAGCAGCATCAGCGCCGGCAGAGAGGCGGCCAGCAGACTGAGGCTGATCCAGCTGGTCTGCTGTCCTGAATACAGCTGCAGCAGCAGCAGGATAACGATGGCGACCAGGTCCTGAAGCAAGAGCACGCTGATGATGATCTCGCCCGTATGCCGGTGATGCAGGACCGTGGTCGGCAGCAGTTTCAAGCCGATGATCGTGCTGGAAAACATCAGCGCGGCACCAATCAGCAGCTGTTCGACCCAGGTAAAGCCGAACACCCAGGCCACGCCCACACCCATCAGGGCAAAGATGCCGGAACTGATTCCCGTGACGCGTGTGGTCTCGCCGACAAGCTTGAGGAGTTTGTTGAGGGGCAGATCGAGCCCCAGCAGGAACAGCAGGAACATGATCCCGATGTGGGAGATGCCGCTGATCATCTGCGGGTCAGTAACCAGCCCGAGCCCCCAGGGGCCAAGCAGCATGCCCAACACGATATAGGAAACAATCAGGGCCTGGCGCGCGAACAGCGCCAGCGTCGCGAACAAAGCGGCACCGGTGAACACCAGGAAAATGGCAAAGACGAAGGCGTCGTCGTGCATCCGGGACTCAGTGGACTGGCGGGTGAGCGTGAGCAAGGTGCATGAGGCTGTGTGTCCCTCCATCCCTCAGGGGCGAGGTATCAGGTGAATCGGTCCGCTGCGTTCGGTACCCTGTCAAGCTGCAGGTCTCCCTGCAGGGCCTGCAATTTCGCCAAACTGCCTGCCCCTGGGATCAGTGCAGGCCGAAAGACCGAATCTCGAAACCTCGCTGGGACGGGCGAGTCGCGTCGCTGCTATAATCGGCTGGCCGCTGCCAGTATTTTATATCGCATCCAACCAGCAAAGATATGCCGTCTAACGTGCCCGCAAAACCCGCCGACAGCACCTTACCCTTCTGGAAAACCCTGGCGTTGGGTGAGATGAGTCAGGCGCAATGGGAATCGCTCTGCGACCATTGCGGGCGATGCTGTCTGCACAAGATTGAGGATATCGACAGCGGTGCGGTGTTTTACACCAATGTGGTCTGCCGCTACATGGATGCAGACACCTGTCACTGCGGCTGTTATGCAGAACGCAGCCAGCGGGTTCCGGACTGCCTGGTGCTGACCCCGGACCTGCTGGCCCGGCTCACCTGGCTTCCTGATACCTGTGCCTACCGTCTGCTGGCGGAGGGGAAAGACTTGCCCCGCTGGCACCCGCTGGTCAGCCATGACCCGCATAGCGTGCATACCGCCGGTATTTCGGTACGCGGCAAGGTCGTGCCCGAGACCTGTGTGCATCCGGACGAGCTGGTGGCAAACATCATCCATTTCGACCAGGTGGAACCGGGAAGATAGTCCAGGTGCCTGGCCGCGAGAGGTTAGCGGGTGCGCTGGCGCGGCATCTGGCCTGACTGCACAGGAAATACGCCTTCAGTAACGGTTAGCACTCTTATAGCCACGGAATCCACGGAAAAACACAGAAAGATCCAATGCGGATGAGAGTTTTTCCGTGGATTCCGTGGCCATAATCTCCGTCGGCATCAGTTTGAAAAAGCACCAGCGGCGCCCCCGCTTATCGATCAGTTCGCGACCCTGTCGCGCAGGTAGACAGGGAGTGCGCGATCGGCTGCAACCCCTCCGCCTTCGCGCAGCACCTGCGCCCCGAGGCGAACCAGATCCTGCGCATGGGGATAAAAGCGACTGACGATCTCAACGGGTCGTTCTCCCACTGCAGCCTCCAGTTGTGCCGCGTAACGTCCCCACCCGGAACCGACACCAACCCAGGCGCCCGCGGTGGGCGCCGTCACGGCATCCGGGGCAAGCACGGACTCTGCACATACCGCCTGGACGAGGCCCTGTGTACCGAGCTGGTAACAGCCCCAGTAGACCTCCTCCATGCGCGCATCGATTGCCACCAGGACAGAGCGGGCCCCCAGTACCCGCACTGCGCCCTGCGCCATGGCCGCCAGCGTGGATACGGGCGCGACGGGCAGATCCGCTGCAAAGGCAATGCCCTGCACGACACCGGTGCCGATGCGCACGCCGGTGAAACTGCCGGGTCCCTGTCCGAGTACCAGGCCATCGAGATCCCTTGCTGCCAGCCCCGCCTCCGTCAGCAGCGAGTCCACCATCGGCAGGATCAGGCCGGCATGGCCGCGCGGCGCGACCTCGTATCGCTCGCGAATATCACCGTCGATGAGCAAGGCCGCCGTGCAGGACTCCGTTGCGGTGTCGATAGCCAGAAGTTTCATCCGCACCGGGACCCTGCGTCAGCTGCCGGGCTGCCGATCGAGGCCCCGGCGTACACCATGAACATGGCCTGTGCCTCGGGGCTCAAGTCGATCGAGCTCGGTGCTCAAGCGATCTCTGCCGGCGATGCCGAGGTCGTGGTCGTCGGCGGTACCGAGAACATGTCGCGCGTGCCGTTCATGATCGAGGGGCTGCGCACCGGCCACAAGCTGGGCGCCATCGAGCTCATGGATGGCATGTACCGCGATGGGTTCGTGTGCCGGGGCCTGCACGGCAGGCGCTGCGGATGAAGGCTCTGCAGGCGCCGTCGGCTGAACAGCCACGGCTCTCGAGACGTCATCCTTGGTGATCCGTCCATCCTTGCCGGTTCCGGCGACAGCGCCGATATCGATGCCCTCCTCCTCCGCCAGCTTGCGCGCGGCCGGGCTTGCGCTCACCGACCCGGCTGCAGTCGCCCCGGCGTCTACCGGGGCGAGTACGCCGTCGACGACGACGGCATCATTTACCTGTTCATCCGCGAGGTGGAGCACTGGGCCGCGCACCCGCTCGCCATGAAGGACAAGATGGGCAGGAGCGGCATTCACATGTTCGACCGTGAGGGCAACTACCTGGGCCAATGGGGCCCATCGAAGGAGCCCGGCTTCGCGTTGGGCGCCCATACCCTCTACTTCATCGACGGCAACTTCTGGGCGGTGGA
>Ga0209536_100013271_pt1 | contig 11894 bp, 11 predicted proteins | sample DeeMarSeWOR28_12_FD_187461 | JGI IMG/M metagenome (GOLD analysis project Ga0209536, IMG submission 187461) | Marine sediment microbial communities from White Oak River estuary, North Carolina - WOR-2-8_12 (SPAdes) (version 2) | ecosystem: Environmental > Aquatic > Marine > Intertidal zone >...
GAAATACATCAACGCCCCCCGGGATTATTCTATCTGGTATATGTCGGAAAATTTATGCATCTCGGAGAAAACCTGGAGCAGGCTTACCGCAGATCAGCAAAAGATCTTTCTTGAAACAGCCGAGTGGATGCATGAAAACTGGATCGAAAAAAACTTTAAGACACTGGTGGATAAACTGATCGATACGTTTACCAAGGCCGGGGCCGAGATCCATTACATGAACCAGGCAGAATTTAACCAGTGGCTGGAATTTGCCAAAAAAACCGCCTGGAAGGAATATGCCCAAACCGTAGATGGCGGACAGGAGCTGCTGGATTTGGCTCTGGATGCGATGAAATAAACCCATTGGGTGGTTGCGGATGCTCTTATGAGCCTTGCTTATCCGCAAGATCATAAGAGCACCGTCCGGCATTTTTTTATGCTGCTGAGAAGTGCCCCGTTTTTGCTTTTAATGCTTAAAAGATAGCGATCTTTTCGGATTCTCAATTAAGGGAAATCAATCATGAAACAGCTGGGAAAAATATTGGCCTGGGTGATTGACGCATCGACCTATTTTTCGGGCTGGGTTGCGGCATTCTGCATGGTTGCTGCCGCTTTGATCGTGACCGAGGGGGTTATCGTTAGAAAAGTACTGGGTATCTCCACCATCTGGCAAATAGAGGCATCGGTGTTTTTGCTTATTTTCACTGTTTTTGCCGGTGCCCCCTTTGTCCAGAAAAACGAACACCATCTCAACGTCGATCTGGTGATTATCCATCTGTCGCCCCGCACCCGGGAAATAACCCTTATTGTTGTCTCGATCCTGTCGTGCCTGATCGCCGGATTGCTGGCGTGCTATGCCTGGCCCATGTGGTGGGAGTCAGTTATCGGAAAGGAGCATTCTGAATCCCTCTGGGGGCCACCGCTGTGGATCCCCTACTTTTTTCTGCCACTTGGAATGACGCTGCTTTTTTTCCAATATATTGTCCAAATTTGCGACAAAATAATTTCGCTGAAAAGAGGCGAAATAGTCAAAAAAACAAAGCGCTTCGAACTGAAAGATATCGACATGGACGAGGCGGATTCAAACCCGGAAGAATCCTAAAACCCGGAAAGGAAGCCCCATATGAACGAATATATACTGGCCGTGCTTCTTTTTGGCAGTGCTTTTGCGTTGTTAATCTCCGGTATTCCCATCTGGGCAGGATTAACCGCCATATCCATCATCTTCATACTTATTTTCTCTCCGCACCTTTTAGAAATAGTTCCGTTTGTGCTTTACGGCAGCATGAATAATTTTGCGCTATTGGCAATTCCGCTGTTTATTTTTCTCAGCGCTCCCATCGCCGAATCAGATGCCAGCAAAGATTTATATGAAACCCTGCATAAATGGCTTTACAAAATCCCCGGAGGCCTGGGAATTGCCAACATGATCGGCTGCGGGATTTTTGCGGCTTTATGCGGTTCCAGTCCGGCGACGGCTGCGGCCATTGGCGGTATCGGGATTCCCGAAATGCGCAGACGCGGTTATTCCCCGGCGCTGAGCACAGGATTGATCGCCCATGCGGGTACATTCGGGATTCTGATCCCACCCAGCGTCACCATGATTCTTTACGGTGTGGCCACTGAAACATCCATCGGCAAGTGTTTTATTGCCGGTGTGATTCCGGGGATTCTTGAGATTTTCTTGAGCTGTCTTTGGGTGGGGGGGATTTTTTATTTCCGCAAACTGAAGCCTGCCAAACCGGGAGCCATGTATTATATCAAAGACCAGGCATTGATTGAAACGTTTAGCTGGAAGGACAGATTCACCTCTTTACTCAAAGTCCTGCCGTTTGTTTTGATCATTGTCGGCATTATGGGATCGTTGTATGGCGGCTGGGCAACCCCCAGTGAGGCCGGCGGTTTGGGTGCGGTCCTTTCTCTTTTTTTTGTCATGACCATCTACAAGATCTACAGGCCGAAACAGCTCTGGAAGATATTTATCAAGGCTTTAAATGAAAGCAGCATGATCCTGATGATCATGGCCGCTGCTTTGCTGTTTGCCTATGTATCGTCGGATCTGTATGCGACCCAGTCGCTGGGCGAGCTGATCTTAAAACTGCCGCTGGGCAAGTGGGGAGTTGTTGTATTAATTAATATTTTACTTCTAATTCTGGGGTGCTTTATCCCCCCGGCAGCCGTAATTTTAATGGTGGCCCCGCTGCTGCTGCCGATCATTCAAGGATTGGGATTCGATCCTGTGTGGTTTGCGGTCATCATGACCGTCAACCTCGAAATCGGCCTTGTTACCCCGCCGGTCGGGCTCAACCTTTATATTGTAAAAAATATCGCACCGGATGTTCCCATGTCCCATGTACTGCTGGGAGTCATTCCATTTGTGATCATCGAAGGCTTAGTGATTGTCTGCGTGTGCATCTGGCCTGAACTGGCATTATGGCTGCCCAATAAGATGATCGGATAGATTTTAACCATCGCGTGGAGACGAACATGGCTGGTGAATGCCTTAAGGATCTTCTGGCAGCGTCCTGCTTGACCGGCAAAGAAAAAAAAGCCATTTCCTTTATCAGAAGAGGTAAGCTTGAGACGGAAATTTCCTATCTTCAAATGCATCAGGATTCAAACCGGCTGGCCCATGAATTGCAAAAATTGGGGATTAAAAAAACGGATCGCGTCATCCTCTGGATTCAAAAATCCCTGATATTTGTGATTGCCCATCTGGCTCTGCAAAAGATTGGCGCCATCTCCGTCCCCTTGAATCCGGGCTTTAAAAAATCGGAAATGGACTACCTGGTCAAAGATGCTGACGCAAAATTAATTCTCGCCGAACCGGACCGGCAAAGCCTGATTAAAGAAATAGATCCCAACCTGATGATGCTGATTGTGGACACCGGGGCAGCGTATCAGGATATTGATTTTTTCCGTTCTGCTCCTGAGGAATTCTCGCCGCTTGAAATTGAAGCGCATGACCCCGGTCTGATCATCTACACCTCGGGTACCACCGGAAAGCCGAAAGGCGCCGTTCTTACTCAGAAAAACCTTGCCCATGATGCTCTAAATATCATCCGCATCTGGGAGATCCGCAAAACCGATGTGCTCTGTCATGCCCTGCCCCTTTTTCATGTCCATGGATTGTGCTTTGCCCTGCACACCGCTTTAATCGCCGGTGCCCATATCTTCATGCTGGATCAGTTTTCAGCGGAACAGGTCGTAGCGGTTTTAGGAAGAAAAGAGCAAGATCGCGCCTGTACGGTGTTTATGGCCGTACCTTCCATGTACAACAAGTTGATGGATTATTTAGGCAACCGCAAACTTGACTTTGAGCACATGCGACTGTGGACATCCGGATCGGCGCCGTTGCTTCCCAGCGATTTTGAGCGGGTGCATGCGACATTCGGCAAGCAGCCTGTTGAGCGAGAGGGAATGTCGGAAACCGGCATGAATTTTTCAAATCCGCTCAGGGGCGAAAGAAAACCGGGTTCCATCGGATTGCCCCTGCCGGAGCTTGAAGTTAGAATTGTTAATCCGGATACCGGTGTGGATGTGGCGCCGGGCCAAACCGGTGAAATCCGGCTGCGGGGTCCGGCGGTCACACCCGGTTACTGGCGCAAACCTGAAGAGACCGCCAAAGCCTTCGAGCAGGGTTGGTTTAAAACCGGTGATCTGGGAAGAGTTGATCAGGATGGTTACTATTACCTTACCGATCGCATCAAGCACATCATCATCTCCGGCGGTGAGAATGTCTCACCCAAGGAAGTCGAAATCGTTATCAACCGGCTCGCGGATGTGGTTGAATCCAGCGTGGTCGGCCTTTCGGATGAACGCTGGGGGGAAAAGGTGGTTGCCGCTGTGGTTAAGAAAGCCGATGCGAGTATCCGGCCCGAAGATATTCGCGCCTATTGTAAAAACCACCTGCACGACTGGAAGTGCCCCAAAGAGGTGGTATTTGTCAAAGCGCTGCCGCGAAATACAATGGGCAAGGTGCTCAAGGAAGAGGTAAAAAAACTCTTTTGATCTTAACCTTTTCGCTTCAATTTTAGCCTGACCCGCATAGCATCTAACCGTTTGTAATAACCCAGTATAAAATACTTATATTTTCCGCTTGATATAAAAATGGAATGTGACTAATATTTCAGGTGTGCGTTCATTATTAACTGGAATTTAAGATGGGTTTTTGAAGCTCAGCAACCGAACTATTTCGGAGGAGGATCAATCTAAGATGGCCAAAAAAGGGCAAAAGAAACCTTCAAAAAAACCTCAGACAAAAGGGGCCGTTAAGGCTAAAAAAGCGGGTGCCAGGGCTAAAAAAGTCGCGGCTCCTGCTAAAAAAGCGACAAAAGTTCCGGCCCCAGCTAAAAAGGCTCCAGCCCCAAAAGCAGCAGCGCCGGAAAAGAAAGCAACGCCGAAGCCGGCAAAAGCAGCAAAATTTTTCTCAGTTGCTGAATTTGCCGATATGACCTATCTAACCGAAAATGGTGTCATGCAATGGCTGAAACAGGGGCTGCTTAAAGGTCAGCAGGATGAAAAGGGCGACTGGCAGGTCGAGGCCTCGAATCTGGAGGTTCCCAATGTAAAGCGGCTCGTGCGGTAAGAATTAAAAATTTAACAAATAAGGGGAGATGGATTAAAAACGAATTTATTGGCCATCTCCCCTTTTTTTGTGGTTCAAACAGATGCGATCTACCGCCGGTTGCTTTATCCTACCGGATAGGAATTTGACAGCTTTAAAGATCGGATGATAGACAACAAAACGGAGATGACAAAAAACCTCATCGGCACCGCATTAAAGCCGTAACCGCCAATCAGGACCTAAATTACATAAAGGAGGAACTATGGCTAGGGTGGTGAAAAATGGCTCCATCCAGATTGAACGCTACGAATTGGGTCCCTTTGGAACCAATTCCTATATCATGACGTGTTTAAAAACAGGTGACAGTGCTGTCTTTGATGCACCCGGCGATGCGGCAAAAGTACTGGATCAATTAAAACAGACGAATCCCAGGTATATTCTAATGACCCACAATCACATGGATCATACCGGTGCCCTGGCGCAATTAAAATCAGCTTTAAATATCCCGATTGCCGCTCACGCTGCTGATGCCGGCAGACTGCCGATTGCGCCGGATAAACTGCTGGCTGATAGCGAAGCAATAATGTTCGGAAATATACATCTTACGGCCTTGCACACACCGGGGCACACCCCGGGCAGTCTCTGTTTCTACACAAAAGGGTATCTGATATCCGGTGACACGCTGTTTCCTGGAGGACCGGGTAAAACAGGATCGCCGGCCGATTTCAGGAAAATCCTTGAATCGCTGAAGCATAAAGTTTTCGTCCTGTCTGACGATACTCAGGTATTTCCGGGACACGGGGATCACACCGTTTTGGGGAAAGAAAAGCAGGCCTTTGAGGCCTTTTCCGCCCGGCCGCATGACCCGAATCTTTGCGGCGATGTGCTGTGGTCTATGTCATAGCGCGAATGCCTGTTTATAGCCACGGACCCACACTGCAAACTGACAAAAGACAAGAGATTGTTAGATTAGTTTTATTGGTTGTCCTAAACCAAACCAATTAAAGGGATATAAAATTTGCCGGCGAACTGACACCTGAAACCTAACATCTTGTTTGCGGGGCTGTAACGAATTACCACCTACCAGATGATCTCTTCGCGGTGGAAGGCTTCGGCCAGCTCAAAATCTTCTCCTTCAGCTAAATCTTTGCAGCGCTTTCTTAACCAATTCTCCAGATCCGAAACCTTCATCGATTTCACCTGGCTTTCATGACACCGCAAGGCGGCCAGCTTAAGATCGAATGTGGCGGTGATGTCGGAGAGGTAGTTGATGTTTTCCGAAGCCCAGAACAGCATCTCTTTAACTTTATGGGGCTGCAGGCCTTCTGCAAGTAATTCCGGATAAGCCAGATGATCCCGGGCATACGGAAAAACCGCATCGATGGTGACCTGGCCGGCGATACGATGATCGCGGTGCCAGATATAGCGGCGGTAGGGGTCGGCGGTAACCACCGTCTCCGGCCGATAGCGCCGGATCATCCGCACAATCTGTTTTCTAAATTCCGGCGTATCTTCAAGTCCCTGATCCTGATTCTCCAGAAATAACACCTCGCGCACTCCCAGAACTTCGGCGGCCGCCCGCTGCTCGTTCTGCCGGATTTTGGCCAGCTCATCAGGCTTAACGTCCGGATCACTGGTTCCTTTGTTGCCGTTGGTGCAAACGATATAGACAACCTGCTTTCCCTCCCGCGTCCATTTCGCCACGGTTCCGGCAACGCCGAATTCCGCATCATCCGGATGGGGAGTTACCACCACTACATTCGCTGGTTCCGTCACTGTCAGCCTCCTTGTTCGGTTTTAGCGGTAAATGATTTCTTTAATTAACGACCACTTAATTCCACCACGAAGTTCACGAAAAACACAAAGTGAGAAACTGAAAAATGTTTAGATTAACCTTCGTGCACCTTTATATTCTTTGCGGTGATAATGAAGCTCAATAATTTTTTAAAGTAACAAACTTTATCCAGCGATCAAATTGCTTTATTGATTTTAAAGGTTACTTTTAGGTGATAAATGTGCATGAAAACCTGAGAAGTTGAAAATAAATCCGGTTTTGTAATTTCGCAAGTGAATTGATTAAGTTTCCCTCAGGTTCAACACGATCAGACCTTATTGACAGGATTAAAAACATGGCCGGTGGATCATACATCATTCGCAACTATTCTCCCGGTGACTTTGAAAAATACCTGGGCCTGCAGGTTGAATCCGAGCAGCTCGACCCTTCCGGGAGTTTTATCTCCGCACAGGGCCTGTCGGACAATCTGGGGCGACCGAACTTTACGCCGCAAAAAGATCTATTTGTGGCCGAGTCCAACGGCAAGCTGATCGGCTATCTCAGCGTCACCCTCGAGCCCGGAATTCAGCGCGCCCTGATGAATTGTCTCGTCCATCCGCTGCACCGCCGCAACGGAATCGCAACTGAACTTTTCTCAAGCGGCCTTCGGCGCGTCAAAGAATCCGGCATAAAATCAGCGCAAGTCAGCATTTCAGAAGCCAATGCTTCCGCCAGGGGTTTTCTAAACCACTTCGGATTTACATTCATCCGTTACTTCTTTGAAATGCGGCTGGATATGAACAGCAACCGGCTGCTGGCAGCCAAACAAGGTGCCACTGCCAGTCGCGGGTTGAAACCCGGGGAAGAAAACCTTCTGACAGAAATCCAGAACCGCTGCTTTGCCGACACCTGGGGATTTAATCCCAACACCGGAGAAGAAATCGCCTACCGCCTGAGTATGTGCGGCCGTTCCCCGGACGATGTCATCCTGACTTACCTGAAAGATAAGCCGGTCGGCTATTGCTGGACGATAATCAACACTGAAGAAAATGCGGTTCGGAAAAAAAACAAAGGCTTGATCCATATGCTGGGGGTGGATCCCGCTTTTCGCAAGCAGGAAATCGGGAAAGCCATCTTATTAAACGGATTGGAAGACCTCAAGGCCAAAGGTGTGGATATTGTTGAACTGACGGTGGACAGTGAAAACCCGGCCGCATGCTCGCTTTATGAATCAACGGGGTTTGAGGTGTATGCGAAAACGGAGTGGTATGAAAAGATAGTTATCTGCTAAACAGGGCCTCTTTAACAAACTGAATTCCATCCGAAACCTCTGATGCCGGAATGCCCGGCTTTAATTCAATCACCTTGATCGTATCGGCTTTAAGAAACGGTTTTAGTGCCTCAAAATCAATTTCACCGCTGCCCGGCACGATGTGATCATCAAGGTCGACGGCATCGTGACGGTGAACCCCGATGAGTTGATCCGCACAATTTTGCAAAAGCGCGTTCTTGCGAATTAACCCTAATATTTCATTGGCATGCGCATGACCGGGGTCATGCCAGTAGCCGATGGGAGCACCTTTAAATTTTTCAAAAATGACCCTGAAATCATCCAGTCCGGGCAGTTCATGATAATGATACCGATTTTCAAGCCCCAGCAACACACCGTGTTTTTCGGCAACGGATACCAGACGCTCCAGGCTGGCCAATAAAATGTCCATATGCCTGGGCTTCCGGCTGTCCAGCTCCTTTAATTTATTGTGAATAAAGATTTGAGCGTCTTCCGAATGAAGTTGATTCGAATAGAAGTATTGATAAAGCATCTGCATTTCTGGATTCATTTCTACAGCCCCGCCATGCAAGACCACCGCTGCAGCGCCCAGATCGGCCGCATGTTCAATGGTTTTAGCCGTAAATCGAATCGCATTTTGACGCTGCTCCTTTTGGGGGCTTGAAAGCAGAAACAGATCCCCACTGCCCTCTAATACCGGCTTAACCGAGGGAATCGGAAAATAATTGTGGACGCTGACGACTTTTAATCCCGAACGTTTAAGCGGACGCTTCATCTGCTGATACAGATTCTCTGAAATCCGATAGCTGAGCTCGATGCCTTTGATTCCAGTTTGCGTCAATGCCGCAAGTATTTGACCGGCCGTTGCCGATCCACCCGATTGCCAGGATGTCGAAAGGGCAAGCATGCTTAACTCCATTAAAATAGCGAGATAGATTTCAGCGACTTAAACTGTTTATTGTGCAGGCCACAGTCAAGCCATTTGATTATTACCTTGACACACAGCAAACTTTCGTTCAATCTGCATCGTTAAAGCGGGTTCCTGTCTGTGAAAATTATAATCCTGGAATCGCTGGCCGCTTGCTGTGACCCGCCGATCAAACATGAAACCTTTATGAGAACAGTCCTTCAAAACAGGACGCGCTTTGCCTGCCACGTTGCCTTAATCACAGGTGTATTGACGGTACTGATGGCATCTGCCTCCCATGCAAACATCCTCGACGATTTGCGCGGCTGTCTTCCCGGAGAAATAAACGGTTGGGCAGCGGTGCCCGAAGATCGCCTTTTCGATGAAAAAACGATTTTTAGCTACATCAATGGCGGTGCCGAAGTCTACAAAGCGTACAACATGCGGCAATGCCTCTCGCGCCGTTACACGAAAACCGATGGGCCCGCAATCATCCTGGACATATTTGACATGGGATCAGCTGAAGATGCATTCGGTGTTTTCACCCATGACACAGATGGAAAAGTGATTGCCATTGGCCAGGATGCCCGTTTTCGTTCAGGGTGGCTGAGTTTCTGGAAACACCGATACTTTATCTCAATATACGCCGAAGAGGACACAGATGCTGCCGAAAACGCAATCGATGCGCTGGGGCGGAAGGTCTCCGCGTGTATCCCGCAAAAGGGAACCAAACCGGAACTTTTGTTGAAGCTGCCCGCTGATGGGCTGGATTCTGAAAGCATCCGATACTTGCACCACCCGACGATTTTGAATTATCATTTCTATCTATCCGATGAAAATATCCTGAATCTTACTCCTGAAACAAAAGCCGTTCTGGCGAATTATCAAACGGGCAAGGAAACCGCCCGTCTGTTATTGATATCTTATCCGGATATAAAAAGGGCAAAAAAATCGCGAGACCTTTTTTTAAAGCACTACTTATCGGATGCAGACAAATCGGGGATGGCCGTGCTCGAAGACGGCAAATGGGCTGCGGTTTCATTAAAAAATAGCCTGCTGATCATTGTGCTGGAAGCCGACAGCCGACAGTTGGCCGAAAAATTATTAAAGCGTTTTTGATAAACCTTAGAAAAGAATCCAACGGAATACCGAAATGACAGACAAATATAGAATAGTCACCCGCAGGGATTTTCTGCGCACCGGCTCGTGCGTGGTCATCGGAGGCCTGATGGGCCTGCCGGTTTTGAGCAAAGCTTCTGCCGGCAAAACCGCCAAAAGCAGGGTCGTATTGATCCGTGACAGCACCGTTGTTGACGGAACGAATTTGCGATTCAACATTTTAGAAGAAATGCTGGACCAGGCAGTCACCAGCCTGCTTGATGATACAGACGTAAAATCAGCCTGGAAACAACTGGTGCGCCCAATTGACATCGTCGGCATCAAAAGCAATGGATGGAGTCCGCTGCCGACTCCGGCTGCTCTGGAAAACGCAATTTCAATTCGCCTGATGGAAACCGGCGTCAAAGAAGAGAATATCTCCATCGACGATCGAGGAATAAGAAGCAACCCTGTTTTTAAAAATTCAACGGCCCTGATAAACATACGCCCCATGCGGACACATCACTGGTCCGGCCTGGGCACGCTGCTTAAAAACTACATTATGTTTGTCTCGCAGCCCTGGATGTATCACGGCAATGCCTGCGAGAGACTCGCCACCATCTGGCAAAAACCTCAAATCAGCGGCAAAACCCGCCTCAACATTTTAGTCATGCTCACCCCCCTGTTTCACGGCGTGGGACCTCATCATTTTAGCCGGCGCTACATCTGGCCATATGGCGGCTTGATTGTCAGCACCGATCCTGTGGCTGCCGACGCCACCGGCGCAAGAATTATCCAGTCCAAACGATATGAATACTTCGGCGAAGACAAACCCATCAGTCCGCCGCCCCGACATATAGAAGCCGCCGATACCAAATTCAAATTGGGCAACAGCCACCCGGATCGTATTGATCTAATCAAAATCGGCTGGCAGAAAGACCTGTTGATTTAAGCCGGACATACGCCGACATCACCGACACAAGGAGAATCTCATGAATTTTAATCTGCCCATCACCCGACGGGAATCTATCCGCAAGCTATTGCAACTCTCAGGAAGTCTTGCCCTGTCCGGTGCAGCCGCGGGGTCCATTCAATCACCAATTGCAGCCTGGGCCGCATCCGAAAAAAAGAAATTTATAGTCGAAGGCGTCGGCCAAAAAGAAAAATATGACGTGAAAGAACTCACGCGCAAGACATTTGAGGCTGCCGGCGGAATGAATCGCTTTGTCTCCAAGGGAGACGTCGTGGTTATTAAACCGAATCTATCCTGGGCCAGGGCTCCTCAATTTGCAGCAACAACCCACCCGGAGGTCCTTCAAGCCGTTGTGGAGCTCTGTCAGGAAGCCGGGGCCAAACGGGTTCGAATCGCTGATAATACCATTCACGATGCCCGCCGCTGTTTTGCCATCACCGGTGCCGGGATGGTGGCTAAAAATACAGGAGCAGACTTGATTTATCCCCGTTCGTCAATGATGAAAGACATGAACCTTCAGGGAAACAAATTGGATGTCTGGCCGGTTTTTGTGCCGTTAATTGAAGCAGACACCCTGATAAATTTACCGGTGGCAAAACACCATTCGCTAAGCACCTTGACCCTGGGTATGAAAAATTGGATCGGGGGCGTGGGAGGCAGCCGGTGGTCGCTGCATCAGGATATCAACGTAACTGTTGCGGATCTCGCCCAATTTTTCAAACCCACGGTAACCCTGATCGATGCGATCCGTGTGATGTATCGAAATGGACCTTCGGGTGGCAGCATCTCTGATGTGGCAAATAAAAACACATTAATTCTAAGCGACGACCCTGTGGCGGCCGATGCCAGAGCCGCCCTGCTGTTTGATCGCAAACCGGAACAAATCGGGTTTATTCGACTGGGTCAAAAATGGGATCTGGGCACCTATGATTTTCAGAAACTCGATCAGCGAAAGGCAGTTCTGTGAAAGCACGGCATCTCGTTTGGATAAGGCGAATTACCCAGACCGGTTTCCTGTGTTTTTTTCTTTTTCTGCTGATTGAAAGCCGCCTTCCGCAAGACGTCTACCAGGATTATTCATCGGCTTTTTCAACCGAGCAGGATTTACGGCTTAAACTGCCTGTCACCTTTTTCTTTCGGCTTGATCCACTGGTGGGATTGACTTCTTTGCTGTCCGGCTACCGACTCATCGATGGATTCCTCTGGGGGCTGGGAATTGTCTTTCTAACGGTGCTTATCGGCAGGGCATTTTGCGGATTTATTTGTCCTTTTGGAACTATCCATCATGCCATCGGCCGGTTT
>Ga0209536_100013273_pt1 | contig 11893 bp, 10 predicted proteins | sample DeeMarSeWOR28_12_FD_187461 | JGI IMG/M metagenome (GOLD analysis project Ga0209536, IMG submission 187461) | Marine sediment microbial communities from White Oak River estuary, North Carolina - WOR-2-8_12 (SPAdes) (version 2) | ecosystem: Environmental > Aquatic > Marine > Intertidal zone >...
GCCAGCGGCTCCATTTTGACGAACCACTGGGTCGAAATCATCGGTTCGACGATCGCACCAGAACGCTGCGACCTAGGCAGCGTCATCATGTGCTTCTTGCTGCCGCGCACGAGGCCCCGGTTGCCGAGCTCGATTTCGACGGCCTTGCGAGCCTCGAAACGATCGAGCCCTTGAAACGGCCCTGCGTTCTCGTTCAGCGTTCCATCCAGATTGAGGATGTTGATCTCCTCTAGGCCATGGCGCTTGCCCGTCGCGAAGTCGTTGGGATCGTGCGCAGGAGTCACTTTCACGACGCCGGTTCCGAACTCCGGGTCGACGAGCTCGGCGTCGAGGATGACCGGAATCAGCCGGTCGACGAACGGATGGCGGACGTACTTGCCGTGCAGGTGTCGATAGCGTGCGTCGTCCGGATGAACCGCAACCGCCGTATCGCCGAGCATGGTCTCCGGGCGCGTCGTCGAGACGACGACCTCGCCGTCTCCGTCTGCCAGCGGATAGGCGAAATCGAACATCGCACCTTCGACGTTCTCCTCTTGCTCGACCTCGAGATCCGACAAGACCGTCTGCGATTCGACATCCCAGTTGACCAGCCGCGTATCCCGGTAGATGAGCCCCTCTTCGTAGAGCCGCACGAAGGCCTCGTGAACGGCCCGCACCATCTCGGGATCCATCGTGAACTTCGTACGCGGCCAGTCGCAGGAAGCCCCCATCTTCCGAAGCTGCTTGAGGATCCGACCTCCGGACTGTTCTTTCCACTGCCAGACGCGCTCGATGAACCTCTCGCGCCCGAGGTCGTGTCGGGTGAGCCCCTCGTTCCTGAGCTGCCGCTCGACTACGACCTGGGTCGCGATGCCAGCATGGTCGATTCCAGGGACCCACAAGGTGTTGTAGCCCTGCATTCGCTTGTGCCTGCACAAGACGTCTTCGAAGGTCGTTCGGCAGGCGTGTCCCATGTGCAGGGACCCCGTGACGTTGGGAGGCGGAATCGCGAGCGTGTAGGTCGGTCGGTGGTCCTCAGGGTCTTCCGAGGCGGCGAAGAACCCCGACGTCTCCCAGAACTCGTACCAGCGTGCCTCGACTTCGGTCGGCGAGTACTGCTTTGGCATCTCGTCGGATCGTGCGCTCATCCGACCGACCGTGTGCGGTGAAATCGCGGGGCAGTCAAGCCTCAGTCGCCGACGAGACGTTGCAATTCCTCGCGGATCATCGCCTCGGCGAGCTCGGGCACGACCTCCCAGACGACGCGCTCCACCCCCTCGGCGGAGAGCTTGAGCACGCCTTCGACCTGCTCGGGCGTGAGACCTAGCGTCTCCAAACGCTCGACGACCGAATGCGAGAGGGCAGCACCCATCATAGGAGAGCTCTGAGCGGGCACCGGAGCCGACGACATCGGGCGCGCCACCGGCTCGGAAGGTGGGAAGGACGACGCGACTGCCGAGCTCGCCCTGAGCGGCGAGCCCGTGAGAGGTGTGCTCGAGACGGGAACCGGGGCCACCGGACGCGACGAACGGCCACCGACCGGAAGCGGCGGCGGCGTCGGACGGTACGAGGGCTGCGAGACGGGTCGGGGCGGCGTCGTCGCGGGCCGCGGGATTGGAATGGACGGCGCTTCGTACAGGGCCTCGGTTCGGCCGGCCAAGCTCGTGACCTTGTCGATCGCTTCCTGGGTGTCGAAAGGCTTCAGGATGTGGTCGTCGGCTCCGACCTCGGACGCACGCGCTTCATCGAGTGGCCGGTGGTGACTCGCCATCAGGACGACCGCCGTCCCGGCTAGTTGAGGATCGGACTTGATCCGCCGTGTGACCTCGTACCCATCGAGCCCCGGCAGCGACGCGTCGACGAACGCGACGTCGGGACCGAAATCACGCCCCTGTTGAAGTGCAAGCTCCCCGCTTTCGACAGTGAGCAGCTCAGCGTCTTCGCCCGCGAAGGTCATCTCCATGACCTTGCGCATGGTTACGCTGTCTTCGACGATTAGAATCCTCATCGACATCAAGCCCCGTTCACCTGGATGTGTGCTCGTTGGCATACGCGATCGATACCTTCCCGGTCAAGAAGGAGCCCGCCCGGTTTGACCCACCCGAGCCTCGCCCGTAGGGAGCGCTGGTGTCGGATTCGGACCTCAGGCGGCTCTACCGAGAGCAGGCCCCGAAGGCCCCAGAAGGCCGTTTTTCGCTGGAGGAGGTGATCGCCGGGAGCGGACCGCTCGAGCTAGACATCGGTTTTGGCCGCGGTTTGTCGCTATTTGAACGGGCGTCTCTGCGCCCCGATAGCCGCATCATCGGCATCGAGATCAAGACCAAGCTCGCCTACAAGATCGATCAGCGGCTTCGAAAGCTTGACCTGTCGAATGTGAAGATCTTCTGTGGAGATGCGCGGGAAATCTTGAAAAGGGCCCAGCCAGCGGGATCGGTTCAGCGCGTTTCGCTCCACTTTCCGGACCCGTGGTGGAAGAAGCGCCACGACAAGCGGCGAGTCATCGGCGACGCGCTCTTGACCGAGTTCGGTAGGCTGATGAGGCCCGGGGGGGAGCTGTTCATCCAGACCGACGTCGAGCATCGCGCGGAGCAATACGTTGCGCAGCTCCGAAACCGGCGTGAATTCGTACTGGCCTCGGAGAGCGGCTACGTCGCCGAGAACCCGTTTGGCGCGCGGTCCAACCGCGAGAAGCGCGCGGTCGAGGACGGGCTGCCGATGTGGCGCATCCTCGCGAAACGCCGCTAATCGGCCAGCGCGAGTGCCGCGCAACGGCGGGCCGTCGCCTCGCGCAGGGCGAGCTGGCGCTCTTCGAGCGACTCGCCGAGCTCGTACCCAGGGATGAAATACCCAAGATCGTCGACGATGTCGTAGAGCTCCTCGCCTCGTTCGAGAAGGGCGCAGTTGCGCCGTTCGAGCCCATCGACGATGCGGGGCAACGCCTCGACGCTCTGAGGCTTCGTGTCGTGCATCAGAACGATACCTCCGCGGTCCCCGGTGTCCTGCTCTCGCCGATCGAGCACGCGGAAGAACGTGCGCACCACGCCCTCGGGCGTGCTCTCTTCGAGATCTGCCGGATAAACGGCCCACATTACGCTCGTATAAGCGTTCTCCGCGAGAATCCCCGCAACCCGATTCGACATGGCGCCGCCGGGGGGCCGAATGAGGCGAGGGTGGCTGCCGGCCGCCCACGCGATCTTCCGCCCGCTGCGCCTGAGCTCGGCCTCGATCTCGGCGTTGTTGAGCAGGGGAAGCTGTCGATGCGTCTCGGTGTGGTTGCCGATCATGTGGCCGCGGCGGACGATGTCGCGGACGATGGCCGCGTGCTCGCGCTCCCATGGATTGCCGTTGCCGAAGCTTTCGCTCGTGACGAAAAAGACGGCCCGGATCCCGAGCTCGTCGAGCAGATCGAGGAGACGCGGGGTGGTGCGATTCGAGGGACCATCGTCGAACGTGAACAATATCATCCGGCGGCGGGTACCACCTCGAATCGTGAGCCCGCGCGGAAATCGGGAGCCGGTCGCGTCTCTATGGCCCAGCATCGCGACTTGCTGGAGGAGCTCCAGGTCGGGCTCGGCGTGGATGGGCTCGCGGGCGGGCGACCCCCGTCGAATCGAGCCGAGGGTGCCCAGGCTGGATCGTGAGCTGACTTCGGAGGCGCCGACGAAAGAGCCGCCCCCGACGATCGCCAGGACGCAACACGCCAGTCGAAGCTTCCATGAGACGGAGGGCATCTTGACGACGATCCTAGGGAAGCGAGCGGGTCGGATGCGAGAAACCGGCGCCACCTGGACAGGTCTCCAGTTGCAACGCGCGATCGCATCGAGTACCTGGGTCGCCCAACGGGCGTACAGTGATTGAAGTTGAGGCTCTAACCAGGCGGTACGGTAGCAGGCTCGCGGTGAACGACGTCTCGTTTCGCGTCGAGCGCGGCGAAATCGTCGGATTCCTGGGTCCGAATGGTGCTGGAAAGACGACGACCCTGCGCATGCTGACGGGGTATCTCGCCCCGACATCGGGCGCCATACGCATCGACGGCATCGACGCCATACGAAGCTCGATCGAGGCGCGTGCGCGTCTCGGCTACATGCCGGAGGGCGTGCCGCTGTACCGAGAGATGCGCGTGGACGAATACCTTCGACATCGCGCCGCTCTCAAGGCCGTCGACGGCATTGCCGACGCCGTCGACCGCTCACTCGAGCGCGCGGGCGTAGCGGACGCCCGCCGACGCATCATCGGGCAGCTTTCGAAAGGCTACCGGCAGCGGGTGGGTCTTGCCGAATCGCTTCTCGCCGATCCGCCTATTCTGATCCTCGACGAACCGACGTCCGGCCTCGACCCGAACCAAGTACGCCAGTTCCGCGACCTCGTGCGAAGCTTCGCCCGGAAGAAGACCGTGTTGTTGTCGACCCACATTCTTTCCGAAGTCGAAGCCGTGTGCGACCGCGTGATCATCATCCGCGAAGGAGAGAAGGTCGCCGACCTGGCGCCCGGAGATTCGGAAACGAGCCTGGAGGACGTCTTCGCGGACCTCACCGCCTCAGCGCGAGCCGGAGACGCCTCGTGAAGCGTGCTTGGGTGGTCATGCGGCGCGAGCTCTCCTCGTTTTTCGTATCTCCGCTGGCCTACGTCGTGCTGACCGCCTGGCTGGTTTGGAATGGAGTCGTCTTCTGGGTCTTGACCGAGTTCTACGCACGCAATGCGGTCGCCTCGGGCGCCGCGAGCCCTTTGTCGGCGTTTTTCGGCGGCAGCTCGCTCTTCTTCATTCCGCTCTTGGTGTTCGTGCCGATCCTGACGATGCGGCTGGTCGCCGCTGAGCAACAATCCGGGACCATCGAGCCCCTGATGACGGCCCCCGTCTCCGATGGCGCGATCATCGTCGGCAAGTACGTGGCAGCGATCGCCATGTGGTGCGTGCTCTGGCTTCCGACCGTCATCTACGCGTGGATCATGCGCCAACACGGAACCGTCGACTGGGGTGCGGTGGCCGCGAGCTACCTGGGCATATTCCTCCTCGGCACCTACTTCATGGCCATCGGCCTGCTGATGAGCGCGCTGGCACCCACGCAGATCATCGCCGCAGTCTTGTCGTTCGTCGCGCTCGGGGTCCTCTTCACAGTCGGTATCGGCGAGTTCGTATTCGACGGTGCGGCTCGAGATTTCTGCGCCTACGTCAGCATGTGGGGACACATGCAGAGCTTCGCCAAGGGAGTGGTCGACACGCGCTATCTCGTGTTCGATCTCTCCGTTGCCGTGTTGGCCGTGGGGCTCAGCGTCGGCGTCCTCGAGGCCAGGAGGCGCGGGTGAGCGCACAGCCGCGGACGCGCTTGAACCTCGTGCTGACGGCCGCGCTCGGCCTCGTCATCGTGGTCCTGTTGAACTACATCTCGTCCCGGCACTACAAGCGCTGGGATTGGACGACACACGGACTATTCACGCTTTCCGAGCGAAGTAAGGATGTGCTGTCCGAGCTCGGCGAGGACGTCCAAATCTATGTCTTCCTCGGCCGCGATGAGCAAGACTTCGCCGATGTGGAGACGCTGCTCGAGGAGTACGTCGCCGTCACCGACCGAATCGCCGTCGAATGGATCGACCCCGACCGCGACCGTGCGCGTTACCAAGTTCTGGCCGACCGGTTCGGCATCGACAGTTGGCTCGCGGGCGACATCACCTTGTCGCAGGTACCTGTCGTCGTGACGAGCGGCGACCGAAAGTGGAAGGTCGAGCGGCACCAACTGATCGTAGAGGACTTCGAGAGCTTCGAGGACGCCGACGGCCACAAGCTCGATCTCCAGTCGGAGCGAGCCCTGACCGGGGCCATCCTCGAGGTCACCACGGGTACACCAACCAAGATTTGTCTCGCATCGGGACACGGGGAGTGGGAGATCGGCGCGTATGGCGACCGAAGCTTCGATGCCGTGGTCCGTGAGCTCGAGTGGGAGAAGATCGAGGTCGAGCCCTTCGAGATCCGCAGAGACCCGGTGCCCGAGTCCTGCGACGCGTTGTTCGTCGTCAGCCCCCAGCGTCTCTATTCGGACGAAGAGGTCGCCATCGTCGACGCGTTTCTCGCTTCGGGCGGCAACGTGCTGCTTGCATTCGACCCCGTGCTGGACGACCAAGCGCTATCGCCGACCGGTTTCGAGGCTTCGCTCGAGGCGCGCGGGATTCTGGTCGGCAACGACCTGGTGATCGAGAACGACCCCGCCCAACAGCTACCTGGCAATCCCGGTGACCTGTTCCTCGTGACGAATCTCGGGACACACCGCATCGTCGATACGATTCGGAAGCGCGGCGGTGGCTTCCTCCTCGTGGTGGCGCGGTCGATCGACGTCGCCGACGGGAGCGACACCGAGGTGCTGTTTCGAACCAGCCCCAACGCAGTCGCGGAGTCGGACCTCCGGCGGGCACTCGAGCCGGACGCCGACAAACCGACGAAGCCGGCTTCCGTGCCGCTCGCGGTGGCCTGGGAGTACGTGCCGCCGCTCGGCGAGGATCTCAGACCCGTCGACACGGAAGGCCCGGAACCCGGCCGCCTGCTCGTCATGGGCGACAGCGATTGGATGGCCTCCGAGCTTCTCGAGAAGCCAACGCTGTCGAACATCGATCTTCTGTCCGCGACGGCGGGTTGGCTCACGCAGCGCGAGGCGCTCATCAACATAGCCCCGCGCAAGACGAACGCGCAGGCGGTCGTGATGAGCGATGCAGACCTGCAGAACCTTCTGTTTCGAGTCGTCGTCCTGTTGCCGCTCGCTGCGTTCATCGCCGGTTTCGGCGTTTGGTGGTCGAGGCGAACATGAGCGCACGGACTCCATTGGTGCTGTTCGTGGTCGCACTAGTGCTCCTCGGGTACGTGCTCGTTTTCGAGCGAGGCCGCCCAGGCCGGCGCGAGATCAACGCCCGTTCGGGCCTGCTGGTCGAGGGGTTGGTCCGTGATCGAATCACCAGAATCCGGATCGAGTCAGACGACGATCGAGTGAGCCTCCGCCGCGAGGGCGAGGGCTTCGACGAAACATGGACGCTCGAGGAACCCGAACAAGGCGCCGCCGACCCGGAGGCCGTGGAGGACTACATCCGGAACTGGGAGTTCGCGATTCCGGTGCGGACACTCGAGAACCCGAGTGACGAAGACGTCCGCCAGTTCGGCGTCGACGAGCCAATCGCCGAAGTCACCTTCGAGATGGGAAGAGCGGTAGTTCGTGTGTCGCTCGGAGCAGGCACCCCCATTGACGGCGGTGGCTACGTGCGCATCGACGCTGACAAGCCGGTCATCGTCGTCGGTAAGGACGTGGTCGAGCTCTTCCACCACAAGGTCGAGGCGTTCACCATCCAGGGCGACGCGGGCGCACCGCTTCTATCAGACCTGATGGACGCCGGTCCCAGCGATGCGGGTTCCGACGCTGACACGGCCCCCTAGGGTGTTACTTCGAGGACTTAGCCAGAGTCTCGTGCATGGCGTACTCGACCAGCCCGTTGCTGGTGTTGAAACCGCCTGACGACATCAGGGTGAAGAAGCCCTTCACGCGGATCTTGTTGCCGGCCTGCAGGTCACGCGGCACGACGACGCCCCCGGCGATGGTGGTCGTCTTTCGACCGCGCCGGGCGCGTGCGAGCTGCTCCTGGTTGTCGGCGTATCCGACGACGAGCAACTGCTCGCTGCGGTCCGTCTGATCCGGGGTATCTGCGATGAACATGTGCGGCATCGCGACCTTCGGACACTCGTCCTTCTTCTTTTTGGTGCACGCTGGCGGCTCGTAGATGTCGACGATGTATCCGGTGACCGAGAGCTCCGAGTCGAGCACCTTCATCAGCCGACTGCGCAAGCCGTATACGCTGTACGACTCGTCCTCGTACGTGGTCGGGAAGGGCGGTGGTGGGAGCGTCGGCACTTCCGGAAGGTCCGGCACGATTTCCGGCAGTTGTTCGGCTTCCGCTTCCGGCTCCGAAGCCGATGTCACTTGTTCACAGCCGGCACTCAGCAGCACCCCCGCGAAGATCAGGCCTAGTAGACGAGCTCCCATGGTTCCCCCTGTCTCGATCAACCTAACACGAGCGATTCGCGACCCACAAAACTACGAGCCGGGCCCAGCACATCGATCTGCGTCCTTCAGGGGGCGTTCCAGCGCCATTTTCAGCGTGGGCGGAACCTCGGGGGCAGCCCGTAGGCGCTCGATCACGGCATCCGCCTCGGGGGTCCCGAGCGTCCGAAGCGCCTCGACGGCGAGGGCCGCGTTGTTGAGGTCTTCGGTCAAGGCGCTCCGGGAGGCCGCCCGCATGACGACCCTGAACAGGGACTCGGCCGCGTCGGATCGGCAGTGTGCGACCGCGTATCCGATGGCCGCCCTGGTCACGCTGGGCCACTCGTTGGTGGCGCGGAGCCGACGATGAATCCGGTCCCAGCCTTCGTGATGCGGGGCGGGGGTCAGCACCTCGATGGCAGCGACGCGCACGATCGACATCGAGTCGTCAATCGACGCGACGATGACCGGCAGGGCGTCGCCTTCGGTTCGGAGACTCTCGACCGCCGCCGCCCTGACCATCGGCCAGGTGTCCCTACGGGCGAGCGCGGCACGGTCGATCAGTGATTCCGGATCTCCCGAAAGTGCAATCGCCGCGCGGGCACGCACTCGCGGATGCGGGTCACCAAGCGCCGTGCGCACCCGCTGCCGCGCCCCGCGCGCGGTGAGCGCATCGACCGCAGCCGCGCGGAGCATCCACGGCTCGGGCTCCGTGAGCTGACGGATCACCCAGCGATCGATCGGAACACTCGGCCCCGCAACGCCTGCGCTTTGAAGCAGGCGCCACGCCGTGGCGAAGTCGTCCGCGCCCACCAGCGCATAGGCGACGAAAGATGCCACCTCATTGCTTCGCGCGTCTACGGTGCTGAGGGCAAGCGCCGCGCTGGCGGCCGAAGCCGGCGGCGGCTGCTGTCTCAACCATGCGTAGAGCTTCGGGCCGGGCGCTTTGGCTCGCGCTACCGCCACGGCCAAGGCCTCACGCAACGCGGCGCGATCCGCTCCCCCGTCCCCGGCCAACGCCCGGAGCAAATGGTCGATCGCGAGGTCGGCATCCGCTCGGGCCAACGCCGAAGCCGCACGATCCCCGACCTCGGGATCGGCGAGAAGCGCCACGAGGCCCTGGTGTCCACGCGGCGAGCTGCGGCGAAGGGCCGCAAGCCCGAGCGCACGCAGCTCCTCGTCATCGGCGCGGGCCGCCGCCACCAAGGCTTCGACTGCGGCGTCGTGCGATTGCTGCAGCTCACTCAGCGCTGAAATGGCCCGCTTCCGCGCAAGCGGGGAAAGCGATGGCCAGGCATCCCGGAGGGCCAGAGCCGCCGGTGCGCCACCGGCTCGAAGCGTGTAGAGCGCGGCGGTGGCATGGTCGTGGTCTCCCGCCAGGTCCCTGATCGCGAGGTCCATCTCTGCGCGGCTCGGCGCCGCGGCAACTTGCGCTGCGGTCGCCAGCGAAGCCACCAGCGTGACGAGTTGAGCCATGCGTTGCTGGCTTGCTGATCTCACTCGCCCAACCCTCCGTTCGGCCCCTCCTACCATACGGGCGGCTTCGTGCCGATTCGTCGACGAAGTCGGAGCCATTCGCAGCGCGCCACGGGCGGGAGGCGGAGATCCCACGACGCGGATGGCGACTCGATCAGCCATGTCTGCCGCGCCGCCAATGAACCGGGCAGTCTGGCGCCCACGCGGGCTCGAGGGGTGCGATAGGGCACGATCCGCGCGGAAGCGGCCAGCGCCAAGCGAAGCAACAAAGCTTCGTGATCACGGCTGATTGGAGCGCGGATCAAGGATGCCCTGGCCAATACAGTAGCCAGCGTGATTGATCCGATGGCTAGAGCAGTGGCCACAGGTATGCTCCAAATGCCACGCAAGCCCCCCAAGGGGAGGGGCACGCGCAGGAAATGCGCGTCACCGCGATCGAACAGAGGCGCCCGAGATCCCCGCGGCATGCCAGCGCCATGGCTCCGGAAGGGGAGATGGATCAGACGAGACGGGAGCTATCCGCGATCAAATTCCAGCGTGAGCCCATAAAGAACACGCTAGCTGGAAATCTCAGCCCAAAACGCTCCGCTGCCTCTTCTCAAAGTCCGTCGAGGACCCATATAGTCGCGGTTGATCCAACGAGAGAACGAGCGATTTGCGGTCCATTCCCGGCTGGAGGTGATTTCCGGCACGATGCGTGCATCTGATTTCGAGTGCAACTCGGAGCTCGCGCGCTTGGAAGAGTTCGAGAGCTTGGGTTGTTCAGCCAAGACAACGGGGTGCCACACCTAGCGGGGCGCCACCGGAAGGCGAGAGGAAAAATGGCACGACAGGCAGCGACCACACGACAGACCACGACCAAGAGCCAGGTAAGGGCCAAGGTATCCAAGGAGGAGCCGCAGGTCGAGGCCGAGGTTCGAGACGCAGCCGCGCCCGTGAAGGCGGCAGAACCGAGCAAGGAGCAGCTCGAAAAGGCCCGCGTGGAAAGCGAAAAAGCGCTCAAGGAGTTCGAGCGGCAGGGCGCAGGAGATTCGACCCTGACGCGATACTTCCGTGAGATGATCGGACACCGGGTGCTCACTCCGCAGGAGGAAATCGAGGCCGCCAAGGAGGTCGAGCGCCTCGAGATCGCGTATTGGGAGGCTTTGCTGAGCCATCCGGCGTGCCTGGAGACCGTGGCCACCGTGATCGAGCAGCGCGTCGAAGACCAGCCGCTTCCGGAGCTGGCGGGGCTTCGCCGCCTCTGTAAGAGCGCCAAGGCCGACAAGCTCGGCAAGCGTCAGGAGACGCGTTGGAACGACCTGTCGTTGCAGCTCTCCACCAAGATGCGCGAGCTCGATAGCGACCGCCTCTTCGTTCAGGAGGCGGATCGTGCGGTGCACCGCCTCGCGGGTGACTTTGCGGACGAGCGCGACATCGTCGGCGACCACGTCCGGATGACCCCGACGTTCAAGCGGTACCTGCAGCATGTGCGCCGGGCGCAAAAAGCGCAGCAGCGGGCGAAGAACCGCTTCGTCGCTGCCAACCTGCGCCTCGTCGTTTCGATTGCGCGCCGCTACAACCGCGGCCGCCTTCCGCTCATCGACCTCATTCAAGAGGGCAACATCGGCTTGATGAAGGCCGTCGAGCGATTCGACCACAACCGTGGCTACCGCTTCAGCACCTACGCCTCTTGGTGGATTCGCCACGCGATCAGCCGGGCCCTGGCCGACAAGGGCCGCGCGGTTCGCATTCCCGTCCACATGCTCGACACGTACAACCGCGTGGCCCGAGCGACGCAGGCGATTGCGACGCGCACCGGCAAGGAGCCGACGCCCGAAGAGCTCGAGAAGGAGACGGGCATCGCCGCCGAGAAGCTCGAGAAGATCAAGGGCTATTGGGCCGAGACCCCGTTTTCGCTGGACCGCCCGGTCAACGACGAAGACGGTCGCAAGTTCATCGACTTCCTCGAAGAGGAAAACGTGCCGACGCCGTACGAGCAGCTCGTTTCCCGCAAGTGGAGCGACGAGGTTCGGCGGCTTCTCGATACGCTCACGCCGATGGAAGCCCGCATCCTCCGGTGGCGCTTCGGCCTCGACGACGAAGACGAGCTCACGCTCAAGGAAATCGGCGACAAGTACAATCTGTCGCGCGAGCGTATCCGGCAGCTTCAAGAGCAAGCGCTCGGCAAGATTCGCCGCCAGATCAAAGAGTAGGGCGCAACACGCCCCGAACACCGAGCGCCGGTGGGGAAACCCGCCGGCGTTCTCAATTCGCTGAACGCTGGCGCTGCGGTCCACACGGGTCTCGGAAAAACACGACACGGGGCTTCACGGGACGGGCGGCCTGCAGATGCGGCCTCGTAGGACTGGGTGGGTCGGGCCGCGCAAGCCGCCCTCGGACGGCGTGCCAATCGCGGTGGCTGCCGTCTTGCGATTGGCACTTCG
>Ga0209536_100013275_pt1 | contig 11891 bp, 15 predicted proteins | sample DeeMarSeWOR28_12_FD_187461 | JGI IMG/M metagenome (GOLD analysis project Ga0209536, IMG submission 187461) | Marine sediment microbial communities from White Oak River estuary, North Carolina - WOR-2-8_12 (SPAdes) (version 2) | ecosystem: Environmental > Aquatic > Marine > Intertidal zone >...
GATAAATTATCTAACAAAGGATTAATTTTATCTGGTTTTTCCTTCACTGCTTTTACTGCTGATTCTGTATCTAACATTGGAAAATTTCAAAATAAAACCCCTATATATAAATTTGGTAGAAAAAATTACCTCTGTTTAGAGATGATTTTATTCTTTTTTCAAATTATTCTTCTGAGTTGTTTTTTCTGTGTTGTTCCAAAAGTCTTTCAACTTCACCAAGTTCTGCAACAATGTCATCATAGAATTTCACTGCCAAGGTGTTGATTGGATTAAGAACAGGCTCTCCATTTATTAAAACAACTACTGACCCTGAAGCTTTGGGTTGGAAAGCATGGCCAAAATAACCTAAACTTCTACCGTTATTTCCAGGTTTTTGGCTTACTAACCACTTGTATTCTTCATGTGTTACTCCTTCTAGTTCCAGAGGTTGAACTGGTCTGGACACATCCTCAGAAAAAAGTATTTGGTCCCCCTTTATTATTGGATACATCATCAAAAATATAAAATACATCTACATCTATATAAACTTGTTGGAAATTAAAAAAACAATAAACTTTAATAACTCAAAAATACTCCTCAAGAATATGAAAGATTTAATCCTCAAGCATGCATTGAAAAACGCCCTGGACTTTGGCGGCAAAGCCAATCCCGGCGCAGTTCTAGGCCGGGTTCTCAGTGAAAAGCCGGAATTAAAAAAAGATATTCCTCAGCTCAAAAAAGAAATTGAAATTGTCATCAAAGGTCTGGAAAAACTTACAGCAGAAGAGCAAAAGCAAAAACTAAAATCATTGGCGCCAAAACTGTTAAAAGAAAAAAAAGAAAAAAAGAAAGACAGGCTGGAAATTCCCGATGCTAAAACAGGCAAAGTTGTTACCAGATTTGCCCCTTCACCGTCAGGACCCATGCACATCGGCCATTCTTATGTCCTGACTTTAAATTCAGAATTAGCCAGAAAATACAAGGGCAAATTGATTTTAAGGATTGAAGATACCAATCCAGAAAATATTTATCCTAATTCCTATGAAATGCTGCCAGATGAAGGCAGCTGGATAACTAAAAACAATGTTGCCCAAGTAATTGTCCAGTCAGAAAGATTAGGAATCTATTATGACTATGCAGAAAAGTTAGTCACTATGGGCAAAGCTTATGTCTGCACTTGCGATCCAGACCAAATGAGAAAATTAAAAGCAGCTGCCAAAGCCTGCAAATGCAGGGAACTGCCCAAAAAAGAACAGCAAATCCGCTACGCCAAGATGTTTAATGAATATGCAGAAGGCCAGGCAGTTTTAAAATTAAAAACAGATATCAAAGACCCTAATCCTGCTTTAAGAGATTTCTCAATCATGCGAATCAATGAACATCAGCACCCTAAAACTCAAAACAAGCAGAGAGTCTGGCCTTTGATGAACTTTTCGGTTGCTATTGATGATGCTTTGTTGGGTGTCACACACTCAGTCAGGGCCAAAGATCATATGGACAACGGCAAAAAACAAAGAATTATCCATAACTATCTCAAATTGCCCACACCCACAGATGTTTATGTCGGCCGGATTAATTTCTCAGATTTAAAAATCAGCGCTTCAAAAACCAGATTGGCTATTGAAAGAAAAGAATACACTGGTTGGGATGACATCAGGCTGCCTTTTTTAGCTGCTCTAAAAAGAAGAGGGTATCAGCCAGAAGCTTTTATAAAATATGCTCTTGATGTTGGTATAACCCAGACAGACAAAACAGTTTCCCAGGAAGAGTTTTTCAAGGCCATCAATGCTTTTAACAAAGAAGTCATTGAACCACAGGCCAGCAGGTTTTTCTTTATTCAGGTCAAGAAAAAAATCAAAATAAAAAATGCTCCTGCCCAGGAATGCCAGGTGCCTTTGCATCCAGATTTCAGAAAGCGCGGCTACCGCAAATTCAAGACAAAAACAGATTTCTTTATCAATGCCAAGGACTTGGACAGATTAAAATCAAATAAAGTCCACAGGTTAATGGACTGCCTTAACTTTATTAAAAACAAAAACGAATTTATTTTTCATTCCACAGACTATGAAGAATTTAAAAACGCCGACAATAAAGGCATTATTATTCACTGGCTGCCGGCAGAAGAAAAAGCACTTGATATTGAAGTTCTCATGCCCGAAAACACCAAACTCAAGGGACTGGGAGAGCATAAATTAAAAGACCTCAAAGTTGGAGAAATCATCCAGTTCGAAAGAGCATTTTTTGCCAGACTGGATAAAAAGCAGAAGAATAAGTTGGAATTCTGGTATTTGCATAAATAATTTCAATAAACTTTTTAAATGACCAGTTTATTCAATCTGATATGGTCACCATTAAAACACAAGTAAAAGAAACAATCAAAAACCAGGGCATCAATAATATTGCCGAGGATTTCCATGAAATTCTCAACAAAAAAGTTGAAAACATGATTCTTGAAGCTTGTGAACGGGCTAAAAAAAATCAAAGAAGAACTGTTATGGGCAGGGATATTTAAGGAGGTTAAAAAATGGCTGCTAGAAAAGTTAATTGGGTTTTAACCCTAATAATGTCAATTTTGTTTGGCTGGATCGGCGTTGACCGTTTTATCATGGGCAAAGTCGGCACTGGTATCTTAAAATTGATTATCACCATCATCACCCTCGGTATCTTGGGCTGGATCTGGTGGCTGATTGATGTTATCTTAATTGCTACCAAATACAAGTTCAAAGACATTGAATGGGTAGAATAAATTCTTTTTTTTCTTTATCTTCCAAATAAATCTTTGAGCCAGCCGATAATCCCTCTTTTCTCTTTTTTTGGTTCTGGCGGCATGTAGAATTCATCTTGTTTTTTTGGTGCTGGCGGTGCCGAACCAAACATCATCTTGTGCTTGACCGGCTCTTCTTTTGGAAACATCATCCTTGGCTCAGGAATTGGCCTGGCTGGCAGCTGGGATTTCTGGACCATTAGTTCGTGCTTTTTCTTTTCTACAATCTCTGCCCGTTTCTCAATCAGTCTTTCCCTCAACTCGTTGATCCTGTCAGCAATTAATTTTAATTTTTCATCCTCTGATTTCTCTGATTTCTCTGATTTCCTGATTTCTTCATATTTGTCTTCAAGCCTTCCCAATGTTTTTTCCATTTCTGTTATTTCTCTGAAATGTGTTTCCATGCCTTCTTTGATTTTTTTCTCTAATTCTTCTACTCTTTTTTCCCTGTCTGTCTGGATATTGGAATAAGTTCTGACTTGTGAATTTAATTCTGCCAGAAGAAAACCAATCTTGTCCAGGCTTTGTTTCAGGCCTTCTGCTCCTGTTAAAGCCAGTTTGGTTTTCAAATCACCGATTTGAAATTTTAAATCTTTAATATCCATATCCTCTTTATTCAAAATCTGCTTTTCCATGGCAGCTACTTTAAGAATATGGTTTTCTAATTTGTCGAGCTCTTCTTTCAGGCTTCTTTTTACACCGGGCTGGCCAGCCAAAGACTTGACTTTAGTCAGGCTTTTCTCCAGTTCTTTTTTAGTCTGTGACCCTTGTTCTGTTTCAGCCTGAGCTTTAGATAACCCTTTGACAAAACTCATGGCTTTCATAGAAGGCATCATTTTTTGAAAAGCATTCCTAGTAATCCTTTTTTCTTTGGTTCAAATTCTGCTCCTGGCGGCAACTCTGGTCCTGGTGGCGGAGACATTCCTCCCATGCTTGGTTCAGGCGGCATTGGTCCAGGAGGCATTGGTTCAGGCGGCATTGGCGCTCTTGGTGGTGGCATTGGTCCAGGAGGAGGCATTGGTTTGGGCATTTCCATTCTTGGAGGCCCCATTGGTTTTGGCGGCGGCATGGGTATTGGTTTTTTTAATGCCCTTTCCACCATATTGGCCACTGACAGCAAAGCAGAGGCAATCTGCTGATTTTGGCTTCCCATCTTGTCCATTTTATCATTAAGCCTCTTTAACTGGAAAGCTGCTCCGGTTTTTTCTTCTTGAGCCACTTCTTTAGATGCCTGCTTGACCATGGCATTCAATTGGTTGATAGAATTCTTTAATTCAGCCATTGACGCCAGCATTTCTTTTTCTAGCTCACCGACTGGTGTGGCCAGTCTTTGTTTGACTGCCTCTATTTCATCTCTTAAATCAGAAAGAATTTGATGAGGAATAATTTCGTAATCTTCTCCTTTTATAACTTTAGCCATTCAAACCACCTGCTTTTGATTATTAAGCAGAATTAAACGATTTTTATTTATAAAAGTTGTGGTTAGTTAAACCCCACTACATCCCCATTCCCGGAGGCATTCCGCCCTGAGGCATCTGGGGCATCTGAGCGTTTTTACCGCCAACCAAAACATCGTCAATTCTTAGAATCATTTCAGCAACTTCTGCAGCAGAGCCAACAGCCTGTGTCTTAATCTTCAAAGGTTCAATGATGCCGGCTTTCCAAGAACGAATAATTTTACCTGTAAAAACATCAATGCCGCCCCACTTCTCTTTCTTTGCATGGGCTTGGTTTAATTTAGTGATTACATCAATTGGATCCAGACCAGCATTCTCAGCCAGAGTTCGGGGAATTATTTCCATGGCATCTGCAAAAGCATGGATTGCTAGTTGTTCTCTGCCTTTATGATGGCCAGCAAACTTGCGCAATTGCCGTGACAGTTCAATTTCAGGCGCTCCTGCACCGCCAACTGCTTTGCCATTTTTAAGTGTAGCTGCAATATCTCCAATCGCATCGTCAATTGCACGCTTAATTTCATCTGAAACATGCTCTGTTCCGCCTCTAATCAAAAGTGTAACTGCTTTTGGATTCTTGCATTCTTCAACAAAAACCATTTCTTCATCGCCGACTTTTTCTTCGCGAACAAGTCCAGCCATTCCTAAGTCTTCTTTTCTTAAATCACTGACATTAGAAACAATCTGGGCGCCAGTAGCACGTGATAATTTTCTCATGTCAGACTGCTTAACTCTTCTAGCAGCAAAAATTCCTGCTTTAGCTAAAAAATGCTGGGCCACATCATCAATGCCTTTCTGGCAAAATATTACATTTGCACCAGAAGCAATAACCTTGTCAACCATATTCCGCAGAGTTCTCTCTTCCTGCTCTAAAAAAGCTTCAATCTGTGAAGGATCAGTAATTTGAATCTTGGCGTCAATTTCAGTATTTTTAATTTCCAAAGCAGAATCAATCAAAGCAATCTTAGCATCATTAACTCTTCGAGGCATGCCAGAATGAACTTTTTCCTTGTCAATTAAAATTCCCTGAATTAATTCTGATTTTTCAGCAGAACTGCCGACTCTTTTCTCAATTTTGATATTTTCAGTGTCAATATAAACAGTGCCGTTTTCCATTTCAGCAACTGACTTGACTGCCCTAACTACCAATAAAGCCAAAGCTTCTTTGGCAGTCTCAGCGCCCTTGCCAGTCATGGCAGTAATTGCAATATTTTTCAAAACCGCTTCATCTTTTACAGAAACATCTTCAGCCATTTCTTCTAAAATTTCCTGTGCTTTGCGCGCAGCCATCCTGTATCCTTTGGCAATAATTGTTGGATGGATTTCCTGGTCCAGTAAATCTTCTGCTTTTTTCAGCATTTCACCAGCCAATACAACTGCAGTTGTTGTTCCGTCACCAACTTCATCTTCCTGTGACTTGGCCACTTCAACAATCATCTTGGCAGCTGGATGCTCTATATTCATTTCATTTAATATAGTCACGCCGTCATTGGTGACAATGACATCCCCCATAGAATCAACAATCATCTTGTCCATTCCTTTTGGACCTAAAGTAGTTCGAACTGTCTGGGCCACTGCTTTGGCAGCCATGATATTCATTCTCTGGGCATCTCTGCCAGAGGTTCTTTTAGTGTCTTCAGGTAAAATAAAAATTGGTTGTACGTTTCCATCTGCCATAGTTACCACCCTTAAATTAGTATAAATTTTCAGATAATTGGTTATATTTAAATCTTATGATAAAATCAGCCCTTTTTCATTACCTGACTGGCAATATAATAATTTGCAATAAACTGCATGACTGGATGCCTCAAAGAAAAGCAAATCTTTGCTAATCCAGAGGAATTTTCAGGACCGTTTTTCAATTCTTCAAATTTGACTAATAAATCTTTTCTGTAATTATTGATTTTAGGGTCAAAAAAGAACAGTCCACTGATTTCTCCTGAATCATTAAAACTTGGTTTGCCCTTTATTTCTATTCCTTGTTCCCAAGCCCGGTAATGAAATTCAATCCAATCATACCAGTGATTGTAAGTTTCCCAAAAGTTTTTCTTAAACTCATCTAATGCCATTTTTAATAGAACTCTTTTTTAAAATAAAAACCAAAACCTCTATAAAAATCTTACCACAACACTTAAAAACCCCAAAAGACTTCTTTAAAAACATGACAAGGCCTGTGTTGGGGTTAATTGCTAAAACCACTGTTTTTGGCAAAAATAAACGAAAAACTATTATTGCCAGAGTCGACTCTGGAGCAACTAAATCTTCAATTGATATAACTCTGGCCAAACAGCTTAAACTTGTTCCTGGAACTAAAACCAAGATAGTCAAATCAGCTCATGGCATCAGCAAAAGACATGTTATTGAAATTAAGGTTAAATTAGATAACAAAACACTTAAGGGTGATTTTACTTTAGCTGAACGCTCACATATGACTTATCCTGTCCTGATTGGACAAAATATACTTAAAGCAGGAAAATTCCTGATTGACCCGCTTAAATAAAATGAGAGCAGCAATCATTTCACAAGGAAGCAAATCTTCAGCCTGGACAGCTGAAGCCATGAAAAAATATTTCAAGACAGTTGACCTTGTCAATATCAAAGACATTGAAGTTAGTTTAGGGGGAGAAGGTGAAGTTCTTTACAAAGGCGAGCCTTTGCCAGAATACGACTGTATTTATGCCAAAGGGTCTTTTCGCTACGCCAATTTGCTCCAATCCATTACTTCTTTGCTCTACAAAAATAGTTATATGCCCAATCAGCCCAGAACCTTTACTATTGCCCATAACAAGCTTCTTACCCATATTGAACTTCAAAGAAATAAGATTCCCACACCCAAAACTTACATTTCCCCCACACTAGAATCTGCCAGGATTATTCTTAAAAAAATTAATTATCCAATTGTCATGAAATTTCCAGCCGGCACCCAGGGCAAGGGAGTTATGTTTGCTGATTCCTATGCTTCTGCCTCGTCTTTATTAGATGCCTTAGGAGCATTAAAACAGCCGTTTATTATCCAGGAATACATTGAATCAGGCAATATTGATATCAGGGCTTTTGTTATTGGCGGCAAAGTTGTTGCTTCAATGATGCGCAAAGCCCAGCCAGCAGAATTAAGAGCCAATATCCATGCTGGCGGAGAAGGCAAAACCTGTGAACTGGATCGCCAGGCAAAAAAAATTGCCATTGACACTGCCCGGGCAATTGGCGCTGAAATTTGCGGGGTTGATATGCTTGAAGGGCCCAAAGGACCTTTGGTCTTAGAAGCCAATATCTCGCCAGGACTCCAGGGCATTACTGCTGCCACTAAAATAGACATTGCCACTAAGATCGCTAAATTCTTAGCTGACAAAACCAAGGAATTTACCACACTCAAGAAAAAAGTTGGTGCTGAAAAAATATTAACAGAAAAAATTGGCAAAGCTGAAAGCAAAGAAATTATCACTACTTTGGATTTCAGGGGAGAAAGAGTTCTTCTGCCGGAAATTGTTTCAAAAATATTGCAGTTTAATGAGCGCGACAACTATACCATTAAGATTGAAAAAGGAAAATTAATTATTCAGGAATTTAAGTGATTATTGATAAATTACTCTGCCAATAGAATGAATCCTAATCAGCATGGTTTTCAGGTTGTTGGTTAAAAAACCAACCCAGTCTGATTTTTTATTTTTCTTGTAAAAATCCTGGCATAATTCAACTATTCTATCTTTATCATCGCAGATTTTCAGTGCCTTTTCCCGGTTATTGTTGTAATATGCATCCATCATATCCAGATACTGCTGTTCAATCAAAGCAAATAATTTGATCAGTTCTTTTTTCTGTTTTTCATTGAATTTAACTATTCTCATATATCTGGCTGCTCTCTTGGCAGTGTCGCAGACTTTTTCAATATAAGTTGCAGCCAAGCGGTAGTTCAACAATTCTTCACCTGATTCAATTTTAAACAGTTGGGAAACAGTTAGAGGATTTCTTAAGCCAAATTTAATGGCCCGGCAGGCTAAAAAAAACAACCTGTTGACATCTCTGTCTCTTTGCTCAATATTTTCATAATTATCTTCATCAAATGTTTTTTTGGCATCTTCCATCATGGCCCGGGCAATAATATCCATTTTATTGATTAAATTTTTGACATTAATATCTTCCATGTTCAGGAAATCTTTGGCCACAATTCTCTCAGCATCCTGTTCCATAACTTCCAGGGCAATTAGATCATGGATTAAAGTCTGGATTTCTTTTGATTTATTTTTCAGTTCACTGCCTTCTAGAATAATACTGCGGAAATTATTGATATAACCAGAAATAACTTCTTTTTCAACATGGCGGATTGTTTTGCCGTCAACATTGATGAGTAAGCTACTTTCCTGCTCTTCTGCTTCTTTTTGAGAAGTTTTTGGCCTGAGAATTAAATTTTCATTTTTTATGTTCAGGGCTATCATGTCTCCTTTTTTCATGTTATTCTGGGTTAACCAGCTTTTAGGAATAGATACAACATGGCTGCTCTTTCCAAATGAGATTAATTTTCTATATTCCATTTTTAATCATGTATATATTGGTATATATAAACTTTTGATTTAACTATTCAGGAGTTGCATCCTCTTTAGTTTGTTTGCCCAAATATTGCTCGATATTATCATTGTGCTGCTTTATTTTTTCAACATATTCAAGAGGCAGATATTCTGCTGCAAAATTTTGGAATTGTGTTCCTAAATGCAGGTAAGGAACAAAATTTGTTTTAAAGTCATCATCAAAACCATCATTAACAATCATTTCAAACAATTTTATTCCGGCGTCAACTACAAATTCTGCTTGTTTTCTGACATAACCATTTGGATTTGTCATTCTGTTGATTACATCCTCGCAGGCGCTCATATAGTAAGCAGCCAGCCTGTCTACTTTTAGATATTTTCCATATTCTTCAAACTCACCAAGCAAAGAACGGGCCTGGCTTTTTCTAAAAGCAGAATCACTGGTTAATTTATCTTGAAGATATTCCCAGCAAAAATCTTGCTGTTCATTAGACAAATCACAGGTAAGTTGCCCCACTAACATCAAACTCACTGCATCTCTTAGTATTCTTGGCGAACCAATTTTAACGCGGTATAAATCAGTAATTATAGAAATATTTTCAAAACCCTTGTCGGTCATGATTGGAGTGTATATAAAATTCAGGGGTTTGCTGTTGCCAATAATCGGGCCGCCCTCAAATTCTGTTTTAAGTGAAGCAAAAAGTTGGCTGTATAATTTTTTTAAAACAGCCATTTGTTTTTCTTCTGTTTTCAGGCCGCTGATTTTTTCTACATACTGCCAATTTTCAAACCACCGGTTTACTCTGCCCTTAGTAGTGTCTGCTGGAAATAAAGGTTGGATTTCATCCAGCTTGTTTTGGGCTGCCCAGTCAAAATCAACAATTGCATCCAAAGCAGAACAAAAAGCATCAAGTCTTTCGTCAACAAAACCAGTTCTTTCTGTTAAAACACCGTTTCTTAATTCAAATCTTTCTTCGACCAAAGCCCTTTCTTGCTCTTCTTCTTTTCTCAAATCAAGGAACCATTGGTCATTTGAGCCGTGTTCTTTTAATACAAAACCCAGGCGCATCAAGCTTTCTAAAATAATTTGGTCTTCTCTGGTTCTTACTTTGCAGCCAGATTCTCTGTTTTGGAAAAGATTTTTTAATGCAACAATTTCTAAATTGTCCAGGTTCCTGTAGAATCTCCCCAGGGTTTTTGGACCCAAATCATCCATGATATAGGTTATTCTGTTTTTCCTGTTGTCTACCAGATGGATGTTGACTAAATAATCAATATCTTCGCCTAAGATTTTGGGGATTTCGATTTCTCTCTTGATATTGCCGCGGTTTAATTCAGTGGCGCTTGGATCATGATAAGTTTTAATGCAGAAATTTACATAACCCTGTTTTCCGTATCTTTTGCCGGGAAAACGGATTCTGACTACATCAGTTCCTTTGGTTCTGCTGTGATAAATACTAATAATTTGATATTGTTGTGTTCCGTCAAGAAACAAGGAAATATTTTCATCTTTGATGGCGCTCGGAATCTGCTCAATTAATTCATGTAAAGTATTTGAATCAATACCCAAACCTTCGTGTCCCTTGCTTTGTCTTCTCTTGGTTTTGGCCATTTTCAAGTATATACAGGTATAATTTTGGCCACCCCTTTTTATATTTTTGCCTTTAATAGTACTCAATAGTAGTAATTACGGAGCATCTGATACATGGTGCTGATTAATCTTTCTAATCTGCCTAAGCAGACCATCATCACCTTATCATGGGGGTACTTCTTTTGCAGTCCAAAACCTTTTTTTAGAACTTGTTTGTATTCTTCTGCAATCTCAAAACCAGCCTTAAAATCACCAGTATGGATTGTCCTCATGGTTTCCAGATAAAGCTTTTCCATTTTTTCATAAGCTTCAAGAAAGTCTTTTTTGGCTTCTTTAGTGAATTTATGTTCTTTGATTATTTCTAACAGGTCAATTAGTTCATCGCCAAAATTTTCCAAATTATAAATATAAACCCAGTAATTCATGGCCTGGGGGATAGTTAAATTAAATTTTTTCAGAACTGCCCTGTTGTCAAGGCCTTTTTTCAAGGCTTTTAATAAGAGGAAAAAAAGCCTGTCAACTTCATCATCTCTTGAATCAATGCTTTCATGCAGAGTAGAGTCAAGCTTTTTAATGTCTAAAATCATTGACCTTAACAGCATATCCATTTTTCTGAAATCTTTAAAAAAATCAATGTTGTTAAAATCCATCAGGTCTTTTAAAACAATTCGGTTTTTGCTTGATTCAAAAATCTCCAGGGCAATTAATTTGTCAATTCTTTTTTTGATTTTGTCCCTGTTCTCTTTTAAGTCATTGCCCTTTAAGATGATAGTGGAATATGAATTTAAATAAGCCGACCTTAGTTTTCGGTAGATGTTTGATTTTGGTTCGCCGTCAACATTAATAATAATTTCATTTTCTTCCTGTTTTTGCCCTTCTCCTGGTTTACTTGTTAAACGCAAATTGCCGGCCTCTCTTTCAAGACCAATAAAACTTCCCTTTTGAAGTTTATTTTCCTCTACCCAATCCTTGGGAATAGAAATAACATAGCCGCCTTTGCCAAATGAGATTAATTTTCGATAGTTCATTTTTTACCCTAGGAAAAAATGCCGGGACAAACTTATTTTGATTCACAAATTGGATCTCTTAATGAGTTTTGCTCATCAATAGTCCGCTGCATTTTACATCCCCCAAAAACATATGAGTCATATATGTTATATATGTGATATGAAACAAGTATTTAAACCTTTCTTCCCCTATATGGCTATAAGAAGATAATCCAATCCAGTTGGAGGGGGTGGAAAATGGTTTATCCAAAAAAGGTTAGAAGAGTTGAAGATGATTGGGTAGATGATGACATCTATTCAGACGACTTTAGGGAATTGTTGATTGAAGACGATGCCATCTCTGCTGAAGAAGAAGCCTTTATGAGAGGCTGGGAGGAGGCAAAATAAAATGTTGAAATCTCTGTTGGGTATTGGAGATTTGGAAATATCTGATAAAGAGATCATGGCTAGGTTTAAGCATGCATATGACCATAACCTAGATGCAGTTGAGTTTCTGATGGCTGACGGCAGCAAAGTTGTTGTCAGGATGCCACACTTGGACCATTCCAAGTACTTTGATCCGTGGGACTAAAA
>Ga0209536_100013276_pt1 | contig 11891 bp, 11 predicted proteins | sample DeeMarSeWOR28_12_FD_187461 | JGI IMG/M metagenome (GOLD analysis project Ga0209536, IMG submission 187461) | Marine sediment microbial communities from White Oak River estuary, North Carolina - WOR-2-8_12 (SPAdes) (version 2) | ecosystem: Environmental > Aquatic > Marine > Intertidal zone >...
AATTTTTTTTATAATTAATTAATAATTTCGATATAATTTATCGAAAATATCTATAAATAAGTTTAATTGTACACTTAAAGTAAAATAAAAATACAAACAAACGTTACGATGCCGTTTTGCGACGGAATTTTCAATAAGCAACCACATATAGTGTTTCTGCTTATTTCATAAACATCGTTATATTTTTGTTATTTCAAGATACTCAATATCATCAGAGATATGAGTAGTTTTAGATTTGTGTTCGTTATCGACCGTACCAACTATCCAATTTTTTACCCCGTGTTTCTTGAGGTTTTCGGAAAATTCTTCTGCTTGGGTATGATCAACAGAAAGAAGCATTCCTCCGGCAGTTTCTGGCATTTCAAGTGTATCAAATTTATAGCCGAAATCATAAGCTAAATCTTCAGTTAGTCTGATAAGGGGTACCTTCTCTATGGTAGCTGAATATTTGGAGTCCTGAAGCATCTCTCTTAAGTGTCCACTTAAGCCAAACCCTGAAACATCTGTCATTGAATGTAGGAAATTGACGTCAGGATAAGAATGGATTACTTTCACTACACCTTGTAAAGGTGTTATCATTAATTCAATTGCGAGATCAATCGATGCATCAAGTTCAGCGGATGAGTAGTTTTCAATTAGATTGGGATTATTTTTTTGTAATCTATAAGCTGCCATAATGGCTTGATTCCCAATTGGTTTAGTAAGTATTAATTTATCTCCGTTTTCAACATAATTTTTTCTAATGACTTTATTCTTTTCTACGAACCCCGAAGCTTCTCCTCCGATTTCCTCTCAAAAAAGAAATTTTTTTGATTAAAGGCCACTCGGAATAGATGGTATGACCACCCAAAACTTGGGAGTTTATCTTATTTTCCATGAAATTTTTGACTCCTTTCAGCAAATCTTCTGCTATGTGAAGAGGCATGTTCTTTTTCAATCCCAAAAACACAAGCATCCCAGAAATGTCTTTGACATTTAAGGCAAAAACATCATTTGTAACGTTAGCTGCAGCAATTTCTCCCTGAATATCGGGCTCATCTAAAATTGGTGTAAAAATATCAATGTTTTTTACCATAACAAGATCAGTATTTGGCACTGGAATTACTGCAGAATCCTCGATGTCTCCTTTTAAACCAGCGTTAGAAAGAAGTTCGTCTAATTTTTCACTTGAAAGTTTGCAGTTTCAACCAAAAAGTTTCGTTTGGAGCGTTAGTCGATAACTCTCTAATTCTTGCATCTTTCACCTCGAATTTATTATTTCCAAATATTTATGGTAGATTTAAAAAGAAACTCAAGTTATATTAACATTTTCAATATAATTTATTTAAAAAATGAATAAAACAACTCATTATTTCAACTAAACTAGGAAAAGTTATTATAAAAATTTATGTGTAATTCAGTAGTAAATTACTCTGCGAAATAGGTGATGGGAGTTCTCTTCTTAGGCCATTTGTTAGAATAGCAACGAACGGGATAATTATTAGGAACTGCAGCAAGGCATTTATTACACGAAATACAAGCAGCTTTAAGTTGTTCCTGTTTTTCAAATTGCTTTACGAGGTAGGGTTCTCTGATGAAAGGACGTGACATAGATATAAAATTCGCATATCTATTGTTTAATACATTCTCAATGAAAGATTTAGATCTTAGACCTCCGACAAGAATTAATGGGGTATCTTTTAATTGAGCTCTGATAAGTTTTATGGCATCGAGATTATATCCTTCCTCAAAGGAAAACTTTCCGACCATATCTCCATATATTTCTTCTGCCATATCTCTCATATAATCTGGGACGGCTTGAAGGATTTCTTTTACGGGAACTTCTCCCCTAGACATATTGAAAATAGCATAAGTTCCCGACCCACAACTAGTTTCAATTGCATCAATTCCAAGCTTAACCATCCATTCAGAATATTTTACTGCTAATGCAGGAACTATGCCGTTTTCTGGAGTAAAGTCATTAGTACTTAGTTTAACTAAGAGAGGGATATCACTAGGCAATACTTTTTTAATTTTAATAATTATTTCTTTTAAAAATTTAAATCGATTCTTATCAGAACCACCCCAATCATCATTTCTGTGATTATAGAATGGGGATAGAAACTGATTGATTAAATAACCGTGAGCTGCATGAAGTTGGATAGCATCGGCCTCGGCGGCAACTCCACGTTCGGCCGCCTGCACAAAAGATTCAATTGAATCCCAGATGTCTTCGTCTGTCATTTCTCTTGAATATTCTATTGAAACGGGATTTAAAATATCTCCAGATGGTCCAGCAGGTGTTTCTCCTATCATTCGTGAGAAAGCTTGCATTCCAGCATGCACAAGCTGAAATGCGACCTTTCCATTCTCTTTATGTATGGCTTTAGTGAGTTTTCTTAATCCTGAAATCAGATCATCATTGTAAATTCCTGTTTGGTATTTATACGCCCTTCCTAGAGGATTGACATACATATATCCTGGAATTATTAGCCCAATGTTACCCTTCGCAAGGGAAGTATGAAGTTTAATGAGCTCACTAGAAATAATCCCATCTTTACTAGCCATATTTTCTAATGTAGCTGAACGTACAAATCGATTTTTAACGTCCATTTTACCTATTTTCATTGGTTCAAATAGAATTGATATCTTGTTTCACCAAATATGATTAAAAAATATATGAGAACTAAGTCTAAATTATTAGATTATAAAATTATATTTAAAATTAATAGTGTTGAAACGTACAGTTTTAATAGGAATTATGGTAGGAAAATTTCCAGATGCTTAGTAGTTTTCCTTGTATTATCGAATTGATCTTTATAAGTTAACTCTAGTCTAATTTCATCTGCTTTTGGATCAAATAAGTTCTTTTTAAGTTCTTTCTCTTTATCTACTTTCAACACATAGTTGAATTTGAAAGCTTTTCCCGATTTCAACTCCTTTAACTGAAGAAACTTTGGATAACTTTCTTTCCTTTGAATGATAACATAGCTAGGGACCTTTAAAGATATTCGAAAATCCATAAAATTAAAATTTGAAGGATTAGTCAATTTAAAATTTAAATAAATCTCGCTTCCAATGGTTTTGATATTTTTAAAAAAGAGAATTTCTTTGGAATCAGTAATATCGGGTTTTATTTCTTCGAAGTGGAGTTTATCGTTTATAATTTTTGCGTTGAGTTTATTTTTGTTTATGTATTTCAATGTCAAATCCTTAATCCTCCCTACATCTAGATCAAGATATTCAGATAAGAGATCCAATTTAATTGGATTTATCATTTTTCTATAAAACTTTATTTGGTTTAAATATAACTTCTCTTGGCTTTTTTGCACGAAATTTTTAAGCCGGTTTATCAGTAACTCTTTTGATGCATTAAATTTATTAATATAGGGTCTAACATATAAATTAAATACGTTATTATCTTCTATTAATTTCTCCTTCCCTAGGATTCCTTCTATTTGGACTTCAGTTTCTTCTAAAAAGTTTTGTATTTGAGTGGTATTTAATTCAATTAACTTTCTCCCATCAGAGAATTCATTTGTTTGAATTAGGAAGTCTAACTTGGAGTTTAAATTTACAAAGTTATCATTCAATTTTTTTATTCCCTCTATTCTCTCCGAAATAATCGATTGGATGTGCCCTTGAAGAAGTTGAAATCTAAGTTCATTACTTATTCCATTGATATCCTGATTGTCAAATATTTCCCCACTTTGTTCGATTTCCATCATATAATCAAGTAAATCATCTTTAATTGTTTTAAATTGCCTATCTAATTCACTTAAATATTCTTGAATTTCAAGTTTTACAGTTACCCAAACAGTCAATAAATCCTTAAAGATATCATCAAATTCTACGTTGTTAACTAGAAGCTCTCTAATTTCCCCATCTAATTTAAACAGTTTTTTCCTGAGTTGGGTAATATAAACAAATGTTTCATTTTCTTCATCACTCACATTCATTTCTAGGTGATTCTCTTTTAGGTAATCAAACTCAGCTTGTATTACACTGATCCGATCTCCTAATAATTTGATTTCTTCTTGTAGGTTTAGCTCAAAATCTCTCTTCTTCTCTTCACAAATTTCGGTAATAAAACTTTTAATAATACTTAATTCATCAATGATTTGAACCTTAGTATCCTCCCACTCCTCAATTAATTCAAATGCCAATCGCTTATATTCGAACTGGTTAATAAGATTGTCAAATTTTTTAATTTTCTTTAAGATTTTATCATATTTTCTATTTAGTTGAATTTCAGTATCATCAAATTTAAAATTATCAATATATGAATTTAATTTTTCCCGAAATTCTGCAGGGATCTTTTGAAATTTTTCAATTTCCTCTTGAAATAAGACCAACTCTTTGTTTATCTTATCAATTGCAGAGTCGATATCCTTAAAGTTTGCCTTAATACTCTCCAATGTGTATAAAATTTCTTCTTTTACTTCAGGATCTCTTTCATTTCGTAAAATACTATTTAGTTCAATAGTAATCCATACAGCAATTTTATAGTTTTTCAAAATGAAACAAATACGGTTTAATAGATTTACAGTTTGTTTTCTTTCACGCCAATATCGAGATTCAAGTCGATACAAGATTCGAGTTATCTCATTCTCTATCTCAATTTGATATTCCTCGAATAGTCGTTTAAATACAAGTGCTATTCCTTCTCGAACGTTTTCTGAGGGATTTTCTAATTCTTCAAACAAATAGGGGAATATTTCGATAATATTTTTTTGGCATAGTTGAAAAATGGCATTAATTAATGAATTTCTAAAGTAGGAGGGGCCCGTTTCGAGCATAGAATGTATAAGATTAGCCCATATCTGGTCAAAATTATTTTCTGCGATATTCACTAATGCTTCAATTACTTTTAGTTGAATTCGGTAATCCTCTTCTCTTAATAGATTTATTAACTTAGGTATAATCGAGATTATTTGCAAAGCAGAGGACTTTTCTTTACCTATCTCTCCAAATAGCCATATTACTAATTCTTTTACTCTACTTTCTTCATTGTATAGAAGATTTAAAAGGACGTAGAATAGTTTTTCTTTTGAAAGAAAATATGTACCATGAACTTCAAGCAGTTCAGCCGCAGCTTTAGCAACATCATCATCTTCATCTCTTAGATTAATTATAACCATTGAGAGTAAGGGTTCTAAATTTTTTATTTTGGTGTAGTCTTGGTTCAGAATTCTTTGAATCGTTTTAATTACAGATAGTTTTACTTTCCAGTCCCCGTCCATCAATTTTTCAGTATATTCTTCGATAATTTCCTGTGTTTCTTCCAAATCAATATGAATTGTTAAAATTAAAGTACCAATAATTTTTACAGTAAATCTTCTTACAGCTGGATCTTGGTCATATAAACGTCCTCTGATTTTACTAATCAAATCTATTAATAAATTTGGTCTAAATAGGCTGATTTGATATAGAATCTCAAGTGAAACTAATCTTATCCATGAATCAGCGTCATTTATAAATTCGTTAACATTCTTTACTGTTCTTTCCGCTATTGCCGGGGATTTATCACAAATAAGGTTTAAAAGGTTAAGACACCGATATATCAGATCTTTATCGAGATGATTTTGATATTCCTCAATGATTTTGAATAATTCTTCAGCTGCTTTTTGATTATAACCCTTTAATATCAAGCGTTCAATTTTTTCAGTATCCATAGCGAGAGATGTCAATATTGTAGGGGGGGTTTGTTTTTAAGATAACATCAATTCAAAGATCCTTCTATAAAAATTATCTTTCAACTAGTATAAATATCTTTCAAACCGTTGAAAAAAGAATATTTTTGTAAAATTCTGAAAATATAATAAAAAGTAAAAATATTAATTTTGATTATTCAAAAAGTTCGATAACTGCGATACCCGGAATAGCAATTCTTTCTCGATAAGTTAAGGTACCTTCCTCAACTTCTTTGGTTTTTATTAATCCACGCACTATGTCTTTTTCAGAAACATACCCTCTTTCTCCCGCTTCAAACTGTTTCACGACATTTCCATCGCTATCCTTAATCTCGACATTTGTAAAGCTAGTTTGTTTAATATTAAAAGTTACTCTTTTGTCTTCGATCTTCTCAATAGTAGCCTCAGTTAAAAGAAGGTCTCCAACCCGTACCATTCCTCTCATTTCTACAGTAAATTCAATTATATCACCATATCTTCCATGTTCAAGAAAATCTTCAAAAAGCTTAGATATAAAACCAAATGAGAATAATCCATGCGCAATAACTCCTTTTAATCCCGCAGCCTCTGCTACAGCATCATTCACATGTATTGGATTCGTATCTCCAGAAGATTTAGCATATTGTTTTAATAAATCTCTAGTAAGTCCATTAAATTCACTTTTTAGAACTTGTCCGACCTTTAAATCTGATATTTTGACCATTTTATTAATAACCTCCTTTTCTTATTCCTGCAGTTACTACCACATTACACACAGTTTCATCATTTTGATTTTTAATGGTAGTGATTAATTCAGCAAATAGCATCATGTTTTCTTCAACTAACCAAACTTTGCCCCATTTCGCAGTTCCTGTTAATTTATCTCCAGGTTTTACATCTACACACCCTTCCCAATTATATTTGTTTCCTGCATGAAGTATCATTCTTGGATCTTTAATAAGAGGGCGTTCTTCTCCATTTTTAGTTAATCTCACACCGGGAGCCAAGGTGTAGAGGCTTTTTATAGTGTAAGCATTGGCATACGCATGGCAGGCTACGATACCCTCTTCTTCCGAACCGACATATTTTGGGTTTGTTATACCAAAACATTTAGCGAAACTCACCAAATTTTTGTAACGTACATTAATTTTAGCGGTACCTGGCAAATCCGTTCCTGGGAGATTTTCAATGAGAAATTCAGCGTTATTCTTTATTTCTTCGATACTTGACATTTTAATTTCACCATTATTTTAAATTTGTTTAATAATATTTCAGATTCATCATAATTAAAGCTTTAAATTGATTTAATAACGGTGCAAATTTTTTCTTCAGAAGAAATTTTATCATCGAAAAATTCAAGTATTCTTCGTTTCTTAGATGCCCCATTTAAAATCACGCACGGCATTTTGTATTTATCAATTAAGTATAATACGTATGGATCCACTGGCCTTGATAACGTTTTCAAATGATTATTAACAACCTTAAATTGCGAAATTTTACCAGATTGCCTCATATTATTAAAATGTGAAGCACTTATCTCCCTTATGATTTGATTATTATTGTTTAATATGCCATCAACCTCTTTAATTAGGATGCATGTGTTTATTCCTAGTTTTTTTGTTAAATATAAAGCTATAGAATCAGAAGTAACCTCCCAACTATGAGGTAATTCGTCCTTTTTCTTCAAAAATTGAAATGGCAAAAATAAACAAAAAGATCTACTTTCTTTTTTTAATTTTCTTGAGCTTTCAAAAGGTTTAATGTGAGGGAACTTCTCAGATAGTTCAATTCCATTGTAGTTCATGGAAAATATGCTCATCCAATGAGCGACATCTTCCGTAAAATTAAATTCACTATATAATTTTCTAATAAAGTTAACGGGGGTTCCTCCACCTGGAATTAAGACGATTTTTTGGATTTTATTTGTAGTATAAAGCTGTTCTAATTGAGAAATTGTTGAGGATAAATTAGCATGATTTTCTAAAATATCTCCTCCAATCTTAAATAAGACAGATTTAGATTTCATAATTTTATTATTTTTATTTTAACTGATAATAAAGTGCTCCCGCTATGGCAAAAGCTGATGAACTAACCCTATTAGGTATTTGGGTTATTTGTTCAAAATTAATAATATTATTATATCCTAGATTTACAAGCGTGTTTCTAATTAAAAAATCTGCTGCAACACCAGTTATAATAAATTTAGGATTTGCATCGAATTCATTGAATCTAGTTACAAGATTGTCCATGAACATTTTGATTTCCCTACATATAATATTAATTTGTTTATCATAAATGAATTCTGCAATTTTTTTTAAATCTTCTTTTGATATACTCTCAATATCCATACAAATTATCCTAGAGAGTCGTGCATAACAATCATCTAATGATTTTGAACGATTATCAGCAGTATCATTGATATATTCTGCACCCGAAATATTGCCTAAAATTCGATGAACATCTGCAATCAGAGCAAATTTCTCAAAGGAAACTCGTATTGATTTTCCTAGGTAGGGAACATGATGGGTAATCGAAGGTATTGTTGCGCGTAACCCACCTGTATAGATTAATTCATGGTTAATCAATCTTTCAATGTCTGTTTTTCCGCAAGATACTGGAAGTGAATTAAAAATTGGTATTAGGTCTACAGTTGTCGATCCTGCATCAATTAATATACAATTAGTTTCAAATCTTCCCAAAAATAGAGCGGTAGAAACCCAATTAGACGCAGAAATTGAGGAGTAATTATTTTGAGCCTCATTAAAACTAATGAATTTATTACTTGTACTTATAAAACGTAGTTTTTGTCTATCAAATACCGCGTCAAGCGCGTTTAATATAGTATTTAATCCCTCTCTTTTTGTTTGAAAGGCATCTGAAAGCTCTGCAGTAATCGTTACAGCAATGAAATCAAGATTTATTAATAACGATGAGTTTTTTTCTTTCAGGTTCATGACCACTCTTTTCAGCATTATTGGGATTTCTGTTATTGATTTTTCCCAAAAAGGAAAGTATTCAATATATGATATACTTTCTTCGATTTTTCCATCCTGAAATTTTATTACTGCTGCTTTTGTATTAGCACCTCCAATGTCCAGACCCAAAATAATCATTGAAATACCTCCATGCTTCTTCTTCAATTTTTTTTTCTATATCAAGAAATAATAAAAAACTCTTTCCTCACATAAAAGGAGAGGATCAAATTTATCCTTTCTTAATCAGCATATCTCTCTTGGAGAGAATCAATGAACTTATCAAGATTTTCACCTGTTAGTGCATTTGTTAAGTAGAAATCGCCATCTTCTAATTGTAAATGCTCTTTCAGAAAAGAAATTTCAGCTTCTTTAGCTAAATCCATTTTGTTAAATATGATTATTATCTCGATTTCTCCTTCTTTGGAGAAATTTTGCTTTATTTCATTGAATAATTCAATTTGGGAAGTAATATCATAACCACTTGCTGGTGTGGGATCAAAAACAAATACAATCAAATCAGATATAAATCTTAAGGCTAAAATTGCCTGTAATTCTATACGGTTACGTTGTGACATAGGACGATCGAGTATTCCAGGTGTGTCCAAGCATTGAATCTTAAAGTTCTCAAACTTGCCCTCAATTTCAATATGACCCATAATCAATTTTTTCGTAGTAAAAGGATACTCCCGCACTTCAATCTTTTTATTAGTTGATATATTTTTCACTATACTGCTTTTACCTACATTTGGATACCCCGCTACGACGACACACGGCATAGTATAATCGATTGAAGGGATTCTCCTCAAATCACCTCGAACTTTATTTAGATACTCTAAATTTTTATTTTGTTTATTGATGACTGAAGAAATCCTCCCAAATGCTGCCCTTCGCAACGTGTCTCCCTCTTTGGGAGTCTCTATTTTATTTAATTGCCCAAGATGATGTCTTTCAATATTGCTTAAAATTGGTAATATCCCGTGTAATTTTCCCAGAGTTAACTTAAATTCATCGATATCCACCAGAATAGAAGCAAGTTCTCTATAAAAATCAGGTAATTCACTGATTATTGGGACCATTTTTATTATATTTTGGATTCTTTTTATGAGTTCTTCGATCGCTACCTTAATACGTTTTGATTCTTTTCTCTTTGCTTTAATGAGGATTGGTGCATTCTTTGAAACCTGTGCAGAACTCTTCATAGCTCTCTTAAACGCAATATCTAACAATTCTTTTGAATTTGGGACATGGAAGAATTCATTAAAAGGATTTTTCATGATGCTCAACTAATAAATAGTTTTAATTTTGGTAGAGCTTACTCTATTTGATTTTGATTCTTTAAATCGGCAAGTTTCTTCTCGATTTCAGAAACTTCAGCAGAAAGATTTATAAGATCACCAGGTATTGAACGATAAAGCTCTAATATATATTGGTATCTCTCTATTACTCGTTTGTAATTTTTTTGTTTTTCTTCTTTTTCTGCTTTTTCTAATAAATGTGTAATTCTCTCAAGGATTCTCTTCATTTCTGGTGGAAGAGCCTTCTGTTCCGCCAATTTTTGATCTAGGTGCTGTTGTTTGTCTTGTAAAACTTGGTTTACTCGTTTCTGAAATTCTACATCATTTTTTGTTTTCGCAAGTGTATCTTGTTTTTCGAATTTCACAAGGTTCTTTAATTGGGTAATACGCTTATTAATCATTCCCATTTTTCCTTGATAGCCTAGCTTAGAGTATATTTCTTGAGCTTCCTCGAGTAATTTAATTGCAGAAGAGTATTTTTTTTGAGCAAATTCCTCTTTAGATTGCTTTTCTAATTTTTCAGCTTGTTTTTCAAGTGCATCATAAGGTCCGGGAGACATGATGAATATCACATTGCAATAATATTTCATATTACTTTAGATTAATGATTAAGTTCAAAGTTACGTTATAGATTAAAGATTATCCAAAATAAAAAAAATATCAAAATTTAGACAATAAATCTTTAAATTATGGCAAAATTAATTAGAGAACATTCAAAAAATAGAGTAACTATATTTAGACTTAAGGTGTTTTTATGAAAAAATATAAAATAGGAATACTTGGTGCAACTGGAATTGTAGGGCAAAATTATATTAGGTTACTTCAAAATCATCCATGGTTTCAAATTGTTGATATAGCGGCTTCACCCCGCTCAGCAAATAAAACCTATAAAGATGCTGTTGATAAAAAATGGCACATGTCTATAGAAATTCCATCAAATGTAAAAAATATGATAGTGAGAGATGTTCAAGATTTTGAGACTATACCAAAGGATCTCAGTTTTATCTTCTCGGCTATCACAATGCCGACTAAAGATCAGATAAGAGATGTTGAGATCAAGTATGCGAAAAAGGGGATCCCCGTGATAAGCAATAATTCAGCTCATCGATGGACTCCTGATATACCAATGATCATTGGCGAAATTAATCATGAACATATAAATGTTATACCTATGCAGCAAAAAAATCATGGATTCACAAATGGGTTCATAATTGTTAAACCTAATTGTTCCCTCCAAAGTTATTTAACACCGATATACGCATTGGAACAAGCAAACTATAAAGTTGAAAAATTGATTATTACTACACTCCAAGCTGTATCAGGAGCAGGTTATCCAGGAGTTCCTTCGTTAGATATTGTTGATAACGTTGTTCCGTTCATAAATGGGGAAGAAGAAAAAACAGAAGAAGAACCACATAAAATTTTAGGAAGAATTGGTGAATCTGGTATTGAAAGCGACGATTCAATAAAAATAAGTTCTACATGTACTAGAGTCCCCGTATCGGATGGTCATACTGCGAGTGTTAATTTAAAATTCAAAGATAAAATCCCGTCTAAAGAAGAAATTATTAGGATATGGACTTCCTTCAGATCTCTTCCGCAAGAGTTAGATCTACCATTTGCTCCTAAACAACCTATAGTATATAATGAAAACAATGAAAGACCACAACCCAAAAAAGATAGAGACAATGAAAAAGGCATGGCTATATCAGTTGGTCGTTTAAGAGAGGATAATATCTTTGATTATAAATTCATAGCGTTATCACATAATACTGTGAGAGGTGCTGCGGGTGGTAGTATCTTAAGTGCTGAGTTATTAGTATCTAAGGGATTTATAACCTAAATCAATGTTCCCCCTTAAGCATTTTATTAAACTTATTTTTACTTAAAATTCATGTTTATCAATAAAGATAGGCAATAAAAGCTTTAAAAGGGAAAATACTCCCTTAGTCTGTATCATTTTATATATT
>Ga0209536_100013277_pt1 | contig 11891 bp, 8 predicted proteins | sample DeeMarSeWOR28_12_FD_187461 | JGI IMG/M metagenome (GOLD analysis project Ga0209536, IMG submission 187461) | Marine sediment microbial communities from White Oak River estuary, North Carolina - WOR-2-8_12 (SPAdes) (version 2) | ecosystem: Environmental > Aquatic > Marine > Intertidal zone >...
TGTGAAAAGATGAATTGCTCTGTAAAGAGTTGAAAGAGCTTCTGCAATTATGGAATGTGGATCTCAAAAAAGGGTAGGGCAGGTTTTTATTAAAGCTATATCGCCACTCCTTGACTCCATCAATCGTCTCATCCTGGAACTGATGGAATGGCAACCTGCGAGTCAAAAGATGAACTTCATGACCTTTTCTAGCTAACCGTGTACATTGTTCATATAAAACTCGTTCCGCTCCGCTTGCAGCATTGATTATTGACACATCAGCAACGAAGAGAATTTGCATGTAATTTCTCAGAAGCTGAGACCGAATGCTTTTGTCAAATTTATGTTGAAGAATTTCATTGAGACATGAAAGTAGGTAAGTTAGGTAAAATAGTTTCTACAGTTTTTCAGCCCACACAAGGAGAGAAGGACCAGTTATTAGTCGTCCTCTACTTAACTGAAACATAGTTCCAGCAGCTGAATCAGCAAGAAATTTCAAGACAGAAGTAAGTTTGTCAATTCGAGTGTGGGAATATGGGTCGCCTTCAGTTAACGGTGAATTTGTTATCTGAATGCGCCTAAAGCCTGCTCGTTCTAATAGCAGGTGAAGTGATTTGGCGCGGAAATTGTATCGGTGGAAAACGTAAGGCCTCTTTATGTTTAGCCACGAAGCAACAGTCCGAAAAGGAAAATAGATTGTATAAGTCATTTTCTGGAAAAGCACATTTCTTACTCTAATCCCTATTTTGCCTCGACGCTTCAGCATACGATAACATTCTTGAAGATCTTCAAATGGGCTATCGACCATTACCAGGACGTCCCATAAAGTGATAGCGTCGAAGCATTCGTCAGGATATTGTGCATCTTTAAGCGATCCATGGAATATGTTTTTGTCACCCACTCTTTTTTTGGCACTCTGCGCTGCAGTGTCGACAATTTCTATCCCAAAAACACTCCAGTCATCTCTGGAGGCAAGCTCGAGAAAATAGCCAAATCCGCAGCCAACATCAAGAATTGATTTTTTGTGGGTTTTGATTTCTGAAGTGAGATAATTCAGTGCTGATTTAAAAAAGGTCTGTTTTGCAGTCGCTATTTTTTCATGTGGATCATGATTTTGATAATAACTTAATACAGTATCTCTTACGTTCTTGTCTGTTATGTCTGAAGAAAACATAAAACCGCAAAAATTACATTTATGATATTTTTTTGACTCAATCGATTCAAAAATTAATTGATTAGACTGACAGCAAATACATTTCATTTTTTAATAGCAACTTTCTTGCCGGTATATGACATCTTTTTATCAAAGATCAAGTAATTGTTGAATGTCTGAAATATGTTTGTTCCAACCCTTTTTCCCTAGAATTGGTTCTACCCATTTCAATCCCTTCTCGAGTTGATGTCGATAGTTTCCATTTATTTCCAACGACCCAATGGCCTCTATCCATTCTTTTGGGTCACTTGGATCAGCATAGAGAGCGTTTCCACCAGTAGTCTCCCTCAAAGCAGGAATATCGCTTACCACAGCAGGCACACCGCAGGCCATGGCCTCTAAGGGGGGGAATCCATAGCCTTCGGCAGTTGATGGTTGTACTAGACAGAAGGCTCCTCTAATGATCGCAGGAAGGTCTGCATCGGGTACATCTTGAATCCACTTTGGGCGGGCATCGTTATACCTTGATAGCCAGTACTTCATATTTTGTTCTGGAACCCCAACAAAAACCAGATCCTTGGGGAGTTGGGGAGTCAGCTCCAGAAGTACACCTAGATTTTTGTGGGGAAGCCCGTTTCCGATAACGAGGATATATCCGGCCCGGAGGAGGTATTTTTTGAAGATCACATCTTCATTGTCAGCCTTATCTATCTTGAATCTATCATCTATTGCCGAATGTCGGACCTTAGGATTCTTGCCGACAAAACCAATGCATCTCTCTGTCTCCTTGAGACTCCACTGGGAGACATACCATGTTAAGGAAGCCTGCATCAGGGCCCTTCTTAGTCTGAAACGGTCGAGAGTGACCTTCAATCTCCCCCTATACTCCAAATGTGTGAGATCCACTACGTCGTGAACCGTGTTTAGCGACTGACATTTTGTGCCAAAAAGGGGAAGCTTGGGATAAGGACTAAGGAAAAGAGCTGCACCTTGCCCGCTAAGATCAGATAATTCCTTTTCAGAGGATATAAATCCGGCAGAGAGAATCTCGGTGTGTACTCTTTTCTTTTCTTGTAGCCTACTTGGAACCGAATTTTTGTGAGTGGCGGCTAAAAGGATATGTATATCCAAGTCCGCCTCTGCCAAGTTAAGGAGGATACCCTCGAGAAAGCGTCCTATCCCTGTCTTGCCACTTGGCACAAACTCTCTAGCATCGACAAGTATTGTCTTGGTAGTCATCTGTAGATTAAAGATAGATGGCTATAGTAATTTATAGCTTAATAATTTCCGTAATGCAGAAAAAGATTATATAATAATATGCTATCTTTAATAGATTATCTCGCATTTTTTCTTTATTCTTAGCGTATTTTTATTGTTGTTAATACAGATGAAATTCAATTTATATTTTAAACTGCATAGATTTTAAAACGTTTATTACAGCTTCTGGGTCATGGACAATTGGATCTTGACAAAGATAACGCATGTAAAGGATTGTCAACTGAGAATGTAAAGCCAATGGAACTTGACAAATGTCTAGAAACATAACGGTCAATTTGTTCAAAACAGGGTTGGCGTTTTTATTGCCTGGGAGCTTGCTGCACCGACGCAATACGATGTCTATCCTCATAGGGTATATGGCCCCATAGATTACAAGATTACGCAGGAGGAAATCATACCAGTTGAGCACTGCCGGTCCAATCTTGGCGTGTTCAAAGTCGTTAATGACGATTGCAGGAGACGGCATGCTACTGACAAAAATGTTTCCTCTGTTCAAATCACCATGGATTATCTGAGGCCGTTTCAATATGTCCTCGAGCTGGCGATGTGATTTGTCCTGTTTTGCTAGGTGCATAAGTCTCTGACGGATATCAAATTCCTGAAATATTCCTTTTATTTCTGTCCTTGGAATTAAAATGCCGCTGAACTCAGACAAAAAAGCAAGAAATAGTTGTAAATCTTTCTCGGCTTGCAGATTCAGCCGAGCTCCCAGAATTTTTTTGGTGTGATCTAACCAATGGGCACGTCTTGAATATAGTGAGATCTCTGGCAGATTTGTATTCAGGTCTGGGCGCAATCTGCGTAATAACTCAACGCATGCATAAGACATCTCAATCTTTTTGCTTGCCAGTTCGTTTGTCGGAATGGTGTACTTGCCCTGTAGGTCTCCCGATACTCTGGCCACCTGAAAAACATTGGCTCTGCGATTAGTGATTGTTACGGCTACGTCAATTTCCTCTGAATTCTTAATAGGTATCACGCCTTCCTTTTCTCGTAGAGACAGTTGAGGCACTGCATCACGAGAGGCAAACACTCCCCAAGAAGGAGAGAAGAAGCTTGCTATTTTCAAAAGGAAGTTGGATTTTAGCAAAATAGGCGAAAGCATCTTAAGCAAAGCATGTTGAATAGAGGAGCCATCAGAAAGGAAATTCCTTAGAATGAACTTTAGGCCTCCCTGGCCTGTCAAAGAAGTCGCATATCGACAGTTTCGGTAACTTGGATAAACAGCAAACCATTCCGTTTTTGCAAAGCCGCACGCTTTAAGCATTTTCTCCAGGCCCGGGCGAGAATGGGTCAAAGCCCTGAAGTCTTGTCCTTTGAAATGGCGGTGGAACACTCGGGCGATACGCCTAGGCAGCAATGATATGAAACGCAGTCCCGTGTGTTCTTCCTTGTAGCCTAAGAAATATTGAAGCCCGAGCCTATTTTCTATGGCAACGAACAATGTGCCATCTGGTTGCAGCACTCTGGCTATCTCATTGAGAGCTCTATGCTGCAGTACGAGTGGGGGTTGCTCCTCAGAGAATGTCCCCACCCACTCAAGAACACCGTTAAGCACCACCACGTCAAAGAAACCATCAGGGAATGGAAGTGATAGTAAGCTTCCCTGGGCCGTGGTGATGTTGTCAATCTCTTCCTGTGAGGCACGTATGTCAATGAATTGGAGACCATCCAGTTGTGAATCAAGGGCATATACGTGGGTAAATTCTTGGGCAAGCCAGAAGGTCAGCCCTCCCCAACCACAGCCTGCGTCAAGTGCGAACCCTTTGGGCGAGGCTAAAACAGAGACGGTGAATCTCCCACCTCCATGGACCCATTCAGCCCTCTCTTCATCCACCTTTGCTAGGCTCGCCTGCCATCCTTCCTTTTTGGCCAATTCAATGGTTTCACTGGCAGCAGTTGAGGAAGAAAAATGCCAGTTGCTCCTCCCATTCGTAAAACATGGAATGTCAGAAATGACTCGGTACTCTCTTTCGCACTGGAGACAGTTCATCATTGCATCTCCGTGCGTCAGAGGGCCTCGACATTCAGGACAAATCAGATCATTCCGTCTCTTTTTCATTATCAGTTCGTTTTGGTCGGGATCTTAGACAAAGTATCTAAAGCGCAAGTAGAAAGGCCTTGTTCATCTTTAGTTGGTGGATTTTGTTGGATGGGTAGAGAGCCAATCGCAAACATAGTGGTGAAAGTACGAATGAAAATGGTGACTCGTACATCCTAGTGCGCCAGCTGTCCTAGATTTAAGGTATTTTCGAAGATCTCCACCATTCTTGTAACATGGCTATCCAAAGAGAAACGCTCGACTCGTTCCAGAGCTGATTTAACATACCGATCCCTGATTGCTTGGTCTCGCAAGAGAGTTGCCAATGCCTCCTGCAACTCTTCCACATTGCCTGGAGCCACGAGCAGACCATCTTGTTGGTGATGAATGATTTCAGGTATGCCTCCACTCCGTGCAGCAATTACCGGGACGCCGCATGCCATGGCTTCGACAATAACGCGTCCGAACGGTTCGTTCTCCGAGGCCAACACCATTGCAGACGCTACTCGATACCAGGGGCGGACGTCATCGACTTGTCCTATCCAATGTATCCTCTCGGCAAAAGGGGACTGCAGCGTTCGCTGTTGTAGAAGATTCCACCAGTCCGGTTCCCCTTGATCCTTGGCTCCGAGACAGATAAGATTGAGGCTCGGGTGCATCTCGGCGACCAGCTCAAAGGCAGCGAGAACCAGGTCGTGCCGTTTCCATCTCGAAGCACGCGCCACGCACAGCAGTACCTTCCAGTCCTTCTGAAACAACTGCGGTAGTTGTACAGTCTTGTCTTGCAGCCAGGGGAGATCTACCCCGTTATGGACAACCAGGATTTTTTTCCGTAGACTCGGTGAAAATCGGGCTGCAGTGGCCTGACTATTGGCGACTATTTGGGTGTTCAATCTCACCAGCAATGGATCGAGGAAGGGGTCGGACTCAGCAATACGGCAATGCCAGATAGTGGGTACCCCCAGAAGTCGTCCCACTATTGCGCCATAAAGGGCAGCGCGAGAGCCATTGGCATATATCAAGACGGGGTGGAGTTTCTTAAGAAGACGATGATAAGCATTCACTGAAGCAAAAACATGGAACAAGGTCCAGGGTCTTATTCGCGGAAGGGGGAGTGAGTGTGTTTCAATTCCTCTCTGTTTGAGTTTACCCGATAATTCTCCGTCGTATGGTACTACTGCCGCGGGTTGCCAATCAGAAGGCAGATGAGAGAGGAGGTCGAGGAATGAATGTTCGCCTCCTCCAAGAAAATGGCCGTGATTTGATATGGCAATTAACATCTAAGTATTTCGGAGATATTCTATGAAAATGGTCCAGCTTTAAGGTCCAAAATTCTATAATTGGAGTTAATTCTATATCATCTGTAATTAGAGAGCGAAAAATATTATAATTTTAAATATTATGAGTAGCCAGAAGTAAAATTGCATTTTGATACAAACTGGAATATTTCTGTAAGTTTTGCAATTTATATAAAGATATTTTCGTTCTTTAAGTTATTAATATAGTTTAGTGACACTTTTTGACGTACATTGATTGTATATAATTTTATAGATCTTGATGTATTTCTAGGCTTTTATAAAATCTTAAAGTTTTCTTGGCGATATCGCTCCAAGAATAATGTAGTCTTGAAGTTCTGAGTGCCTCGGCACCCATATTTGCCCACACGTGCCTTTGACGTAATGCCTGGGCCAGTGCCTCCGTCAAAGAAGGGACCGATGAATCCTCAGCCAGGAAACCGATATCTGAGTTCACCACTTCTGGAAAACCACCGACCGGTGTGCACAGAACCGGACGCCCAGCCGCTATGGCAGCCATGAGGATGCCACTTTGATCAATCTTGCGATAGGGTAAAACTATCAGATCCGCAATAGCAAAGATTGCGGGAATAGAGGATTCGGGCAGATAATCAAGTTTCAGGATAACGCGCTCGTGAATTCCAAGTTCATCTCGCAGTCTGTAGAGTTCTTTCTTGGTTACACCTGCCGCTAATTTACCAGCAATCAATACTTTAAAATCAGTCGGCCACTTCGAGAGCCCCCCAATTGCTTGCAATAAGGTATCGACGCCTTTGTAGGGCCTTATTGTTCCAAAGAATACTATGTAGCGGTTGCGGGGTAATCCCAGTTGGGCGAGGGCAGCGGATCGTGTTAGATCGTTCGATCTCACCAAATCACCGTAATGTCCGTGGGGAATCACAGTGACGGGAGTCTTGACATTGGGTCCCATTAATGATCTGAGGGCATTCCGACTAGCCTCTGAGTGCACGATTAGACCGGCTACCCTTTTATAGAGCAAACGGTAGGCCTTTTTTTCTCCAGGCAATACCTCATGGGGAAGCACATTATGTGAGGTAAGAATGAGTTTTGTCCTGGGGAAAAAATACCGAGCAGACCAAAACATGAGCCAGTCTCTGCGAGTAGACAGGAGCGACTGAAAATGGACAATTTCGTTCGGTTGTTTTTTCCAAGCAGCATACAACCTTTTCCAATCGGAAAAAAAGCCATCACCCTGAAATATTTTAACTACCTCATAACTCTTAGGAAGGGACTCAAGCGCATAATTCCTGGCATGTGTGAGAAGCCGCACGGGTTCCCCTGCATCTTGAAGAGCAGAACACAGGCAGTGGGCGTAATGGCCAATGCCTCCCCAACCCCCGGTTTCGACGACTGTTATACCCATGGAGTGACAAACCTAAGTAAATTCAAATGAGCTTTAAGTAATCGATCAGTGTTGTTTCATAAGATCGGTTGTGAATATAGGTAAGAAGTCAATCTAAACTAGCGTTGAGCCTAACACTTCTTCGTATATTCGTATCGTTTCCTTGGCAGTTCTCTCCCAGGAGAATTCTCTGGCATATTCACGTCCCTCAATTCTCATCTCAGCAAGTCTGTCGGGATCTTCTAGCAATAACTTCATTTTATGAGCTATGTCCTCTGGGGATTCTGGATCAAAATTCTCTGCAATATTCCCCCCAATCTCATCCAGCGCTGGTCGATTACTGATCAGACACGGAGCTCCAGAAGCCATGGCCTCCAAAACCGGCAAACCGAAGCCTTCGAAGAGAGATGGAAAAACGAACAGCTCAGACCCCCGATAGAGAGCCGGTAAGAACTGATGATCGATGTATCCCGTAAAATGTATTCTATCATCGATCCCAAGATCTTTGGTTTTATGCTTGAATTGCCCGTAACCACCCCAAGTAGTGTTTCCCACCAAAACTACATGATGTGGTGGAGCAGGTTTTGTCTCTTTGAGAAAGAGAGAATACGCTTCGATAAAAGTTAATAAGTTCTTCTTGGGATCGGCAGCTCCTATATACAAGATATAAGGAAAATCAATCCCTTTTGATATAGTAAACTCTTTATCGAGTTCTAGATCGTGGTTATTCAGAAACTCATCTGAGACTCCTAATAAGATGCCATGATATTTATCTGAAAATTCTGGACGATATTCGCGAAGTTGAACTTCGACAGTCTTGGATACACCAATAACTTTGTCTGCAAGCTCTAAGCCGTGGTCAAGTGAGGCTTTCCATGCTGAACGAAATCTTTCTGTAAAGAGCTCCGGATGAAGAACTGGGCCCATATCGTGCACGGTCATTAAGATATTTTTGGACTTGGTAACTGGCACCTGTTCATGCATCACATGCAAGAGATCTATTTCGCTAATTGACATCTCGGGTGTTGGCCATCCCAGCTTACTGTTCAGAAAATCGAAGACTCGTCCAGGGCATCTGAGGACATTTGTTTTGAAATTGATGTTTTGGATCTGAGGCAAGAAAGAGAAATTAACGCGGGGCCAAAAGCAGTCGAGTAAAAAAACCGTGCTTTGACTCAAAAGCTTCGACAAAGCTTGCGCTAGTTCATGTGCGTAAATCGCAACACCCCTCCTGGAGGAGCTGTGAAAGTGTCTGGAATAAAGAGCAAGATTGATTTCTGGTTTCGTCACTTAAGTACTTTATTTAGCCTTCCCAAAACCAAAATTAAACCGTGATAAATTGATAAATATCATTCCTTAATCTTATTAGGGGTATCTCGAAAGCCATTATATTACAAGAAGTTACAATACCCAGAGGGTTTCAACCAGCTTCTTTGGGCCTCCGAATTCATCAACTGCTCTTACCACGCTAGGATAGCTTTCCTCGTGGTAATCATGACCACATATGATTTTAGTATTTAAACGTTTGGCCCAAAGAATATCCGCTTTTGTTTCTTCATATGTATGGACAGCATCTAAAAATACTAATGCGGGCGCTCCATCACTATAAGTTCTATAGAATGCATTTTTGTCTGAATTTATTTGGTGTACGTTTAATTTCCTTTTTGCCTCTAAAAGAGTTTTCTGTGTGATACGAAAGTGCGTCTCACTAGATATTCCAAGTGGGTTCCATGAGTAGTTATCCACTGTCACCAACTTTCTTTCTATAGATTTATACGTGGCCATTACTAGCGTTGACCGACCAAAAAGAGTACCTATCTCAATAATTGGCCCATCATCTTCCAGGCTTCTGACTAAGCTACCTAGAAATATAGCCTCAAATACACTTATCTCGCCCCTAGGCAGCAATGCTTCTTCCACTAAGAAATCTCGATAGCTGAGATTTCGATAAGAGCGCAAAAGGGCCATCTGTTGAGGAGTATATTTAACAACTTCAAAGCCGAACTTTCGGATGATTTTTCTAAAAGTAGTCTTAGCCCTGTTTTTCAAGGATTCCCCCATCAATATCTTGCTCTTTGTGTCGTGCGGAATTGTGATGTTGGTATTGGAATTTTTCGACGATCTTTTCCAATATTCTGCTGACCAATATTTTGATAATTTTGAACTTTACCGGAAACTCGTCACCAAGACGATAATGAGGTACAATGCTTAGCAGTACGGTCAGATTGAGACAGATAGAATCTCCTTACAATATTCAAACACTTTTTTGGCATTTTCTTCCCAGGTGTAACCAAGCGTTATCAAGAGCTCAAGGGCCCTATTTCCCTTTTCCTGTCTCATTTTCTCGTCCTGCGCCAAGGTGATCAAAGCATCGCGCCATCCAGTTTCACTTCCAGGAGAAACAAACATGGCCGAATCATCCAAAAAGTGACGGAGACTTGGCAGATCCGTTGAAATAATAGGCTTTCTTGCTGCCATGTATTCAAACATCTTGATAGGAGCACCGTGAAATGCCTCTTTATAGATTTGTTGCATGGGGTTCACCAGAATAGAGCATAACTGGAGATATGCGGGGATGTGATCGTGGGGAACCCTACCTGCGAAAAAAACACTCTCCTCTATACCAAGTGTCTTTACTTTTGCCTCAGAACGCTTCTTTTGCTTTCCTTCGCCAATTAGCACTAATTGGAGTTCAGGAATTTTCTCCAATGCTCTGGCAAAACCAGAGATTAAAGGGAGAATATCGTGATACAGAGTAAAGGTTCCAATATACCCGACTACTATTTTTCCCTTCAGCTTTGACCGCAGCGATGAAGGAAGAACCGATGGGTCTGGAGATTGAAAGTCTTCTAAGCAAACTCCGTTTGGAATTACACGGATTCTTTCCTTCGGTGCATCGAGACTAAGCAATAATGGAACCAGTGGCTCACAGACTACAAAACTCCCCGCGGCCCTAGATAAAATGTACTTCTCAAATTGCATGGTAACTTGATCAGGTTCGTGCTTGGACAGAATTCCATTGACTTCTAACAAATAAGGAATACCTTGCTTGTTTGCTGCGTAAATAGGTCCCATAACAAAAGCATCGCTGCGCACGACAACAATATCAACATTATTTTTGAGATAAAAATCTGAAAACGTGGGCCATCTAACCCAGTCTCGTAATAATTTTCTAAATTGATAAAATTCTAACTTTAACTGACGGCTCCAAGAGGGGAGATGCGCGAACAATTTATTGAAAAAGGTCTCTTTTCCTGGGCCGACATAAGACAGATCCGTTTCCATATGAGGACAGTATGTAGCCAGATCAGGAACAAACTTTCGGAAAGCTTTTATGAATTCCTGAGAGTGGATCAAAGGTCCACCATAATCAGCATAGGATATGTAAGCTGCCCGAAGATCCAATTTATCTACTTATAGAATGGGTAGTAATTACCAGAAAACCGCAAATAATTTTCCAATGAAGCAGGTTGTCCTCAACCTATATTTCTTAATCTATAGAAGTAACAAGGACATCAATTATTCTATGAGCGGCTTTTCCGTCCCATAGAGGAGGTGAACAAGGTTCAGACTCCTGATTAAGCTTGGTTAATGCGTTATGTACAATGTCATTTTTTTCAGTACCAGCTATTACATTAGTGCCATGACTAACTGTTACTGGCCGTTCGGTGTTATTGCGAAGTGTGATACATGGGATTCCCAAAACAGTGGTTTCTTCTTGGAGACCTCCGGAATCGGTAAGGACCAATCCGGCGCTACAGATAAGGGCGATAAAGTCGAGATAACCAAGTGGTTCAATCCAGTAAATGTAATTGTTATCTTGCTGGTATTGATCGTTGATACAGGAGGCATCTTGAAAGTAACTGTCAAGTTGAAATTCATATATTCGCTTACGGGTACGTGGATGACATGGAAAAATAACTGGTAATTCTTTAGATATAGTCCTCAAGGCCTCTAGAATATTCTTGAATGTATATATATTGTCAACATTTGACGGACGATGGAGTGTCAATACACCGAAAGGAATTGTCTGGTCATTCTTTTTGTGACTTTTATTGTCATTTAATAAACCGAGTTCTTGTAATATCTTTGAATTTTCTACTTCCTGCTCATATTTTAATAGAGTATCAATCATTACGTTACCAACAAAAAAAATCTTTTCTCGAGGAATTCCTTCTCGAACTAAATTATCAATAGCGCTATTCTCCGTGGTAAAAAGAAAGTCTGAAATAGCATCGGTTAAAATGCGGTTTATTTCTTCGGGCATGCTTCGATCGAAGCTGCGCAAGCCCGCCTCGACGTGCGCAATAAGTGGACGCCTCCTAACTTGTGCACTCATAGTTACCTTTGGGGGGTGAGCAAAAAATTTATCTGGATCGCGGTACTTACTTGTTTGAGGATACTCGACCTTTGAAGCAACAAGGGCGCAGGCAATTGTAGAGTTTACGTCGCCGACCACTATGATGACGTCTGGCCTTTCCTGCAATAGAACCGACTCAAACCTTCTCATTATTTCTGCGGTTTGTTCGGCGTGAGAGGCAGAGCCCACACCGAGGTTTATTCCAGGCCTTGGTAAGGCAAAATCGTCGAAAAACATTTCTGATAATTTTGTCACATTAGAATTGTTATCTATAGTTAATCCGATTTTCCCTTCAAATACATGGAGTTCAGTAAGGTTTTCGTTGCCAACCATTAATCCAAATTCGGTTCCATAATCAATAACGCTGGAATGATTTGTTTTTATTTCAAAACCCTTTGCCTGCTCAGGGATTTTGGCTGTTA
>Ga0209536_100013278_pt1 | contig 11890 bp, 8 predicted proteins | sample DeeMarSeWOR28_12_FD_187461 | JGI IMG/M metagenome (GOLD analysis project Ga0209536, IMG submission 187461) | Marine sediment microbial communities from White Oak River estuary, North Carolina - WOR-2-8_12 (SPAdes) (version 2) | ecosystem: Environmental > Aquatic > Marine > Intertidal zone >...
GGATTGCCACGAGGTAATAGCGCACATCAAAGTTCATGCGCGCGTCTTCAAATGCTTCGAAACCGCATTCGAAAGGAGAGTTCTTTGCACTGTCCGGACGGTAAGGCGCCAGTAAGAAGCCCCCCATAAACATCGCGCCAACACCGACCAGCAGGCCGACTGCGATGAAGATCAATACCGGTAGATAATTTTCCAGCATTTACTTGCTCCCAGCTGCATGACAATAATGATGCAGCCGATATTTTAATTATTTGTTCAACCTGCCTAGAATGGTGCCGATGGCCGGAGTCGAACCGGCACAGCTTTCGCCACTACCCCCTCAAGATAGCGTGTCTACCAATTCCACCACATCGGCCGATATTTATCTTCTGTTCTCCCGAGTCACTGTCGGGCCAGGACCATGTCCCGGATTTATTCTGCTGCGCTCGCCGGTGGCGGTGCATCGTCATCTGTAGATGATTCTTCACTGATCGCTGGTGGCTCATCAGTTTCAACAGGCACATCTTCACTTACTGCCGGCGGCACGTCACTTTCAACCGGCTCGTTGAAGGGTAACGGAACGGTCTCGTCGACAGCCTGATCAAGCTCCTGCATCACGGGTTCAGGCGCCATCGTTTTTACCTGCTGGGCCTGCTCGATTTCGTCGATCACCGTTACCGGCGCTTCTCGATGCGAAGCCATGTAGGCAAGCACCAGGCTGTTGATAAAGAACGCCGTTGCCAGTATAGCCGTGGTCTTGCTCAGAAAATTGGATGAGCCGCTGGCGCCGAACACACTGCCTGCACCGCCGCCCAGAACTGCTCCGGCATTTGCACCGGCGCCTCTTTGCAGCAATACCAGCGAGATGATGCCCAGTGCAAGCATTACGTGTACAACTAGAAGAATAATATCCACGTTTGTTATCCAGCCGCGTTAATAATGGCGAGGAAATCCTCGGCCTTGAGAGACGCGCCGCCGATAAGTCCACCATCGATATCCGGCTGTGCGATCAAATCGGCTGCATTCGCCGGGTTCATGCTGCCACCGTAGAGAATGCGCAGGCTTTCAGCAATGCCGGCGTCAAGCCCGGCTATCTTGTTGCGGATGAAGGCATGCACACCCTGCGCCTGGTCCGGTGTTGCGGTTTTGCCGGTGCCTATGGCCCATACCGGTTCGTAGGCGAGCACGGCATTTGCCAGCGAGGCCACGCCGGACGTGTTGATAATGGCATCGATCTGGCGCGCAATCACGTCCTCGGTAATATTCTGTTCGCGCTCTTCCAGGGTTTCGCCAATGCAGAATATCGGCTTGAGATTGTTCTTCAGCGCTGCGGCATACTTGCTGGCGGCCACTTCATCGGTTTCACCGTACATGGCACGGCGTTCCGAGTGCGCCAGTATGACATACTCGCAACCAATGTCTTTCAGCATCGGCCCCGATATCTCACCGGTATAGGCGCCCACATCCTGGTCACACATGTTCTGTGCAGACAGCGTGATCGCGGAATTGGCAATTTCTGCAGCGACAATCGGCAGGTACACAAATGGGGGACACACAACCACTTCAGAGGACTGGCCATTGAGGCCTGCTTTGATTCCACTGACCAGATCACGGACGCTATTACTGGTTCCATTCATCTTCCAGTTGCCCGCTACCATCTTTTGACGCATCACTTACTCCGCCGATTTTCAAAAGGGGCAAAGCATACCTGTCAGCACCGAATAAATCAATGACGATAATGGGTTATATCGGCAACCGGCCCGACAGCGAAGATATATAAAATCAGTCAGTTACGCCAGATTTGCCTCTAGACGGCTTCAGCAGACCTGATTTTAATGATACTAGGGGATTAATGGTCCGCGTGACAGGGCAGTAAATAGGCAGATCTTCATAAACGCAGATGCCGCAGAGGCGCAGAGGACACAGAGGAATTGCTGTTTGATTGTGCTTGGGCTGGACTGAAGCCAACCGCCAGCAACGCTTCACTTATGCTGGCCTACACACTGATTTTAGTAATAACAGGGGTTTAATGGTCCGCATGATAGTGTGGTAAATAGTTAGATCTTCATAAACGCAGAGGCCGCAGAGTCGCAGAGGACACGGAGGAATTGCTGTTTGATTGTGCTTGGAGACAACTGATTAGCCGCTAATAACACAAAAGTATATGATGTTGATAAATCAAATAAATGTTCGCGGCCTTTGCGTTTTTTGCGGCTAAAAAAGCTCTGCGGCCTCTGCGTCTCCGGGGCCTCTGCGTTTCTTCCAGGTGTGTCTGAAAGTGCGACCCCGCCTTAAACTGCCGACGCCACGGTATCGGCGATATTTTTTGTGAGCTTTTGCACCAGTGCCGCGTTGCTGCCTTCAACCATGACTCTGATCAGGGGCTCTGTTCCAGACGGCCTCAACAGAACCCTGCCCTTGCCGTTCAACTCTTCTTCGGCCTTCAGCACGGCATTTGCGACCTGATCCGACGACATCGGATCAGCATCGGGCGACAACGGCACATTGATCATCTGCATCGGCATCTTGCTCATGCCGGACTTGGCCTGATGCAGTGTCTGGCCGCTTTCAGACAGATAGGCCAAGACCTGCAGTGCCGATACGATACCGTCACCGGTGGTGGTACGGTCCATGCAGATGATGTGTCCTGATGATTCACCACCCAGGTTCCAGCCTTTTTGCTTCATTAATTCAAGCACATAGCGGTCGCCCACGGCAGCGCGCTCAAACTCGAGCCCCAGTTCCTTTATCGCCAGCTCGAGCCCCAGGTTACTCATTTGGGTGCCAACGACACCATCAATGGGCACTCCGGACTGTTTCCGTGAAAGCGCGATGATATAAAGCAGCTCATCACCATCGACCACCTCACCCTCGCTGTCGATCATGATGACGCGGTCGCCATCACCGTCAAAAGCGATTCCCAGGTCCGCCTGTTCCTGCACCACTCTCTTGCTCAGCGCCTCGGGCTCGGTTGATCCACTGCCGGCATTGATATTCAGGCCATTCGGTTCTGCGCCTGTAACAATGACTTTCGCACCAAGCTCGGTAAAAACGTGGGGCGCAATATGATAGGTGGCACCGTTTGCGCAATCGAGCACAATCTTCAGGCCGTTGAAATGGCTCGTGATCGGAATCGTGGCCTTGCAGGCTTCAACGTATCGCCCCTGTGCGTCATGCACGCGCGCAGCCTTGCCCAGTTTTGCCGAATCAACCGTTTCCATGGGTTGATCAAACATGGCCTCGATGGCTTCTTCGGTCTCATCCGGCAGCTTGGTGCCTTCTGCCGAGAAAAACTTCAGGCCATTGTCGTAGAATGGATTGTGCGATGCGCTGATCACGATACCGGCTGAAGCGTGCAGTGTGCGTGTAAGGTAGGCAATGCCCGGCGTTGGCATCGGCCCCAGCAGACGCACATCGACGCCTGCGGCAGATAAGCCCGCTTCCAGAGCAGACTCGAGCATGTAGCCAGAAATACGCGTGTCCTTGCCGATCACAACCAGCTTGGTGCCGTTGCCGGCAAATACCCGACCTGCTGCCCAGCCAAGTTTGAGCACCTGGTCAGCTGTCATCATGCCCTCACCGACTTTGCCGCGAATACCGTCTGTACCAAAATATTTTCTTGCCATCTAGCTACCTGTTGTGTGTTGAAGCGCATCACATACCGCCAGCGCATCTCTTGTGGGCCCCACATCGTGTACCCTGAATAAACGTGCGCCTTTCTGGTATGCGATTACCGCTGCGGCGATGCCGGCATAAAGCCTTTCGTTTACCGGCCTGTCGAGTATTGCACCGAGCATGCTCTTGCGCGAAATACCGACCAGTACCGGTAATTCTAGCCCAGAAATCGACTCGAGCCCGTTCAGAAGGTCCAGATTATGCCGCAGGGTTTTACCAAAGCCAAAGCCCGGATCGATCACGATGTTGTTTCGATGGATTCCGCTTTCAATGCACTCGATGCTGCGCTGCTGCAGATAAGCTGCAACATCCTTCACCACGTCATCATACTGCGGGTCCTGCTGCATGGTTCTCGGCTCGCCCTGCATATGCATCAGGCAAACCGGAACCTCGAGTTCGGCACAGGTCTGTACTGCGCCATTCGCCTGCAGCGCATTAACATCATTGACCATGTTCGCGCCCTCGCCCACTGCAGCACGCATAACTTCAGGCTTGCTGGTGTCAATGGAAATCGGCAGGCTGGTTTGTTGCCTGAGCGCACGAATAACCGGGATCACCCGCCCAAGTTCTTCGTCAACAGTGACCGCAGCCGCACCGGGGCGAGTCGATTCACCGCCAAGATCAATGATATCTGCACCCTCTTCCTGCATCCGCAGCGCATGCTCGACAGCCCGCTCGACTCTATCAAAACGCCCGCCATCGGAAAATGAATCGGGCGTGACATTCAGAATCCCCATCACGACCGCGCGCGACAGATAAAGCTGCCTGTCGCCGATACAAAATTGCTTAATCATGATTTGTCATTAACGCAAAGGCCGCAAAGGCGCAGAGTGCACAAAGAAAAATTGATATTTATATTCTGCTGAATATACACAAAATAAGCCATCAACACCTTTGCGTTATTGCGCGCGACAGGTCGAAGTGTGTATTACCGATAGTGAGTTGCTTGATCATGGTCTGTCATTAACGCAGAGGTCACAAAGGAGCAGAGAGCGCGAAGGATATTTTTTAGGATTTTAACTACGTATTAATCGAACCTAAAGCATCTTAGCGTTCTTTGCGTCTCCGCGCCCTTTGCGTTTATTCCAATACTGCCTGAGAAGAAAAAGCCGCGCGGTGCGCGGCTTTGGGTTTTAGTGTTCGCTCGCCGGTCCGCCGATGGGACCATCGGCCTTGGTTTTCCTGGTACCGGGACCACCGCCTGAATCTTTTGGCGAAGTTCCGGTATCTGTCCAGTCTTCGGGCGGAGGCGGTTCCTTGCCCTCCATCAGGGCATCGATCTGTGCAGAATCGATGGTTTCATACTTCATCAGTGCATCTGCCATCATATGAAGGATGTTGGTATTTTCCTTGAGGATGGTTTCAGCACGTTCATAATTGCGATCAATGAAGTTACGCACCTCTTCATCGATGATACGGGCCGTATCATCACCCAGGTTTTTGTGCTGGGTCACTGAACGGCCAAGGAAAACCTCGCCCTCATCTTCGGTGTAAGACAGCGGACCGAGTCGTTCTGACAGTCCCCATTTTGTCACCATGTTGCGGGCGATCTCTGTGGCACGCTCGATGTCGTTGGATGCACCGGTGGTCACACTGTCTGCACCAAAAATCAGCTCCTCGGCAATACGGCCACCAAACAGACTCGAGATCTGGCTTTCCAGCTGTTTCCTGGTGAAGCTGTAACGGTCATCTTCGGGCAGGAACATGGTCACACCCAGTGCCCTGCCACGCGGAATGATGCTGACCTTGTAGACGGGATCGTGCTCCGGCACAAGGCGACCGACAATAGCGTGGCCGGCTTCATGATAAGCCGTCAGTGTCTTGTCTTTTTCAGACATCACCATGGAGCGGCGCTCCGCACCCATCATGATCTTGTCCTTGGCGCGTTCGAAGTGCGACATGTTGACGACCTTGCAGCTCTCGCGGGCAGCGAACAACGCAGCCTCGTTCACCAGGTTGGCAAGGTCAGCGCCGGAAAAGCCCGGCGTACCGCGTGCAATGATCGACGCATCGACCTTGTCGTCTTTAGGCACTTTGCGCATGTGTACTTTAAGAATCTGTTCACGGCCACGAATATCCGGCAGCGGCACGACAACCTGGCGGTCAAAACGACCCGGGCGAAGCAGTGCCGGATCAAGCACATCGGGACGGTTGGTTGCAGCCATGACGATAACACCCTCATTACCTTCAAAGCCGTCCATCTCAACCAGCAACTGGTTCAGTGTCTGCTCACGTTCATCGTGCCCACCGCCAAGACCTGCGCCACGATGACGGCCTACAGCATCGATCTCGTCGATAAAAATGATACAGGGTGCGTGTTTCTTCGCAGTTTCAAACATGTCACGCACACGCGAGGCGCCAACGCCGACGAACATTTCGACGAAGTCAGAACCCGAGATAGTGAAGAATGGCACCTTGGCTTCACCGGCAATGGCTTTTGCCAGCAGGGTTTTACCGGTACCCGGTGCACCCACCATCAGGATACCACTGGGGATACGGCCGCCGAGCTTCTGGAACTTGCCTGGATCACGCAGAAAATCAACCAGTTCGGCCACTTCAGCCTTGGCTTCTTCAGCACCGGCCACATCCTCAAACGTCACATTGACCTGGTCTTCACCCAGCATGCGCGCCTTGCTCTTGCCGAATGACATCGCGCCACGGCCACCTGCACCACCCTGCATCTGGCGCATGAAGAATATCCAGATGCCAATCAGCAGCAGGAACGGGAACCATGAAATGAAAATCTGCATCAGCACGGACTGGCTTTCCGGAGGCACGCCCTTGATTTCAACGCCGTGCTCGAGAAGATCGCCGACCAGTGCGCGGTTATCGGTTTCCGGGCTGTAGGTAGAAAACATATTGCCGCTACCAAGCTTGCCCTTGATATCACGGCCATCGATAGTCACCTGGGACACTTCACCCGATTTCACCATCTGGATAAAAGTGGAGTACGACAACGGCGCCTGGGTAGTACTCTGTTTGCTGAAGTTACTGAAAACCGAGAGCAGGATAACTGCGATCACTGCCCACAGAAGAATATTTTTTGCGACGTCGTTCAATTTAACACTCCGGGTGTCTATTTTCGGTCAATTCTAATTAATGACTGCATCAACAATACTATAGTTCAATATCTGTTGCCACTTCGATTAACATTAATCCTTGATAAATCTAGGGAAGTTCTGACAATTCATGCATGAATGATCAGAACACGAACAAGATTAGTGCGATTTTATCTTGTTCTTCTTCAATGGCTTATCGGCCACTGAAAATAGCAACACACCCATGTGTTGCTCGAACTCTGAATTAATCAGAGTTCCCCTGGGGATTAAATCCTGTTGCCAGCGCATAGATCTCTCTGCTTCGCGCCCTGGATGCTTTTGGTTTGCGTATTACAACGCGCTTGAAACTCTGCTTGAGTTCTTTCTGGTAAGAATCAAAACCCTCACCCTGAAACAGCTTGGTCAACAGGCCACCGCCTGGTTTCAGTACCTGCCGGGCAAGATCCAGTGCCAGTTCGGCCAGATAATAGGAACGTGGAATATCAACCACTTCCATACCACTGATATTGGGGGCCATATCTGAAATTACAAGGTCTGCGCGGGCGCCGCCCATAACATCCAGTATCAGCTGCAGTACCGCATCCTCCCTGAAGTCACCCTGTATAATCTCAACACCGTCAATCGGATCCATCGGCAGTATATCCAGCGCAATCATCCTGCCCTTGCTGCCCAGCTTTTTGACGGCATACTCAGTCCAGCTCCCGGGCGCTGCGCCAAGATCGATGACCGTCATGCCGGGCTTGAGAATATGATCCTTTTGCTGGATTTCGATCAGCTTGTAAACAGCACGCGAACGATAGCCTTCCTGCTGAGCACGGCGCACGTACTCATCATCGAAATGCTCATTCAACCAGCGCTTGCTGCTTTTACTTCGTGCCATTAGAGTTATTAGTTATCATGATCTGGACACCAAGGTGATGAGTATCAGACATTTATCGTACACACTTAAAACCCTGGCCGCGAAAAACGCAAACAGCGCGAAAAGATAAAATTACCTTGTATGGCAGATATATTGATAAATTGAAAATTTTTTTTGCGTTACTGGCGTTATTCGCGGCTAATCATTCAGCCTCATGGTAGTGCAATTATCGCTTTTTCAGGATTCAATCGATAGATAGATATTGTTTTGCCTATAGCCTGCACCAACTCCGCCTGGCAATGCCGGCATATATCATCGGTCAGCTGTTTTCTTGCATCCCTGTCATCCACGGACAGTTTTACTTTGACCAGTTCATGGTGATCCAGTGCGATCTCTAGCTCATTCAATACCGCATCGCTCAGGCCTTTTTGCCCGAGCATAACCACGGGCTTCAGATCGTGGCACATAGCACGGAGGAATTTGATCTGGTTTTTTGATAGTGACATATAGGATTGTTTAGCCGCAAATAACGCAAAGGTCGCTAATGGTTTTTAATTCCAAAATAATTTGGCGTAATTAGCGTTTTTTGCGGCAAAAAACATAGTTAGATATATTTAACTTCGACGATTTCCAGCGCACGGATGCCGCCGGGTGTATTCACTTCGGCGATATCACCCTCTTCCTTGCCGATCAATGCGCGTGCGATGGGCGAGCTGATTGAGATCATGTTGTTCTTGATATCAGCTTCATCATCGCCAACGATCTGGTAAGTCAGTTCATCACCGGTTTCTTCATCGGCCACATCTACGGTGACCCCGAATACAACCTTGCCGTTTTGTTGAAGCGTGGTGACATCGATAATGGTCGCATTGCTCAGCTTGGCTTCGATGTCCTTGATGCGGCCCTCAATAAAGCCCTGTTGTTCACGTGCGGCATGGTACTCGGCATTCTCTTTAAGATCACCATGTGCGCGCGCCTCTGCGATCGCTTCGATAACCCTGGGACGATCTTCCGTTTTAAGTTTCTGTAATTCTGTTTTCAGTTTTTCTGCACCACGTACAGTAATAGGCACCTTGCTCATGCCGCCTCCCCTTGTTTAATTTCTGCATGCAGATCCTGCAAACGATTAACCACATCAATATCGAGCCTGGCCATCGCACGCACGGTCGCATGCGCACCGGCGATGGTGGTTGTATAACTCACTTTCTGTTGCAGCGCCGATGCACGAATGGTGTAGGAATCTGCAATTGCCTGCTTGCCTTCGGTTGTATTGATGATGAAATCGATTTCACCATTCTTGATCATGTCAACAACATGCGGACGCCCTTCGTATACCTTGTTGACCAGCTTGCTTTCGACACCGGCTTGCATCAAAGCCATGCCCGTACCACGCGTTGACACAATCTCGAAGCCGAGCGCTGCCAGATCACGACCCAGTTCAACAGCATGATCACGATCGCGTTCCCTGACACTGAGAAATACCCGGCCTTTAGTTGGCAGTACAACACCGGCCGCGAGTTGCGCCTTGGCAAATGCGACACCAAAGCTTGAACCAACACCCATCACCTCGCCGGTGGATTTCATTTCCGGTCCCAGCAATGGATCCACACCGGGGAATTTCACAAAAGGAAATACCGATTCCTTCACGGCAAAATTACGTGGCACGACTTCTTTGGTACGTCCCTGTTGCTGCAAAGACACGCCCGCCATGCAGCGTGCTGCTACCTTGGCCAGCGGTACGCCGGTCGCCTTGGATACAAAAGGCACGGTTCGCGAAGCACGCGGATTGACTTCAAGCACATAGATATCTTCACCCTGGATCGCAAACTGGATGTTCATCAGCCCGACCACACCAAGCTTCAGGGCCAGCTGGCGTGTCTGCTCGCGCAAGCGGTCCTGTATCCCGGCAGACAACGAGTATGGTGGTAATGAACAGGCCGAGTCACCCGAATGAACGCCGGCCTCCTCGATGTGCTCCATGATGCTGCCGATCAGCACCTGTTTACCATCACACACGGCATCGACGTCGACCTCAACCGCGTCATCCAGGAAACGGTCGAGCAATACCGGTGCATCATTGGAAACACGTACGGCATCGCGCATATAGATCTTGAGATCGGTTTCGTTATAGACGATTTCCATGGCGCGACCACCCAGAACGTATGAAGGCCTGACGACCAGCGGGTAACCGATTTCCTCCGCCAGTTCAACCGCCTGCTCCGGCGTCCGTGCAAGGCGGTTGGGCGGCTGTCTCAGTCCAAGCTCGGTAATCATCTGCTGGAAGCGTTCACGGTCTTCAGCCAGGTCGATGCAGTCGGGCGTTGTACCTATGATCGGCGCACCGGCAGCCTCGAGGTCGCGCGCCAGTTTCAACGGCGTCTGACCACCGTATTGCACGATGACACCTTTCGGGTTTTCCTTGTCCAGAACCTCGAGCACGTCTTCCAGCGTCAAAGGTTCGAAGTAGAGGCGGTCCGAGGTGTCATAGTCGGTAGAGACCGTTTCCGGGTTGCAGTTGATCATGATGGTTTCATAGCCATCTTCGCGCATCGCCAGTGCCGCATGTACACAACAGTAATCAAACTCTATACCCTGGCCAATCCTGTTGGGGCCTCCACCCAGCACCACGATCTTGTCACGATCACTGTGCTCGACCTCGCACTCGTCTTCGTAGGTGGAGTACATGTAGGCCGTCGACGTTGCGAACTCGGCCGCACAGGTATCCACGCGTTTAAACACCGGACGAATACCCAGCGCATGGCGATGAGCACGCACATCCTGCTGGCTGCGACCGATACAATAGCCCAGTCGACTGTCAGAAAAGCCCTTGCGTTTGAGTTCGCGCATGGCGTCGTAATCCAGCGACTGCAAATCCCTGCCGCTCAACGACTGCTCGATATTGATCAGTTCCTGCACCTGGATCAAAAACCAGGGATCGATCTTTGTCAGCTCGAAAGCCCTTTCAAGACTCATCCCTTTCCTGAAAGCATCGCCCAGGTACAGCAGGCGGTCGGCGCCCGGCAGACTCAGCTCCTTGTTGAGCAGGGATTCTGTTTCGTCGTCCGACAGTTCAGGATCAAGAATTTCAGCAAGGCCATCGATATCGACTTCAAGCCCACGCAGGGCTTTTTGCAGGGACTCCTGGAAAGTACGCCCGATGGCCATGACTTCACCGACAGATTTCATCTGCGTGGTCAGACGATTCTCTGCCTGCGGGAATTTTTCAAACGTGAAGCGCGGAATCTTGGTGACGACATAGTCGATGGTGGGCTCGAATGAAGCCGGTGTTGCACCGCCGGTGATTTCATTCTTCAGTTCATCCAGCGTATAACCCACGGCCAGTTTTGCCGCCACCTTTGCAATAGGAAATCCGGTCGCCTTCGAAGCCAGTGCAGATGAACGCGACACGCGCGGATTCATTTCGATGATGGTCATGCGGCCATCTTGCGGATTCACCGAGAACTGCACGTTGGAGCCGCCGGTATCGACGCCGATCTTGCGCAGCACCGCAATCGAGGCATCACGCATGCGCTGGTATTCCTTGTCCGTCAGCGTTTGCGACGGCGCCACGGTGATGGAATCGCCGGTATGGATGCCCATCGGGTCGAAGTTCTCGATCGAGCAGATAATGATGCAGTTGTCCTTGCAATCACGCACCACTTCCATTTCATATTCTTTCCAGCCGAGGATGGATTCCTCGATCAGCAATTCATTCACCGGAGACAGGTCCAGGCCGCGCTGGCAGATTTCCTCGAACTCTTCACGGTTGTAGGCAATACCGCCGCCGCTGCCACCCATGGTAAACGAGGGACGGATGATGGTCGGGAAGCCGACCTGCGCCTGCACCTGGTAGGCTTCTTCCATGCTGTGCGCAATGGCCGCACGCGGCATATCGAGGCCGATGTCTTCCATCGCCCGCTTGAACAGCTCGCGGTCTTCAGCCATGTCGATCGCTTCTTTCCTGGCGCCGATCATTTCCACGCCGTATTTAGCCAGCACGCCTTCGCGATCAAGATCCAGCGCGCAGTTCAGCGCTGTCTGGCCACCCATGGTCGGCAACAGTACATCCGGCCTTTCCTTTTCGATGATGCGCTCAACCGTTTGCCAGGTTACGGGCTCGATGTAAGTCGCATCAGCCATCGCCGGATCGGTCATGATGGTCGCAGGATTGGAGTTCACCAGGATGACGCGGTAGCCCTCTTCCTTCAGCGCACGACACGCCTGCGCGCCCGAATAGTCAAACTCACACGCCTGCCCGATCACGATAGGACCCGCGCCGATGATGAGAATGCTGTTAATGTCGGTACGTTTAGGCATT
>Ga0209536_100013279_pt1 | contig 11889 bp, 9 predicted proteins | sample DeeMarSeWOR28_12_FD_187461 | JGI IMG/M metagenome (GOLD analysis project Ga0209536, IMG submission 187461) | Marine sediment microbial communities from White Oak River estuary, North Carolina - WOR-2-8_12 (SPAdes) (version 2) | ecosystem: Environmental > Aquatic > Marine > Intertidal zone >...
TTAAGCGTCGATTTCGAGCTTTTACGCTTGTGAAAATATTCAAATTCAAGCGTTTGGGGCGGTCCGACCCCAGATCCCGTTCGACCCCAGATCCGCCCCACGACAAGCAGGCAAAAAAAAGCCCGGCCGGAGCCGGGCTTTCTTGTCTTGCGAGCGGAGTGGCTTACATCATGCCGCCCATTCCGCCCATGCCGCCCATGCCGCCCATGTCAGGCATTGCGGGGCCTTCATCCTTCGGCAGTTCAGCAACCATTGCCTCGGTCGTCAGGAGCAGGCCGGACACGGAAGCCGCATTCTGCAGCGCGTGACGCGTCACCTTCGTCGGATCGAGAATACCGGCCTCGATCATATCGACGAACTCGTCGGTTGCCGCGTTGTAGCCGTAGTTGCCCTTGCCTTCCGCAACGGCATTCAAGACGACGCTTGCGTCGCCACCAGCGTTGCGAACGATCTGCCGCAGGGGCTCCTCGACAGCACGCTTCAGGATATTGATGCCCACATCCTGGTCGTGGTTGTCGCCTTTGAGCTTGCCGATGGCGTTAACCGCACGAATGAGCGCGACACCACCACCCGGCACGACGCCTTCCTCGACGGCGGCGCGAGTTGCGTGCAGCGCGTCTTCGACGCGAGCCTTCTTCTCTTTCATCTCGACTTCGGTGGCAGCACCAACCTTGATCACGGCAACACCGCCGGCGAGCTTGGCGACGCGTTCCTGCAGCTTCTCGCGGTCGTAGTCCGAGGTCGACTCCTCGATTTCGCGGTTGATCTGGTCGACGCGACCGTGGATGTCCTCGGCACGGCCTGCACCGTCGATGATCGTCGTGTTCTCTTTCGAGATCTGGATCTTCTTGGCCTCACCGAGGTCGTCGAGCGTCGCCTTCTCGAGCGACAGGCCGACCTCTTCCGAGATCACCTGGCCGCCGGTCAGGATCGCGATGTCCTGCAGCATGGCCTTGCGGCGATCGCCGAAGCCCGGAGCCTTGACAGCAGCAACCTTGACGATGCCGCGGATGTTGTTGACCACGAGCGTTGCGAGCGCTTCGCCTTCCACGTCTTCGGCAACGATGACGAGCGGACGACCGGCTTTCGCCACGCCTTCGAGGATCGGCAGAAGGTCACGAATGTTCGAGATCTTCTTGTCGTGCAGGAGGATCAGCGGATTGTCGTGCTCGACCTGCTGGCTCGTCGCCTCGTTGATGAAATACGGCGACAGGTAGCCACGATCGAACTGCATGCCCTCGACGACGTCGAGTTCGTTGGCCAGGCCCTGGCCTTCCTCGACCGTGATGACGCCTTCCTTGCCGACCTTCTCCATCGCTTCGGAGATGATCTCACCGATCTCGACATCCGAGTTGGCCGAGATGCTGCCGACCTGGGCGATCGCCTTGCTGTCTTCACAGGGCTCCGACAGCTTTTTGAGCTCTTCGACGATTGCGGTGCAGGCCTTGTCGATTCCGCGCTTCAGGTCCATCGGGTTCATGCCGGCCGCAACCGACTTCAGGCCTTCGCGCAGGATCGCCTGGGCCAGGACCGTTGCGGTCGTGGTGCCGTCGCCCGCCTCGTCCGAGGTCTGGGAAGCAACTTCCTTGACCATCTGGGCGCCCATGTTCTCGAACTTGTCATCAAGTTCGATTTCCTTCGCAACCGATACGCCGTCCTTCGTGACCGTCGGCGCGCCGAAGCTCTTGTCGAGCACCGCGTTACGGCCCTTGGGGCCCAGCGTCACCTTTACTGCGTTGGCGAGGACGTTAACGCCGGCAAACATTTTGTGCCGCGCGTCGTCGCCAAAACGTACTTCTTTAGCAGCCATTTAATTTTCCTCTGATATCTGCGGCGGCTCCTGCCGCCGGGGTTCAATTACTGGATGGGATAACGGGGTCTCAGGACTCGATCACTGCCATGATGTCGTCTTCCTTCATCACGAGCAGTTCTTCGCCGTCGACCTTGACTTCGGTGCCGGAGTACTTGCCGAACAGAACCTTGTCGCCAACCTTGACGTCGAGGGCCCGAATGTCGCCGTTTTCGAGGATTTTGCCGTTACCTGCGGCAATGACTTCACCCTTGATCGGTTTTTCCGTCGCGGCGTCAGGAATGACAATGCCGCCTGGCGACGTGCGCTCTTCTTCCATGCGCTTTACGATGACCCGATCATGAAGCGGACGAATCTTCATGGTTTCATTCTCCTATAAACTATTGATTTATAACCGACTTTTCCCGGTCTTCCGGGCCGCGCTGTTAGCACTCGGCCGTAAGGAGTGCTAATGATAGGGATGGCGATCCAAATTTCAAGCGTCGTCTGGCCACCTGGCGGCCAAAAACGCGACGGGCATCCATGACAAAGCCCCCGCCCACCGGTATCCTGCGTCGCGCCCGAGGGCAGTTTTGGAAACATTTTGCACCCTGCCGGGGTCTATTTCGGAGCGCTACCCGCTCCTGGCTGCTGGACTATGAAGACAATTGCCCTGATTGCCCGCCTGCTGCTCGCTGCGACCCTCGCCGCGTCGTTGCCTGCTTTCGCGGCCGACGACCAGCCTCCCCGGCCGGAGGAGGTGTTCCGCTACGTGGTCTTCGATGCGGGTGACGCCATCGAAATCGACTGGGCAATCGACGACGGCTTCTACATGTACCAGAGCGCGTTCGGCTTCGAGTCTGCCGACCCGGCCATCGTGCTGGGCGAGCCCGAACTACCGGAAGGCAAGGTCTACAACGACGAATTCCTCGGCGAACAGGTCATTTACCGCGGCAACTTCTTCGTCCGCATCCCCTACACGGTTAGCGGTGACCGACCGGAATCCGTGCTGCTAACGATCAACAGCCGCGGCTGCACCGACGACGGCTTTTGCTACATGCCGCAGACCTGGATCGAGACGGTCCAGCTCAGCGAGCCCGCCGCGGACAGTGGCAAGATCGACCTCGGTGGCCTCGCGGCCGGCGGCGGCAGCGAATTCCCGCCGCCCGAGGAAGTGTTCTTCCCCGATGTGTTTCCCGTTGACGGCAACACGGTCGAGATCGGCATACGTATCGAGCCCGGCTTTTACGTCTACAAGCACCGCATTACTGCGAAGTCACTGAGCCCAGATGCACAGGCCGGGCAACTCGACCTGCCGAAGGGCAAGTTGAAGTACGACGAGTTCTTCGGCGAATCCGAGGTTTACTACAACGAGGTCATCGGGCGGCTGGCAATTGCGCGCGCCACACCGGAAGCCATGGACCTGGAACTCGAGGTCGGCTACCAGGGTTGCGCCGACGGCGGCCTGTGCTACCTGCCTCAAACGCAGGTAATGAAGGTGAAACTGCCTGCGGCCGAGGTGGTCAGCGATCTAAGCGCCATCGCAGCAGCATCGGGCGGGGCTGCTTCAGTGCCGGTGTCCGAGCAAAGCCGCATCGCGCAGATTATCAGCGGCTCGCCCATCTGGTTCGTAGTTACCGCGATGTTCGGTTTCGGCCTGTTGCTCGCGTTCACGCCCTGCGTGCTGCCGATGATCCCGATCCTGACCGCGATCATTGCCGGCGAAGGCGATGACGTCACGCCGGCTCGCGGCTTCGGCCTCGCGTTCAGTTACGTCATGGGCATGGCGATCGTCTACACCGCCGCCGGAGTCGTCGCCGTTGCGGCGGGCGCACAGGTCCAGGCAGCGTTCAACCAGCCGTGGGTCCTGAGCTTGTTCGCGATACTGTTCGTCGTGCTTGCGATCGCAATGTTCGGTGCTTTCGACCTGCAGATGCCGAGTTCGGTGCAGAGCAGGCTGTCAGCCATCAGCAACGACCAGAAAAGCGGCACGGTCATCGGCGCGTTTGTCATGGGCGCGTTGTCGTCGCTAATCGTGACGGCCTGCGTCGCCCCGGCGCTCGTCGCGGCTCTGGCCGTCATGTCTCAGTCGGGTGACTACTTCCGCGGCGGACTCGCCCTGTTCGCGATGAGCCTCGGCATGGGCGCACCACTGCTGCTCGTCGGCGCGGCGCAGGGCAAATTCCTGCCGAAGGCGGGACCGTGGATGGTCGCCGTCAAGGGTGCGTTCGGCTTCATGATGCTCGGCCTCGCAATCTGGATGCTGTCGCGCTTCCTGCCGGGGACGCTGATCATGGTGATGTGGGCCGTGCTGGTGTTCATGGTGGGCGTGTTCATGGGCGGGCTCACCACCCTGACAACGGAATCGACGGTACCGCAGAAGCTTGGCAAGGGCTTCGGCGGGCTCGCGATCATTTATGGCATCCTGCTCGTGATCGGCGCGGCAACCGGTGGCGACAACCCGCTGCGGCCGCTCGCAACCGCAAGCTTCGGCGGTGCCGCCGGGGAAGCTGTCGCCAGCCACGACGAACTGCCTTTCCAACGCATCAAGACGGTGACGGATCTCGATCGCGAGATCGACGCCGCATCGAAACAGGGCAAGACCGTGATGCTCGACTTCTACGCGGACTGGTGCGTGTCGTGCAAGGAAATGGAAGCATGGACCTTCACCGACTCCGGCGTACAGGCAGCCCTTGCAAATACGGTGTGGCTGCAGGCAGACGTCACTGCGAACGATGCCGAGGACAAGGCCTTGCTCGATCGTTTCGGCGTGTTCGGACCACCGACGATCATATTCTTCGGTACGGACGGCCAGCAGCGCCACGGCTACGAAGTCGTGGGTTACATGAAGGCAGCGGCCTTCGCCGACCACGTGCAAAAAGCATTTGCCGTTTCGCCGGTAACCGCCAGCACGGATTAACAAACGAGACCGCAGGAGCGCTTCTCGAAGCGCGACCGGCGTGAGCGATATTCGCGTGCCCAGGCGCGCTCCTACAGACAGGGAATAGCACTTTGTCCAGAACGCTTCTGATATTCAGCGTCGCATTGTTGAGCCTGATGGCGGGCGCACTGTTCATGGCGGGCCGCATCGCCGCAGTCAAGACGGAACCGGTTGCCCAAGGCGCACCGCGGGTGGAGACGCTCGAGGCGCCCGCCCTGGAAGCCAATTCGCACCCGTCATTCGAGCTTATGGGTCTCGACGGTGAAATGCATGACTTCGACGAGTTCGACGGCCGCCACCGGCTGCTCAACTTCTGGGCGACCTGGTGCGCACCCTGCCGTCGCGAGATACCGCTGCTGAAGGAATTCCAGGCGGAGCAAGGTGACGACGGCATCCTGGTCATCGGCATCGCCGTCGACGTCATGGAAGATGTCGAGCAGTACGCCGAAGCCGCAGAATTCAATTACCCGATCCTCGTGGGCGAGATGGACGCGATGGCGGTCGCCGAACAATCGGGGCTGCAGTTTCACGCCATGCCATTCACGATGATTGTCACCGCCGACGGCGAGTTCCTGAACGCACACTTCGGCGAGCTGCACAGGCCGGACCTCGACAAGATCAGTAGTGTCCTCGCCCGCCTCGATGCCGGCGAGATCGACACCGACACCGCTCGCAACGCCCTGAACCTCTAGTCGACATTTGCCGCAGCGCGATCGCGTTCCCGGATTCGGTGTGCGGGGCCGGCAATCCGGTCATTTCTCTCCCTCATGGCTCCCTTCGGTCCGCTTTACTTCGGTCGAAAAACGCCCGGATTGCCGGCATTACAGATCACTGCAACGCGATCGCGGCTGCGCGGGCCGGCCGGGGTGTTCCTCGACGGAAGTAAAGCGCAGCCGTGCGCAGCGCGGCGAGCCATGACAGAGAGGAACGCCCCGCCGGCCTGCGAGTCGGCGATTTTGGTTTCAAATTCGGGAAAAGTCGGTAGAATTGCCGCCATCTTCGGTGATCTCGCAGGAACTGGCGGCGGATGTCGACTTTTCTCCTTATTAACGGCCCGAACCTGAACCTCCTGGGTTCACGCGAACCCGATGTCTATGGCGCGACGACGCTCGCCGACATCGAGGCACGCTGCTCGGCGGTCGCTGCCGAACTCGGCCATAGCATTGCCAGCTACCAGAGTAACGCGGAGCACGAACTGATCGACCGCGTGCAGAAGGCCAAAGCCGACGGCGTCGACTTCATCATCATCAATCCCGGCGCTTTCACGCACACCAGCGTCGCCTTGCGCGATGCACTGCTGGCGGTCGACATCCCGTTCATCGAAGTACATCTCAGCAACACGTTTGCGCGTGAGGAATTTCGCCACAACAGTTATTTCAGTGACATCGCAACCGCTTGCCTGTTCGGCTTCGGGGCCTACGGATACGAGCTTGCCGTGCATGCCGCCGGACACCATGTGGCAAAAGGTGAGGGAAAATAATGGACATCAGAAAAGTAAAGAAACTGATCGAGCTACTGGACGAATCGGGCATCGCAGAAATCGAGATCACGGAAGGCGAGGAAGCGGTTCGAATCAGCCGCTATCCGACAGGCGCACCCGTTGTGGCGGCGCCAGCACCGGTGGCGGCTGCAGTGACGCCACAGGCGCCGCCGGCCGCAGCGGCACCCGCGCAGGCAGCGGAGCCCGATGCCGTACCGGCCGATGAAGATGGCTATCTCGTGGCAGCGCCAATGGTTGGCACTTTCTATTCATCGTCCTCGCCGGGCGCCGCGCCCTATGTCCAGGTCGGCGATCGCATCAACGAGGGCGACACGCTATGCATCATCGAGGCCATGAAGATGATGAACCAGATCGAAGCCGACGTTTCCGGCGTGATCAAATCGATACGCGTACAGAATGGCGAGCCCGTCGAGTACGGCCAGACACTGTTCGTCATCGACCAGCGTGCTTCTGACTAGCGGGCAGCAACCTTATGCTGGATAAAATCGTCATAGCCAATCGCGGCGAGATTGCGCTGCGTATCCTGCGGGCCTGCCGGGAACTCGATATCAAGACCGTCGCCGTGCACTCGAGTGCCGACAACAACCTCAAGCACGTGTTGCTGGCTGACGAGACGGTCTGCATCGGTCCACCACCGTCTGTGGACAGCTACCTGAACATGCCGGCGATTATCAGCGCCGCCGAAGTGACTGATGCCGTTGGCATCCATCCCGGTTACGGCTTCCTGTCGGAGAACGCCGATTTTGCAGAGCGCTGCGAATCGTCCGGATTCGTCTTCATCGGACCGCCCTCGGACGCTATCCGGCTCATGGGCGACAAGGTCTCGGCCATCAAGGCGATGAAGGACGCCGGTGTCCCGTGCGTACCGGGTTCCGACGGTCCACTCGGCGACGACAACGACGAAAACCTCCGCCTCGCGCGGGACATTGGTTACCCGATCATCATCAAGGCGTCGGGCGGGGGTGGCGGTCGTGGCATGCGCGTCGTTCACTCGGAGGCATCCCTCATCGCCGCCATCACGGTCACCAAGGCCGAGGCACGGGCCGCGTTCGACAACGACGTGGTGTACATGGAGAAGTTCCTCGATCATCCGCGGCACGTGGAGTTCCAGGTCCTCGCGGACGGCCAGGGCAACGCCATTCACCTCGGCGAGCGCGACTGCTCGATGCAGCGCCGCCACCAGAAAGTCATCGAGGAAGCCCCGGCTCCGGGTATCACCGAGGAGCAACGGCAGGCGATCGGTGCGCGCTGCGTCAACGCCTGCCTGGAGATCGGCTATCGCAGCGCAGGGACCTTCGAATTCCTGTACCAGGACGGCGAGTTCTATTTCATCGAGATGAACACGCGCCTGCAGGTAGAACACCCGGTGACCGAAATGATCACCGGCATCGATATCGTGCGCGAACAGCTGCGCATCGCCAGCGGCGAGAAGCTCGATGTCAGGCAGGAAGACGTCAGGATCCAGGGCCATGCGATCGAATGCCGCATCAACGCCGAGGACCCGAAGACTTTCATGCCGTCCCCCGGGCTCGTCACGCTCTGGCACGCCCCGGGTGGCCCCGGCGTTCGCATCGACAGCCATGTCTACAGCGGCTACAAGGTACCGCCGTTCTATGACTCGATGATCGGCAAGCTGATCGCGCACGGCCATGATCGCGACGCGGCGTTTGCCCGCATTCGCAACGCGCTGACCGAGATTGTCATCGAGGGCATCAAGACCAACGTGCCGCTGCACCAGGAGATCTTCCAGCACGCGGCATTCCAGAACGGAGGCACCGATATTCACTATCTCGAGAAGAGGCTGGGACTCAAGTAGGAATGGCCCGTCAGGATGGAGTGGCAGCAGTTCGTGATGAACCTGGAAACGCTGGACCCATCGAGCGTCGAGGAGATCCTCGTCCGCCATGGGGCGCAGTCGGTCACATTCAGCGACGCGGGTGACGCACCGGTCCTCGAACCGCGACCCGGCGAAACACCGCTCTGGAACAACACCCGCGTCACCGGCCTGTTCGACTCCGGCGTCGACATGGCCGGACTCCTCGAGGACCTGCGTGCCTCGCTCGCTCTGGAGCAACTTCCGGACCACAGCCTGGAGAGCCTCGCGGATCGCGACTGGGAACGCGAGTGGCTCAGGGACTTCGGCCCGATGCAGTTCGGCAGGCGCCTCTGGGTCTGCCCGGCGGGCAGCGAACCGGACCAGTCGGACACGATAATCGTCAGGCTGGATCCAGGCCTCGCCTTCGGCACCGGCACGCATGCGACGACGGCCATGTGCCTCGAATGGCTGGATGCCATCGACCTGCAGGGCCGCACGATGCTGGATTACGGCTGCGGCTCCGGAGTGCTGGCCATTGCGGCGCTGAAACTGGGCTGCAAGCAGGCGCACGCGATGGACATCGATGTGCAGGCGGTCACAGCTACCCGCGAGAATGCGGCGCAAAATGACGTACAGGACAGGCTGATGGTCAGCGCGTCAGCGGACGACATCGACGGAGAGTTCGACGTGGTCGTCGCGAATATACTGGCCGGCCCTCTCGTCGAACTGGCCGCATCCATCTCGGAGCGTGTCAAACCCGGCGGCCAGCTGGCATTGTCGGGCATACTATCGGAACAGGCCGCAGGAGTGATTGAAGCCTATGCGCCTTGGGTGGACTTCGACGAGCCGGAATTCCGCGAGCAGGACGGGCAGACCTGGACGCGACTGACAGGCAGGAAAAGGCACAGCTAGAGATGTACACACAGTGTCCCGAATGTGGCACCGCGTTTCGCGTAACCGCCGATGTGCTCAAGCAGGCCGCGGGCAAGGTGCGGTGTGGCGGCTGCAGCAATGCATTCAATGCGCTCGATTTCCTGTCCGAACAAAAGCCGATCGCACCCGCGCCGCCGCCCCCGGAGGAAGGACCGGCGGACGCGGCGCCTGAGCCTCCCCAGCTCGAGGCGGACGAGCCGCCGGAGACGATCTCTGCCGAGCGCAGTGCCGCACTGCTGAAGACCCTCGACGAACTCGCCGGCTCGGACATCCGAATCGAGGATACGGGTATCGAATGGCGGGTCCTCGACGAGGAACGAGCCGGGGATGACTCGGCCATCCGGGAAATCGAAGACGACGACGAAGAATTGACAGACGACACCGGCTCGATGCGCTGGTTCATCGATGAATCGCCGACGCCGGTCGATGAACAGCTCTCGGACGAACCAGGCGATGTCGATGTTCCGGAGATCTTCGAGCCGGCCGTAGCAACCGCCGGCACCGAGGAGATGCGGTTCGACGACGACACGCCGCTCCCCGAAGATTTCGACTTCGACAGCGAACCCGCGCAGCCCGACCCCGAACAGCCCGTCGAGGTCCGCGAGGAATCGATAGAACTCGACACCGCCCAGGTCGACCTCGCTTTCGGTGAGCCCGAAGACTGGGAAGACCTGCTCGGCGAAGTCGATGAGGCGGGCACAACGGGCGACGACGATCTCGCCGGGACCGGGACGACCGTGGCTGCCGGCGCCGACGATGAACCGCTTCCCGATGTCGACACGCAATTTGCGACCCAGGCGGAGGCCATGGGCATAGACCTGAGCGGCGTCTACGCACAGGCGGAAGAGCCCGAAGGAGAGGCCGAAGAAGAGCCTGTCGAGGAGTCGACCATCGATGACGATCTCATTGCGGCCGCATTCGAGACGGAGGCAGGAATCCGCGAGGACGAAGACCACGACGAGCCGGCTGAAGCCATCGCCAGTAGCGAAGAGGATGTGGACGACGGCGAAGAAGAGGACGAATTTGGCGACTTCGACCTCGAGGTCGAAGAGCTGGATGACCTCATGGAGGCCCGGGACAGAGAGCTCGTGGCTAGCAGCGAGGAAGACGCGAAGCTGGCCGCCGAGCTGGGCCTGGAGGAAGAACACGAGGCGGAAGACGACAAGCCCGAACATGTAGTGCCGCCGATGACCGAGGAAGAGCAGACGATCAACATGATGATCGACCAGGACCTGCTCGCCATTGCGGTTGAAGACGAGGACGGGTTCACCTCGACGATCATTCAGAAACAGCGTTCGGAGCCTGGCGAGCCATCTGAAGTCCGGGATGAAGAGGAAGCGGAGGCGCCCGCGGCAGGTGCCGACGAAGAGGGCCCGCTGGTCGAGACGATCATCATGGAGGGCGAGTCTGTCCGCGACGCATTCGAGGAAGAACGGCTGGAAGCGGAACGGCAGCAGGCCGCCGAAGCGGACGAGCAAGAAGCGTCGGAACCGGACACTGGCAAGAGCGAGAAAGTCGAGAAATCGGGGGCGAGAGAGCCCGTCGACTATCGCATGGTTGCAGGAATTGTGGCCCTCGCTCTGCTGCTTGCAGCTCAGTACGTGCACCAGTCGCGGGAATCGCTCGCCGTTCACCCCGCGTTCTACAACAGCGTGGGCTCGGTTTACCGCATGCTCGGAAAGCCCGTTACCCCCGCGTGGGACGTCGGCGGCTGGCGCTTCGAGGCGACAAAGGGCAGCACTGACGAGAGCGACGAGCTGCTGACGATTTACTCGCGGATCGGCAACAACTCCGCCGAGGCGCTGCCGTATCCCCTGATCAACGTGTCGCTGACCGACCGCTTCGAAGACATCATAGGCAGCAAGGTGCTCGAGCCTGGCGACTACCTGGCCGAAAACCTCGACACCCGGATGCCGGTGGCCCCGGGCGAGACCTTCAGCGCTCTCATATCGATCGAAGCGCCCGACGCGAATGCGACCGGCTTCAAGCTGAACGTCTGCTACCGGCAGCCCGGCGGCCGCCTCCGGTGTGCCATCGATGACTTCAAATAGCCTGAAGATCGGCCCCTACGAACTCGATAGTCCGTTCGTGCTGGCGCCCATGGCCGGCGTGACGGACAAGCCGTTTCGCAAGCTCTGCCGGTACTTCGGCGCGGGCATGACGACGTCGGAGATGACCACGGCGGATACACGCCTGTGGCAAACCCCCAAGTCGCGGCATCGTCTCGACCTCGATCTCGACGCCCAACCCGTCGCAGTTCAGATCGCCGGGTCGGAACCCGAGCAACTGGCAATGGCCGCGCGCGCCTGCGTCGACCGAGGCGCGCAGATCGTCGATATAAACATGGGTTGCCCGGCAAAGAAGGTTTGCAGGAAGCTGGCGGGTTCCGCCCTGATGAAAGACGAGGCGCTCGTCGCCCGCATTCTCGATGCGGTCGTCGCGGCAGTTGACGTACCTGTGACCCTGAAGATGCGTACGGGCTGGGATCCCGACCACCGTAATGGCCCACGAATCGCTCGTATTGCCGAGGACAGTGGCGTCCAGTCGCTGGCCGTTCACGGCCGAACGCGCGCATGTCGTTACCAGGGAGAGGCCGAGTACGAAACGATTGCGCGCATCAAGCAAGGGGTTTCAATACCGGTTATCGCCAACGGCGACCTGACCACTCCGGAGAAGTCGCTTGAAGTTCTGCGCCTAACTAATGCTGACGGCTTGATGATCGGCAGGGGTGCACAGGGACGCCCGTGGATCTTCCGCGAACTCAATTTTTATCTCGAAAACGGCACGCAAAAGGTGCCGCTGGATAAAACTGAATTGCGTGCTATCATGCTCGGCCACCTGAGCGATTTGCACCGTTTTTACGGGGAAAAGAGAGGCGTTCGGGTGGCTCGAAAGCACCTGACCTGGTA
>Ga0209536_100013280_pt1 | contig 11889 bp, 10 predicted proteins | sample DeeMarSeWOR28_12_FD_187461 | JGI IMG/M metagenome (GOLD analysis project Ga0209536, IMG submission 187461) | Marine sediment microbial communities from White Oak River estuary, North Carolina - WOR-2-8_12 (SPAdes) (version 2) | ecosystem: Environmental > Aquatic > Marine > Intertidal zone >...
AACTCGATCCTGTCGTCGCCCGTCTCGAGACACGCAAGCGCCGCAGCGGCGACGCCCCAGGCCGTCAGCGGCGGCCCGCCCGCGAAGTCGAACAGCCGGTCGCGCTCGCGCGCGCCGGGTAACTCGAGGTCCGGCTGCAGCGCAGAGCCGAAGGCGCGCTCCAGCGCCGCGCGTCGGGCGGGCAGGTCCGCATAGACGAGCGCCAGTCGGGCGTGCGGGTCGGCCTGCAGCCGCGCCCGGACCCACGACAGCATCGCATCGATCTCGGCGGCTGGCTCCTGGGCGGCATAGCCGCGTGCCTCGACGACGGCTCCGGCCACCGGGACCCGATCCACGGACCAGCCCCTGGCCGCGAGCGCCTCGGTCAATCGGGCCACCGCCGGCGTTGGCTTTCGGAAGCCGCCGAGCAGGATCGACTCTCGCGGCTCCAGTCGTTGCAGATGTTCCGCGAGCGTCGCCACGAGCCTGCCCGGATCGAGCCAGCCGCGAGCCTCCAGCTCGGACTCCACACGTGACGCCCAGGCCGCGAACAGCCGCTGGTCCCGGGTGACTGCCGCGGCTGACAGGAGACCGGTATGGCCCCCATGGCGGTGCAGACCGAGCCATGCGCGACGGGCAGCCTGCGCGAGATCCGCCGGATCGAGCAGATCCGCGTCCAGCATCCCGTCCGCCTGGTTGCGCCAGACCCAGGCCGCCTCGGCATCCGAAAGCAGGGCCGGCGCGGTATCGGACCGCTGCGCCAGCTCGTCCCATCTTGCGGTGACCCAGGCGGAGAGCGGCATGACCTGCGCACTCGGCCAGGCGCGGCGACCCGCGGCGACCTGCGCCGAGTCGTAGAGCGTGCGGATGAATCGGGCCTGGCGCCGGGTGGCCGTGAGGACGGCGCCGCCGGACTCGAGGTGAGCGATGAAGTGTGCGTTCGGGCCTTGCCGGGCCGGGGATTCGGACATGCGGCGAGGTTACGCCCGGCCGTGGCTCACTGGATGGCCCTGAGGCTCCCCTGGCGGCCGGACTTTCCGGCTGCCCAGGAGTCGAGTTCCTCCTCGAGGCGCGCGAAGACGGTACGCAGGGTCTCCGGATCCGGCAGGTTCGTGATCCGGAAATGGTCCCGGTAGGGCGTGTTGAAGCTGACGCCGGGGGCCACCAGCACGTGCCGGTTCTCGAGGAGTTCCATCGCGAAGGCCTGGTCGTCGAAATCGGGCAACCGGTCGGCGGGCGCCTTGATGAAGGCGTACATGGCGCCGCGCGGTGGTATCAGCTCGAGGTACTTGCTCTGGGCCACTGCGTCGATGATGGCCTGGCGCGATTCATACAGGCGGCCGCCGGGGCTGACGAGGTCGCGGATGCTCTGGTACCCGCCCAGCGCGGTCTGGACGGCCCACTGTCCCGGCACGTTGCTGCACAGGCGCAACGAGCTGAGCAGTTCGAGGCCTTGCAGATAGGCCTGCGCCTTGTCGCGTGCACCCGAAAAGGAGGCCCAGCCGACGCGGTATCCGCAGGCCCGGTAGACCTTCGACAGGCCCGACAGCGTGCCGCAAAGCGTGTCGCGGACCAGCGTTGCCATCGGGACGAATTCGGCGCCGTCGTAGGTCATGCCATCGTAGATCTCGTCCGAGAACACGACCAGCTTGTGCTTTACCGCAATGTCGGCGATTGCCTGCAGCGTCTCGCGTGAATAGACCGCGCCGGTGGGGTTGTTCGGGTTGATGACGACGATGGCCCGTGTCCGGCGCGTAACCAGCCGCTCGATTTCCGCAGGGTCAGGCTCGAAGCCGTTCTCGGGACGGCAGGGATAGTGGACCGCCTTGCCGTCGTTCAGCGTCACCGCTGCGGTCCACAGCGGGTAGTCCGGCGCAGGTACCAGCACCTCGTCGCCGCGCTCGAGCAGCGCGCGAAGCACGAGATCGATGAGCTCGCTCACGCCGTTGCCGATGAACACATCTTCGGCGGTGACGTCCATGATCCCGCGGTCCTGCTGTTGCATGACGACCGCCTCGCGCGCGGGAAAGATGCCCTTCTGATGGCAATATCCTTCCGCCGACGGCATGTTCTCGATCATGGCGAGGCGCATGGTCTCCGGCGTGCGGAACCCGTATGCGCCCGGATTGCCGATGTTGAGCGAGATGATTTCATAGCCCAGGCGCTCCATCTCATGGGCGCGCCGCGCCAGCCGCCCGCGGATCTCGTAGCGGACGTTGGCGAGACTCGAGCTGGCCGGAATCTGTGTCTTGGGCATGCGGGGCGCTTCCGTGGATTGCCGTGGGCGCAGCATAGCGCAGCCTGCGCCAGCGGCCATCGCGTGGGTCCACGACGCTTGCATCGTGTCGACGAGCGCGGGCAGCATGCCGCGACCCGGTCTCGATCTGGGTGATGAATTCACGAACCCAAGTTCGGCTTTTTTGTATACAATCCATCCCGCAAACGCCAGAACGCGCCCCGGACGCAGGACCTACACCACGATGACCGACCTGAAGAAAGCCATGCCACTGCTCGCCAGCCAGGAAGGCGTCTGGGAGGGCTGGTACAGGTACTACGACGCCGCGGGCAACAAGATCGACGAGCACCGTTCCCGGCTCGTCTGCCGGTTTCCCGACTCGGGACCGGTACCCTACCACCAGACCAACCACTACACCTGGGCGGATGGTCGCAGGGAGGTGCGGGACTTTCCCGCGACGTTCTCGGACGGCCGGCTGCGGTTCGACAACGACCTGATTACCGGCTGGGCCGCAGAGGAGCCGCTTGACGAACATGGCCGGACCGTCATGTTGTACTGGGTGCGCAAGGGCGAGCCCGATACCTACCTCTACGAGATGATCCAGGTGAGCGATTGCCGGAAGTACCGAACCCGCGTCTGGCAGTGGATCAACGGCGGCCAGATCAGGATGCGGACGCTGATCGACGAGCGGAAGGTCTCGGATAGCTGGCAAGGCCAGTGACGGCTCGGTCATTGCCCTGAGGAGAGTTCAGCATGTTCTCGCTGACCGGATTCGAGGAAAAAGCGCCACCGTCGCACGATGAGTACGCGCGGCAGATGTTCGTCTCCGTGCTGCGCAAGCGGATCATGGCGGACATGGCCATCGAGATGCGGGAGGCCTATCGCGAGGAGGTGCTGCCCGGCTTTGTCCGTGAGCACGGCAGAGAACCCGCGGACGGGCGCGAGGTCCGCAGGGCGATGCTGCACCACCCCTACTTCAAGGCGTGGTCGGCGTTGCGCTATGCCGCGCAGGAAATGACCTGGTGGTCGGTCATGCCGCAGGTGGAGCGCAACCTGCAATCGCTGGTCGATTCGGCAAGGGAATTGGCGAAGGATCGGTCGGGACCCGGATCCCTGCGGCTCGATCCGGCGCTCGAGATCCCGCGCGACGTCAGCGCGCTGGACATACACCTGATGCCCGGCTGCTTCCACACCGAGCACCAGGCGGACGATGTCGCGCAGGGGGCCGTGTATACGCTCGGCACCGCTGTGTTCGGCGGCGCGCTGAAGCTACGCTCGCACCGTATGGGAGGCGTTGGTGCCTCCATCGCCCACTGGCTGCGGGTCCGCTATCCGGAGTTCCATCCGCGGAAGCTGCTCGACCTCGGCTGTACGACCGGCAGCAATCTCTTTCCCTACCTGGCGATTCATCCGGGCCTCGAGGGTTACGGCGTGGACGTCGGCGCGCCGATGTTGCGCTATGCGCATGCGCGGGCGCGCGGGATGGGCCTCAACGTGCACTTTTCCCAGCAGAATGCCGAGTCCATGGACTTCGCGGATGGCACCTTCGACATCGTCTGCTCCAGCTTCTTCCTGCACGAGCAGTCGGTAAAGGCCACCCGCCGCATCCTGCAGGAAGCCTGGCGCGTGCTGAAGCCGGGCGGCGTCATGGTGCACATGGAGCTGCCGCCGGCGTCCGAGGTGGACGCGTATTACAACTTCTACCTGGACTGGGACGCCTACTACAACAACGAACCGCACTACGCGGCGTTCAGGGGCCTCGAGTTTCCCAAGGAAGTCGCCAGTGCCGGCTTCGAGCCGCGGGATTACTTCCAGACCCGTATTCCCAACTGGGGCACGGTGCCCGAGCAGGAATTCGAGGAATGTGCGCGCGGTGAACGCGAAGCGCCGGCCCACGGCAATGGCGCGAGCTGGTTCATCTTCGGGGCCTGGAAACGCTGAATCGGCTCCCTCGCCCACGCCGGCCTCGATAGGCGTCGGGCCTGGACGGCCATTCCCCGGCAAAGCCGGGGAATGGCCGGGGCTGTCACTTCTTCCGTCTCACCTTCCGGGCGCGACCTGCATGGCTGTGGGCGAGGTTCTGGTCGCCGTGGTGATGCGGGACGTCGCCGTGCGAGTGACCATGGTCACCCGGATACTCGAAGTCGACCGGGTGGTTGTGATCACCGGTGGCGACCCAGTTGTACAACTCGGGTTTCCAGTGCTGGATCCGGCTGGCGGCCCGCTCGAGATTCTCTTCGGGGGTCGTCCACGGATTGAAGTGGAAGTGGTTGTACAGCTGTGAATCGGTCCGGCCGAGCGCCAGGGTGCCGTACTTGCAGGCGAACGCGCCGTGGTTGATGTAGGGCGGCCGCCAGAAGTAGCCGCCCGTCGGCAGGTTGCCGAACTGCATCATCCAGGATGTACCCCAGATGTGATACGACTCCTCGGCGCAGTCGTGGTAGCTGATGTTGTCCTGCCAGAAGTTCGGCGTCATGCAGTACAGGAACGTGAAGGCCTGGGAACGCTCGTCGAACTTGAGCACCTTGACCAGGCAGCCGGAAGCCGTCGCCGGGAAGAAGTTGGTCGAGGTCCAGCTCAGGTTCTCATACGCGTTGACCGCCGAGTAGCGATGCCTCTCGGCGTTCGGGTGATCGGAGTCCGACTCGACGAAGCTGGGCTCGCCGTAGTTGTAGAACATCAGTACCTGCGCGCCCCGCGGCGCGACGATCGCAGGCATGGCGACGCCGGCCGGCACGCAGAAGTAGTAGCCGGGACCATGCGTCGCGTCACCGACCGTGAGCGAGCCGGACAGCACGAACATCTCCATTTCGGAGTAGCTCATGCCGGGTGGCAGATTGAAGCCGGGCTCGAACAGCACTTTCATCGAACAGGCGCCAGTATCGGTGTCGAACGACAGCATCTTGTAGCGCATGCCCTTCGGGAAACCCGGCAGGGTCATGCGTTTCCACGCGACACTGGTCTCGACGTAAGGCTCGATATGCGGGCGTGCCATGAGTTCTTCCTCCGTTGACCGTGGCGCCGATCAGAAAACGACCTTGAACCTGCGCTTGGGCTTCTTCGGGATCTGCTCCTTCGGTATCTTCCGGAGCATGTCCGCGTGGACGTTGAAGCCGCGCGTCTGGATGCGCTCGAGGAAGGCGTCGACCCACTTGTCGCGCTTGGGCGCGAGAGCGTCCTGCTCCGCGACGATCTTGCGGTAGCGCGTCTTCTGCTCGCGGGCTTCCTGCTTGAACCAGCGCTCCGCCTCGCGGCTACGCTTGTTTCTGATGAACTTCACGGTAGTTCCTCCCTCCAGGTGCTCGACGAATGCGGGGGCCCATCACAGGCCCAGGAAAAGGATGGCGGCGGCGCAGGCCGAAAGCGTCGCCCCGGCAAGAGCATGTGACCAGCGCTCCATGCCGTGGGCATGGGCGCCGAGTGCATCGAGTCCGCGGCGAACGAGCAGCACCACCGCCAGCATGGTGGCGAGTGTCGCGGCGCCGAACGCCAGGCATACGAGCGCGACGCCGATCCAGTCGGCCTGGGCTGCCGGATACATCAGGACCGGGATCAGCGGTTCGCAGGGCCCGAAGACGAAAACGAGGAACAGGGCCCAGGGCGTCACCATCGCGGCCGCGCGTGGCGCGTCGGCCTCGACCCGCACGAAGCGTGGCGAGGCCTCGGGTGCCGCCGGCGCAGCGTGCGGATGTACGTGGGGCGCAAGGCGGTGATCGTGCGTATGCGCGTGGCGCGTGCCGTCGGCGTGAACGTGGGCGTGCGAGTGTGATTCGCCGCGGAGCGCCCGCTTGACGCCCCAGGCGCCGTAGGCGAGCCCGAAGCCGAACAGCAGCCAGGCGGCGATGTCACCGCGCCAGGCCTCGATGTCGACAAGCTGCTCGAGCGCCGTACCGGCGGCGATGCCTGCGGCGCCGATCGCGACCGAGCTGAGCACGTGGGCCACGCCACAGGCGCTCGTCACCGAGATGGTACGCAGCGTGCTCCACCGGCGGGCCTTCGACAGCGCGACGAACGGGAGGTAGTGGTCAGGCCCCAGCAGCGTGTGAATGCATCCGATCGAGGCGGCCGTGAGCAGCAGGAGGGTCAGGTCCGGCGCCATCGATTCCACGGAGGCTCTCCCCATGCGGTGGGCGCAACCCCCTCAGCGGAGCCATCGCCCACCTTGTATACAATAGGCGGGAGAGTATGCGAGCGTAACCCGCGGCGCAAGCGAGCTAACCGTTACGGACTGACATTCAGCCAGCGGGACAGGTGCACGCCTCGCGGGTTCTCCACCCAGCCGTTGACCTTGCGCGACACCAGCCTGCGCCCGGCGTAGAAATACAGCGGGGCAACCGGGTGGTCCTCGAGGGCAAGCGACTCGGCGCCGGCGAGCAGACTGGCGCGAGCGCGTATGTCGAGCGTGCGCTCGGCCTCGCGGACGAGGGCGTCGTAACGGGGATTCGAATAGCCGGGCTGGTTCATCGCGCCCGAGCCAGTCTCGAGACGCTCGAGGAAGGAAACCGGGTCGGTCGTGCCCGACAGCCAGCGAAAGCGGACCGCGTCGAACTCGCCACGCCCGATTTCCCCGAGGAGCGACTTCAGCTCCGTGCCCGAGATCTGGACCCGTGCGCCGATTCCCTGCCACATGGCGGCAAGCGCCACCGAGACCCGCTTGTTCACGTCCCCGCTCGGATAACCGAGCGTGAACGTGAGCGGATTGCCCGGTCCGTAACCCGCATCCGCGAGCAGCGCCCTCGCCTGCCGGACTCGCTCGGCCTGCGGGACGGCCGCGAAGTCCGCCTTCACGTGCATGTCGTAGTTCGATGCCGCCGGCGGGACCAGCCCGTAGGCGGGAATTTCCCCGGCGCGGGTGACGTGCTTTACGAGAGCCTCGCGGTCGACTGCCATCGACACGGCCCGGCGGACGCGAGCATCGTCGAACGGGGCTCGACGGACGTTGAAGGCGATGTGCTCGATGCCGAAGCCCGGCGAGAGGCGCAGCGCGTCGGGGAGGTTTTCTCGTGCCCAGTCGAGCTGGTCCGGCGGCACGACCAGCACGACATCGAGCTCGCCTGCCCGAAAGCGTCGCACGGCGTTACCCGCGTTGTCGGTGTGCACGTGTACCACCGCGTCGAGCTTCACGTTGGCGGAATCGTAGAAGCGGGGATTGCGTTCGAGCCGGACGTGCGAGTTCGGCACCCATTCGGCCAGCACGAAGGGACCGTTCGAGACCATGACGCCGGGTCGGATCCAGTCTTCCGGCCGCTTCTCCAGCAGGTGCCTGGGCGCGGGCGAGCTGTAGCTGGCCAGCACCTCGAGGATGTAGGGGGCCGGGTGGGCAAGCTCGATCCGAACGTGATCCTTGTCGATGGCGTGCACCCCGAGATCTGTCACCGGCCGCTTGCCGCCGTTGACCTCGCGTGCATTCCTGATCGAGTACAGTCGCGCGGCGAAGGGAAAGGCGGTGGCCGGGTCCAGCATGCGGCGGAACGACCAGACGAAATCCTCGGAACTCATGGCCGTCCCGTCCGACCATTGCAGTCCCTTTCGCAGTGCGAACTCGTAGCTGAGACCGTCCTCGCTCACCTTCCAGGACTCGGCGCAGCCCCCGATCGGCTTCGCGGTCGCGTCGAGTGTCATCAGGCCGATGAACATGTCCGAGATGATGTTGAATTCGCCGGGATAGGCCACGCGATGCGGATCCAGCGTCGCCGGATCCTCGGTGCCGGAGCGTCGCAACACCCGGTCAGCGCCATCCGCCAGCGGCGCGATCGCAAGGAGCGCCAGCGCGAGCAGGCTCCCGGCCAGCCTCATAGCTCGTGCCCCTTGGCGTGACCCTCGGAAGTCGCCGACATCACGGTGCGTGGCGCATAGCAGTCGCCGATCAGGTGGACTTCGACCCCCTTGTCACGCAGGGGCGCCGCCAAGGCGTCGTCGGGTGTCCTCGGTGTCGAGTAGGTCAGCAGCATCACGTCTCCGATTTCCGTTTCAGACCCAGTGTAGACGTTGCGGGCGAAGACGATACCCTCCTCGAGCGACGATGTGGCCGCAGGCTCGCAGAGCGGCATGATCTCGATGCCGAGCGTCGAGAGCCTGCGCAGGATGCCGAGGCGGGTCACGAGCGGAGTGTCCTCGGCGATCCGGTCGCGTGGAGTCAGGATCACGACCCGATCGAACAGTCTCTTCAGCACCTGCGCCGAGGCGTAGGTGCCCTCGGTATGATCCATGTCGAACAGCACTGCGGTACCACCCTGTCGCTCGGTGAGCGGCAGCAGGTCGGGCATCAGCGCGCGCAGGTCCGGAATGAGCCCGTCATCCCGCCAGGCGGCCGGCAGCGCGCGCGGCCAGCTCAGGCTGGAGCCGGTCGCCAGTACGACCACGTCGGGCGCGGGCGCGAGCACGTCCTCGATCCCGGCCCGCAGGCCGAGTTCGAGCCGGACCCCTGCCCGCTTGGCCGCAACTGCCTGGTAATCGAAGATGCTCGAAAGGTTCTCGCCGCCCGGGAGCTGCGAATGAAGCCGGGTCTTGCCGCCCGCCTCGGCGCCCGCGCCAAGCACGATGACCTCGTGTCCTCGCGCCCCCGCGATCCAGGCGGCCTCCATGCCGGCCACGCCCGCGCCCACGACGACGATGCGGCGGCGATGGGAGGCGATGGCTGGCCAGTAGTCGACTTCGTCCGGCAATGCGACGCGCGGGTTGTTGTCGCAGGCGAGCGGCGCGTGCTCCATGATCCGCCCCCAGCAGCTGTTGCAGGACACGCAATAACGGATCTCACGCTCGCGTCCGGTCTTGGCCTTGGTGGGCCAGGCCGGGTCCGTCAAGAGCGGGCGGCCAAGTGCGATGAGGTCGGCGTCGCCCGTGGCGATGATCGCCTCTGCCTCGGCCGGATCGGTGATGTAGCCAACGGCCATCACGGGCACGCCGGGCACCGTACCCTTCAGTCGCCTGATGACGTCCCGGAACGGGGCCCGCGGCCAGTGCGCGTCGGGGATGTGCATGTCGAGCGAGCGCGCATGCGCGCCCCAGGTGAAGCAGGCGTAGTCGACCGCACCCGGGGTGCACAGGGCCGGTGCGATCTCGGCCGCCTCGTCGGGGCCGATGCTGCCCGGCACGCCGTCGTCGCCCGGCAGCTTCAGTCCGATGATGAAACCCGTGCCGCATTCCGCGCGGACGGCGGCTATCAGCTCCCGCGTCAGGCGCAGGCGGTTCTCCAGCGATCCACCGTAGTCGTCCTCGCGCGTATTGCACCAGGCCGACATGAACTGGTGGAACAGGTGGCCGTGACCGGCCGAGATCTCGACCCCCGAGAAGCCGGCACGCTGCAGCCGCGCTGCGGAGCCCGCGAAGTCCTCGATCATCTGCGCGATGTCCGCAACACTCATCATGTGCGGCACGGTCCAGCTCAGATCGTCAGGCAGTGCTGACGCACCCCAGGCGAAGGGATTTCGCCCGCGCTCGTGGCGGCCCCTGCCGGGGTCCTGGATCTGGCCCAGCAAGCGGCAGTCCTCGGACTCCACCACCTCGGCCCAGCGCGCCAGGTCGGAGAGCGCATCGTCGGTCCAGGCGCGGACCTTGTGCGGAGCACGCTGCATGCGCCAGGCATTGAGCGGCTCGGTCACGATCAGCGCGCAGCCACCCCGGGCGCGGTTGCGATAATAGGCGAGTTGCTGTGCGGTGGGCCGCTGCTCGTGCCCCATGCGCGTCGTCATGGAGGCATGTGTGACCCTGTTCTTCAGGCGCCGCCCGGCGAGCTCGATCGTCGCGAACAGCTTCGGGTACGCCTCGCTCATCGCTTCTTCCCGCCCCTTCCCTGGTTGAGTTGGGTCCTGCCGAAAAAGACTTCCCGCGTCCTCGCGTCCGGGTTGCCGATGCGCGTCTGGTCCGCAAGCACGGCCATCCCGCGTTTCACGGCCGGACGCCGCCCGACCGCCTCGAACCAGCGCTTCACATTCGGAAAGTCGTCGAGATCGATACGGTGCAGCCAGCGCACGGCGATCCAGGGCCAGGTAGCGACATCGGCGATCGAGTAACGGCCCGCAAGGAATGCGTGCCGGGCCAGGCGACGATCCATCACGCCGTAAAGCCTGAGGGTTTCGTTACGGTAGCGATCGATCGCATACGGAATCTTCCGCGGCGCATAGCCGAGGAAGTGGCCACACTGCCCGAACATCGGTCCGACATTGGCGACCTGGAAGTTCAGCCACTGCAGAACTTCGTAGCGCGAGCGTCCGCGTCGAGGCAACAGTCGCCCGCTCTTGTCGGCGAGGTATTGCAGGATCGTGCCGGACTCGAACACGGTGCAGGGCTTCTTGCCCGGACCGGCCCGGTCGACGATCACCGGGATCTTGTTGTTCGGGCTGAGCCGGAGGAACGCCGGTCGAAACTGTTCGCCACGCAGGATGTTCACCGGATGCACGCGATACTCGAGGCCGATCTCCTCGAGCATGATGCTGGCCTTTTGGCCGTTCGGCGTCGGCCAGAAATAAAGATCGATCATGGGCACCGAGGGTTGGTTTAACGTACGCGCCGCGGCTACCATCGCGGGGCCGGGCGACGATAGCACAGCCGGGCACCATCCAGCCCGACCGAGGAGAGACGCATGCTGACCGTGATCATCGCCGTGACCATGACGGTGCCGGACCTCGCCGCCGTCGAGCGTGCCTACGGCGATTTCCTGGGCTATCGGGTGGTCGAGCGCGGCCAGTTGTCTGCCGAGCTCGCCGCACTCTGGCGTGCCGACTCATTGGCCGGCCGGGACTATGTCCTGCTGCAGCCGGAGAGCGGCGAGCCGGTCTACCTGCGCGTCATCCGGCAGGATGCCGTGCCTGGTTTTGCGGCGATGAAGACCTGGGGATGGAACTCGAACGAAATCCTCGTCCAGGATACCTACGCGATCCACGAGCGGCTCAAGCAATCGCCGTTCCGGATCGTCGGCGAGCCTAAGGGATTGTCGATGAATCCCGAGATCGTCGCGATGCAGGCGCTGGGGCCGGCAGAGGAACTGATCTACCTGACGCGAATTCCCGAAGGCAAGTCGCTGTTCAACCTGGGCAGCGCCCGGAGCTTCGTCGACCGGACGTTCATCGTCGTGCTCGGTGGGCCCGACATCGAGGAAATGCGGCGCTTCTACACCGAGGCGTTCGGCATGGCGACCACGGGTCCGGCGCCGTCCACCATCTCGGTGCTCGCCAGAGCCTACGGCCTGCCGGCCGATCACCAGTTCAAGCTGGGCATCGTCCGCTTTCCCGAGAACTTCCTGATCGAGCTGGACGAGTATCCGGCGGCGGCCACGCCGCGGCCGCAGCGCGAAGGTGAATTGCCGCCCGGCATGTCGATGGTGTCGTTCGGGATCCAGGATCTCGACGCAGTGAAGGCCGAATTCCTGACGCCGCCTGCGCGCGTCGAGCAGGCCCCTTACTTCGGCCGGCGCGTCGCCGTGACCCGAGGCGCAGCAGGCGAACTCATCGAGCTGGTGGAACGCGACCCGAAGTAGGCGCTGCGTCGACGAGCGAGGCCAGGCCCAGCGGTGCGGGAGGGAAACAGTCCCCGTCGAAGCCGGGTCCGCAGAAAGGCCGGGCGAGTTGCCTCGCCCGGCCTGTTCGTCACCCGCTCTGATGGAGGTCAGAAGCTGTAGGAGACCTCGACGCCCACCTGCCGCTCCCGGCGGAAGCTGCCGAAGAAGCCGCGCGGGA
>Ga0209536_100013281_pt1 | contig 11888 bp, 9 predicted proteins | sample DeeMarSeWOR28_12_FD_187461 | JGI IMG/M metagenome (GOLD analysis project Ga0209536, IMG submission 187461) | Marine sediment microbial communities from White Oak River estuary, North Carolina - WOR-2-8_12 (SPAdes) (version 2) | ecosystem: Environmental > Aquatic > Marine > Intertidal zone >...
ACCAGGAGGGCTCTAAGCCTGCAACAATTGAAGGTGTAGCCCACTGATCCTCAGGAAAGAAAGATTCACTACCAGTTAGCCTCTCCTTGATAGAGGCAAAAGCAAAGCCAGGTAGTCCAGCAAGCTCAGTAAGCCTGTAAACCTGCTCACCTACTGTTCCCTTAAGCCCCGTCCTCATTATAGGAGTTTCGCTAGACGAAAATTCCCAACCATCAGGAGCTACACCCTCTGGGAGTTTTTCTCTCCATTGCTCCTGCCCAAGGAATTTCGGAGGCTTTATGAGGCGACCAACGGTCGCAGCTAGTACAGGACCAACAACTGGAAAGTCTTCGAAGGGGGTCTTGGAAACAGGAAACCTATAGCCTTGCTCCCACATAAGACGTTCACGCTCATAAGGGTCTGTTAAGAACCTAAGCGGATGAAGAACAGGGTCCGACCCCCAGTAAGCAGCCTCAGAACCGTAAAGAGCCGTCTCACGGGCTCCAGACCTCATCATTGCAACCCTATGAGGTCTCCAATAAGGACGTTTACCCTCATATGGGGTTCTTCCAAGCTCCCACCATCTGCCAGACCTTACCGGTACCTTCTCCTCACCAGAGTAAATCCGCCGGAGTCTTTCCGGGTCCTCTTTCTCCCTAAACAGAAATGGGAGCGCGATAAGAGCAAGGCCCGCCGTACCACCCCTCTTCCGAAAGGCGAGGATCGACCCAACAGTCGAAGTAGCTTGAAGAAATGCACCAGCAACATCACCAGCAACTAATGAACCGACTGTAGAGATTGCACCGTAAGCAGCCACGCCAAAAGCGGCACCTCTACTTGCGCCAGAAGCTGGCTTAAAACTTCCACCCCTCTCATAGCGACCGGAAAGCCTTTGTAAGGTTTCGTAGAAGGCTTTCTTTAGTCCAGTAGTTTGGGCTACTCTCCGACCATACTTTCTATAGATAGCCTCTTGCCTCTTGCGAATTGAAGCATCTACAAACTCATAAACATCGCGTGCAGCCCGACCGCTAGTTGGAGCCTTGTGAACCTTTCCCGCAGCTCTGGCAAGAGAGATTCTCTCACCCCAGTCCTTAACCCCACCAAGAAGAAGTCCGAGACTAGCCGCTGCTACAAGCGTTGTAGGCTTAGTCAGCCCAGGAAAGTAATCTTCAGTCTTCTGGGCGCCAGGACCAAGCGTAGAGGCATCAGCAATGGTAGCTTGAGCCACTCTCGCAGCTGCGTATGCATCTCCCGCACCGCTTATTGGACCTTTTCCAAAGGCGCCAAAGGCACCGCCAATAACGGCGCCCGCAATGGTAAACCTCTTTAGGTATCCGCTCTTAATACCAAGAGCTAAGCCGGCAGCCCCTCCAGTAGCAACACCAAGAGGAATTCCAACTGCCGGGCCATACTCTCTGGTAAGATAATCTGTGAACTTAAGGCCATGGTAAGTACCTAGGACAAGCGCTGCACGCTTGGCATAGCGACCAAGCATTTCCAAGCCAGTGCCAGGGGCAACGCCTAATCTTATCTTCCCTAGTAGAGGTACTTTCCTAGCAGCCTCCTCCATGACCTCTAAGTCAAATGGAGACTGGAGGAGAAGGTTCATCCTCCCCATAGCGGAGGAGAAGAGAGAGTACGCATACTGGGCAGCAAGTTTTAGCTTGGAGCCACCCTCAACTCCTATTGGAAGCCAAGCAGGACGCAGATAGTTACCCGCCTCAGGAACTCGCCTAAAGAAATCTGCTCTACCAACTCCAGTGACCCGAGCAAACCACTCGAAGATGTGTCCGCCCCGCCTAGTACCAGTCGAGATGCCGGCAACATTAGAGGCAAGGGTAGGTCCACCTATGACACCAAGAGTTCCGAGTACTCTGGGGCCTCTAGCAAACTCGAGCCCCTTAGAGAACGCACCAAGCCTTTTAAGCTCGGTAACCCGTCTACCTGTCAGCTGAGATATATAGGACTGGAAGTCGCGACTTTTAAGTAGCTGAGAATGTTCAGCACCAGGGAGGGAGAATCTATCAGGTGCCGCAAAGGGAGATATTATCTCAGAGCCGCGGAAGGTTGATACGACGCCCATCGGAGCGCCACCTTCCACAGACCTAAGCCAATTAAAATAATAGTCCCAGACCCTCTTGCCACTCGGAGTTCTTATAAAGCCAGCAGCAGCCGCGGCAACGGGAAGGCCTATTCCAATAGTGCCCCACGGGATACCAGACTCGGGCTTCGTAAGCTCGTTCCTTACGAAATCTTCAAATTGTTCACGAGTATAGGCCACGACACAACAAGAATACTACTTATGTAGTAAAAGAACTACCTTCAGCGCCGGCTGCGCATTCTTCTAATCATTTCAAGATGGCGAGCCATAGCAGCTTCCCTATCACTGCCATCACCCTCCTTAATGTTTTGCAAAACGTTACTAAGTCTATCGTTTGGCGGAGGGCCAAGATCAACTCGATCAGCCTCTCGTGCATCGTTAAAGAGAGAGTCAGTGAAAGATTTCTCCTGCTTCGGCTTTATCTCTATTGGCTCTTCAAGGCCAAGAATCTTCTCAGCTAAGACGACTAATCTAATGACTTCTGGAAAGTCCAGGTCCTCTATATCTCTCGGAGTATATCGAGGAAATGCTCGACAGATTAAGAGGATCATCTGTTCAAAGATATTGTTCTCCAACCCTGACCTCATAAGACCGATGTCAGAGTTAAGACGATTCATTTCTCCTTCATCCCTAAGCAAGTTTCCAGAGAGTCTCATCACAACGGAAACAACCCCAGGAACCAACCCAGGAGGGGTTTGATTCATCTCGTTAATAAGAGCTTTATCTAGAACAACTTCTCTGAAGACTTGATTCTCTAGCTTACTAGGGGAGATCAAACCCATCCCGAAGATGGTTGAGTAGGTATCGTGCTCTCTCCAGGTTAGAGGGCGAAAGATCACTTGGTACCCACCAATCTGAGTACAGAATATGGTCCGATGCTCTTTTTTTAGAGCAGAGAGATCCATAGCATAGGGCTATAGAGCAAACGTCGCGCTCATGAGGATTTCAGGATCGAAGAACAGCCCCTGCTGCCGAACAATCCCAAAGAGAGTTTGAATTAGACCTGCTGGGTAGGTCTTTATAAACGGTTCTTCTAACTGTGGCCAGACGCAAGCGGCGCAGACCACCTTCTCCATAAAGATTTCCTCGTGGTTCTCCTTTGGTTTCACCGCGGCAATCTTTTCGACCTCTTGCTCAAGCCGCTGCCATTGTATCCTTGTAAGCTGACGAAGAATATAAGTCTTAATCTTATTGTTCTCCATCCGATCATATGGCATTGGAACAACCCGAAGGGCATCGCCATACTGAGCCTTTAGCTTCTGCTTAGTTGCCTCATCTGGAAGGCTATAAGCCTCCTCCCTCTTCTCCTCTCCCTCTGAGGAGGTCTTCTCAGAAACCACTCCCTCATCCTCTACAAGAGGTGTGCCAAACTTCGGCATCTCTGGTATCTCTGGCTTAACATTATCTTCAGGCCCACCAGGACCCACAGCCAACATAGCCTTCAAGCCATCTGTAGTACCAGCAATATCCACTGGAAACTCACGATCATCGATAACATTGGTAGGTTCGTCACTCATAAAGTTGACACTCCTTTAGAGGGTAATATATCACAGAGAAATTTAGGTTTGACTACATAAGGTTGCGGGCTATGTAGTCATACCGCACGTAAACTGGTTCCCCAGTAGGCTCAACACCACCAAACTCCGTATTCACTATTATAGTGTCTACGATTCTTTGTACAGAATGGTTTGCAGCGGGGTTGTTTATGTCGCCAAATGAGAGAATAATGTCAAACGGCGGGTATTGATCTGCTCGTCGAAAGGCCAGCCATCTACCTCTCTCAATTGAGCCTCCCTCAAAGTTTGGGGACATAGCATCCCCACGGCCAGAAGCCTCTCTATTTCCTCCGTACCAAACAGCGTCTTCAAACATCTCAGCTTGATCCTCAAACTCTCTATCAGAGAGAGTTCCTAACTGAAGAGCCATCTGAGCAAGAGATTCCTGAGCATCCGCGTCCTCGGGGTCAGCAGAGTAACGCTGAACAAGCCTTTCTACGCTAGCCCTTCGGACTATGCCAGACTGTCTTGCGCCACTCTCCATTGTAGTTCCCTCATAAACCCGAGAGCTCTCTGCCAGCCCAGATGAAAATCCTCTTCCACTTCTCGGCGTCATGGCCGGAGAGGCATAGTGCCCACCAGAAAACTCTCTCCTAGAGGTTACATGACGAAGAATCAGCGGGATATAGGCAGCCTCCTTATAGGCAATCCAAAATGAGCCAGTGACAATTATGACCCCATCCGCGACACCGTTAAAATATTGGGAAGCATAGCCATAGATAGGAGTCCGGTTCTGCTCAGCAGAAAAGGCAATCCTCACGCAGTCATCAACCAAAACATCCTCAAAGTAGACCAGTACCTGACTACCTGAAAAGTAGTCATGATCATAGACAATATTACCAAGGCTGTTTGGGAACTCAACTGGCATAACTAAATAAACGGATCCCTTCGCCCCCTAGATCTAGTGATCAGGTCTTCCATCAGAATGCTGGAACCGGTAAGACTCTCACCAACCCCATGCTCTCTTGTCATCGGCCTATTTGCGACATTTCTAATGTGATCAAGATCTCTTGCAATATACTGAGCCGTACCCTCAACGAAAAGATCCTCAATAGACATTGTCATACCCTCATTAACAAAGTCAACACCGAGAATGCCCATCCAAGAAATGTTACCGTACTCATTCGCAAAGACAATAGAGACATCAAGAGGGGGAAGCTGATCAGTCATAAAGGTCGTCCAACGATAAGCATCCCAGTCTCCAACGCCAGTGCTTCTAACGCCGGCAGTTTGAAAGAGATCGTGGAAAATATGCTTATGGAATACCGTAAAGACCATACTCCCAGATATAGTCCTCGGTCCACGAACGATTCCACGTGGGTACACAGACCCTAACGTCCTAACTTGGCCTTTCTCCCTATGAGTAGAGACAGAGAGAGTCTGCACCTCGGCCAAGACCTTGGTGACATTAGAAGGAATATCCCTTCCCTGCCTCATACTTTCTATCGACCTGGTCGTAGTTTCTAGTTGTGACCGAATATCTCCACGGGAGCCGTGCTCCTCTCTCGCAGAGGCCAAGGGCTCTAGTGCAGTAATCTGATCATTTAAATCTGATATTTGTGACTCAATGGCAGCTTGAGCTTCGTCACCCTCCGTAAGAGCAAGCTCGGTATATAGGACATCTCTCTGATCTCTGAGACTCCTTATAGAATTCACGGCCTGGTCAAACTCGGCCTCCCCTTGAGCCTCTTGGAGAAGTTCCGTAAGCCTATCCCTCTCGGCCTCTAACTCAACTAGAGCTTCGTCTCGAGGGTCTCCAGCAACCATAGGCATATGAACAACAAGCTTTATGTCAGCACCAGAATAGGTATGGCCACCAATATATACGGTTCCACCTTCACTAGAGCTCCTAGCTTGTACGCCATCAGGATCGGGCATACTAACCCCTTAGAAACATAATATCAGGAAAGTAGTTAAGGTCAAGAAAGGGAAGAGGTTACTAAGTCGCCGAAGCCCCGCGGAGCTGTTTAAGATTAGGATTCCTTATCCACCTCCACCACGACACATTGCGGCATAGGTAGGTGTATTGTTTCTCTGAAACGAGGTCGTCGATGGAGATACCCCAACCCTCGTTTAGAATCTCAACACCGAAGATACCCATAACTGCAAGGTCCCCGTACTCATTAGCTGCAGCCAGGGTGATGTCAAATGGAGGGACCTGATCAGCATAGAAGGCATTAATAACCATCTGGTCACTGGCAACATCAGTAAGGTCGCTCTCCTGCTGTGTAAGAGAAGGAGACGTTCCAATACCGGCGCCAAGTGGGGTGGACGGAGAAACCGCGTTGTTACCAACCGACCTAAGCTGGAACTCTAGGCTCGAGTCAACTGCCGAGCCACGGTTCTCAGGGCGGATTTCATCAATGTCAGCCTGGAACTTAAGGTCAGCCCCATTCTCTCCCATCGCGTAGAGGAAGGCATCTCTATCAAACTGTACGAAGATTAGAGACCCAGCTAGCCCTCTCTTCCCACGGGAAAAAGAACGCGGGTTTGGGTCACCCATAGTATAGATGCCAGCCTTCTCCCTCGTTACCTGAATGGAAATGGCCTGAATTTCACCTACAGTCTGACTTTGAAAGACCGCCTTAATATCACAGCCAGCAAAAGTCGTGTAGCTAGCAGCATATGCGGAACCTGGTCCTGCCATTTTACTCCCTCAATTCCCTACTGTGGCGAGAGCGCCACAGTAACTGTAATTCTGCGGAGCTCCCAAGCCGGCACCAGAGTAAGCTTAAGATCGGCTAGGCCAAGCGGAATTTGAGCTCGCGTTTGTGTAATGTCCATCTCGTATCTGCTAATATACCCAGCCTTAACCAGCTTGTCTAGTGCGCTAGAGATAGCAATGTTCGCAGCAGCCTTCCTCTCTCTCGAGAAGCCTTTGCCAACGAAAGGATCTCCAGCATCTCTAACAACCCCAACACATCTCTTAACGATTCGCATCGTCATTAGACGTACGTAATCGCTTGTAGGCAATCCAGCGGTTGGCGCGTCAGCAATCGTAAGACCCTTCGGGCGCTCAAAGATAAAGACATATCCGCGCCCGCTCAGCTGATCAATATGCCTAGGTCCAAGCTCGAAAGCAGGATGAACGCCACTGATAACGGAATTCGAAGGTCCGTTAATCTCATCTAGGGCGGAGACATAGCCCATATACGTAGCAGCAGCAGTAGCAGAATATCCAAACCCACTGGTATCCCAAGCGTTAAAGAGCCTTAGATAAGCACAGGTAATTGAGATATGGGTTCCAATGTCAATCTTATATCCGTTGGCATCAGATTGCTCAATGCCATCAAGCCACTCAGAATCAGTGAGGATGAAACCACCAGGACCCTCTCCGCCACGGAAAGAGTACGACCCAGCCATAAACTTGTTGCCAAGCAAGCCAGAACCATTATCCTGAAGCCTATCAACAGTAACTGCCCCAGTCGAAGAAGTGGTGTAAACTGGAAGCTTGCCAATCCAGGCATTAACATCAGCGAGAGCTGAGGATGCCGGAGGCTTAGTCCCGATGACCCCAAGGTTAAACTTGTTGTTTACGGTGTTTTCATAGCAGAAGTAAGCCAACTGATAAGCAAAGTTAACCTCGTGGAAGTCAGCCGCACTTAGGCTATTGCCGTCAATCTTTGTCGTCGCAGAAGCAGACCCAACCCCACTTGGAAAAAGCTCGGCTTGTCCATCAGAATTCAGGTCCCAGAAAAAGTAGTAATCGCCAGCGTATTGCTCAACGAAAACCTTGCCAAGAATGTCATCGGACGAACTAGCAGTTGGGAAACCGGAACCACTCAAGATGCTTGCAAGATAAGTAGCACTAAAAGCGTCGCCATCAACAACGTTGAGATCGTCAAGATACACATCCATGGGGATGATGTAATCGAAATCCCTTCCAAGTATTGTCTTATATGCCTTATAGAGGAATTGGAAGAGTTCCATCCTAGACGGACTTACCCCATCTGTGCCAGCAGTGTAAGCAGTCCCAGCATGGCCAAGGGAAACAACGTCCTCAAGGGCAAAACCAGCTGACGGTCCGGCGATATCAGGTCCACCACCGGTAGCACGAGACCCACTTACAATCACCTCTTCAAGATCAATTGGACTTGTACTGTCATTATCATAAACGATAATGCCAGTTTGGACATTCCAAACCACTAGGCGATCGGTGGTGTCATCATAATAAATCGAGTAGCGAGCTCCAGCATCGTCATCTCGACGAATTGTCTCGATGGTATAGCCTGCCACACCAGTAGAGTCGCCAACATGCTCAAGTTTGGCCGAGGTTGAACCAATCCGAAGCAGAACAACGTTCTCTGCCCCAGCCTGCATCGCCTCGTACATACCACGAGTAAGCGTCCCACTAGAACCAAACTCAGAAGCAGCACTGGCAGCATCTCTAACAGTGTAGAGGTCATCTGCCTGACCGTCACTCGCAGTCCCAAGAACCAAAGTCCGAGGGCCCCTTGCAGGGGGAAGAATAGAAAGCCCCTTTTCGACCCTGTCAACAAAAATGCCATTAAGATGATCGTATTTTACGGCCATTATATTCCCTCGCTAAAGCACATCAATATGGTACCTTTGAACGCCTCTTTTCGTCAAGGAGATAGAAGCTTTACAGCTCGCCCTCACTCGCCTCTTTAAGTATTCCAAGCTTAACAGCAAGGTTCCGAAGAGCTGTAACCCTGCGAAAAGTAATCTTTCCAGTGTTTACCTCAAAGGTAATTGGCGCTCCGTAGATTTGATTTCCTCTTTCGGGTTTGTAAATGTCTTCACCACGGCCAACCCACCTAACAGGATGAGCCATGCCGCCCCATTGAAAGGCCCAAAGGTACTCAAAGAACTTATCCTCAACCCAATTGGCAAGCTCATCTACAGCCTTACGTGTCTTTCCCCAAACCGTTATCTGCACAACATTTTGCTGACGTCTGAGCTCTGTACTAATAATATCTCCAGTGTAATCAGGATCGGTAAATTCCTCTGTATACCTGGGTCCGTATTCCCTCCTTCCATTAACTTCAAATGGTCTTCTAGAGATAAGCTTTATAGTGAACGTGGGTAGCTCCGCGTCAACTGGAGGATATTCATGAGTAAATCTTATCTCATAGCTTCTGCCATCGTAGTCACTAGCAGCTGCAAGAACTTTCTGAAATAGCTCATAGAACTCAGGTAGGGTAGCAACCTCAGTTGTTCTAGACCTCTCAAATGGCTGAAGGATATCAGCTGCCCGTAGGCGAGGAGATTTCTCCTCAAGAGAGGTCTGATGATCATGAGGTGTTTTATCTACCACCTCTTGCTGGATATCAGTACGGAGGCTCCCTCCACCAACAGTTCCTGCCATAGCTAACTAACCGATCCTAGCGTGTCAGGGCCCATTCTCTGAGCAATAATCACCCAAAACTCAATCTTCCCATTGTCGCCACGCATCGCCCTAATGAGTTGAGTCTCATAGACTGCAACCCGGTTATAGGGGGTTACAGCATCTCCCTCCTCGTCAAGTTCTATCTCTATAATCCTATCGTGCCTCTTGGGATTTACATCGTATGGGAGAAAAAATTTAGTCGCAGGTACATATAGATGCCCAGAAGTGGCCTTCGGAAGATTTGAGGCAGCATTAGTTCCAGCCGGAGAGGCCGCAACCACTTTATAACCCGTCACCAATTCTTCATCCCAAAGATACCCAGCTCCGTAACAATAGGAACATGGATAGTCTCTTTCAGGTTCATTAGTTACGCTATTAACACAGACACAAGCAATCTTATTCTCATTATCGTCAAGTCTCATTCTCCGGAGGATAAATGGTTGCCCGATAGGGGTTTCCCCACTCTCTCCAAGAACGAGGGCATTAAAGTCAACACGAAGGTTAACCTCACTAGTATTAACCGTTATTGGAGAGGTGGTAGAGGCTTCCACCGTAGAATAGGATGGAAATATGTTTTTCCAGTCCGACACCTACCACCGCCTATACTTACCTGATTTCCTCACAAAAGTGCTATACCAACGTCTTTCGCCCGTGTAGAGAACTTTGTTGTTGACAATTGGAGAAATTTGAGTTGGGAGGTCCCAAAGTCTACCGTAATTTGGCTCATCGAGACACTCATCTCCTTTAACGACTCCCTGTGGAGCGGGAAAGTTTCTGGCAAGTTCCCCACCGCCAACTAAGAGACCATAGTAGTACTCCCAACAATCCTTCAGTGTATCGTCCAAACCTGTAGAACCAGATCCTTCCGAACGACTCACATCAAAGTCTCCAAGACGTTTTCTAACACTGCCAGAGATACTTCCAGAGCTAGAGGAGAGAACCCAGGCGGCAAAGCAGACAACGAACTGGGTTCTAGCCCGATTATACTGAGTAGTATCATGGATTGTGGAGGGAGCAAATGCGTCCGCCTCTCTGCTAGCATCCCAGATGGCGAACGCTATAGTCTCGTCAGGAAAGTAATTCCCAAGCGAGCCAAGACGAAGCCTCACATGCCTAACCCCCGCATAGAATGGGGCAAACGCAGTCGAGAAGAAGAACTCATAGTCAGTTCCAAGAGTATTATCGTCAGTATCAGAGATAGTGGAATCTAGCGTGACAACGACTACGTTATTGTCGTATAGCTGGTCCGCATCTAACGTAATAGTTAAAGTACTCGAGGAAACAGAGAGTGATTTAGTAATAGTTTCAGTATATTGAGGGTTACCAGAGGTAGACCCATCCGCGGCATTTCCAGTTACTGTAACGGTAGAATCAGTAACAGTTGTAGCATCGAGCGCCGCAGAAAAGACAACCGTAATAGTCGTAAGGGTAGTATCCACAAACGGCTGACGATCTTCAGGAGTGGTAGAGGAAATGCTTAGCGAAGAAGTTGACGTACCCGTTCCACCACTACCGCTAAGAGGAGTAGAGGAAGCAGGAATGGTCTCTGCCTCATAGGAACTAGTCGTGAAGGAATACTTCGATGCTCCATCCATATACTCTGGAACATCACACCAAACTGTGAAGGTATCTCCAACAGCATAGGTAAGACCGTCAAGAAACTTAACCTTAACCCCATCTTTGAGGACTCTATAGCTAGGAGAAGTTCTGGCAGTTTTATGGAGGGGATCGGTAGAGGTCCACCACTCATACTCAGCAGTTCCAGAAGCTCCAGCAGAGGTAATCTCTACGCTAAACTGCTGTCTTAAACTACCGGTGTAACCTCCGTAGAAGAGAGCTTCGCCATTGCCCGTGTTCGCGCCCTTCTGAGGATCAAAAACAGACCTAGAAGTTAATCCGAAATTATAGTCGTCGGTAATGTCTTCATCACCAACAATGTAAACCGTGTATTGAGTTAGGGCAGCAAGAGGTTTATCAGGGGTAATGACAACCTTAGTTCTGTAAAGAACTCCGGCGGAACCGGTATCCCCATAATCATAGTAATTAACTTCATTCCCACTACCATCAACTCTCAGAAACTCAAAGGTAGAAGGCTTAATTCCCTTGAGGCCAGGAGAAGAAAGAAACTCATCCTCATCAGTGGTAGCAGGATCATTTCCTATCCCGCTAGGACCAATAGTTTTACTCTCATCTGGACCTTCAAGAAAAATGCCACCATTCTTAAGGCGGTAGGTATCAACTTCCTGATCAAATGTGACGGAAATGCTCACATTTGTAGGAACCCCTGTCGCCCCAGATGATGGGGATACACTAACTACGGTAGGTCCAGCCATAATAGGATTTTACTAAGATAGAAGGGGAGAGTAAAGGAGAGAGGTCTAACGGTTAGTCATCGCCAACCGTAGCACTCAGGATATGGAGGCCCATGCCCGGAGGATAATCATCCCCTTTACCAATTTCAATCGCATCATAGTAGGAGTCTTCTAGCTTTCTTCTTGCGCCTGGCTTCATCTTTGGATCAGGATTATTAGCATGTTCCACCTTTGCAGAAATAATCCTTGTAAGAAGAGAGAGCACCGTCTTCCGCTGCTTGCCTTCTATTTCTAACTTTCTACAGTCAGTAAAGAAAGCGACACTAGCATCTCTCTTCGCAAGCATCTTAAGCTCCTCCTTAACCTCATTCGCATTTCTATCAAGAAAAGCCTCTGTCTTACTCCTCCTTAAGCCAAGCCTTTCTCCCCCGTCAGTTTCATCAGCATCACCAACATTTAGCAAAGCATTAGCATCGAAGATGGGAACTTCAGTGCTAATAGGCTGAGGATAAATAGGACGTGTAGGAGCCTCCTCCTCACTGGGAAGACCTTCAACTCTAATAATACCTGCATTAGCATAGAGGCGAATT
>Ga0209536_100013282_pt1 | contig 11887 bp, 10 predicted proteins | sample DeeMarSeWOR28_12_FD_187461 | JGI IMG/M metagenome (GOLD analysis project Ga0209536, IMG submission 187461) | Marine sediment microbial communities from White Oak River estuary, North Carolina - WOR-2-8_12 (SPAdes) (version 2) | ecosystem: Environmental > Aquatic > Marine > Intertidal zone >...
TAACGCTGACGACCCTTATCTTTTCTCGAGTCAAAATGAACAGGACAACCGGCAGTATGCCCGTCTCGCCGGTATTCCTTTATTGGAACCCACCAATGCACAAGAAATGAAAGATGTGGCTACCCTGGCCTTCGACCTATCCGAAACGCTCAAGCTACCGGTCCTTTTACGAACCACCACACGCCTGAACCACATTAGAGGCAAAGTCGAGCTGGGGGAATTAAAGCCGGTCAAAACAAAGGGCCGATTCGAAAAGAACCCTGCCCAATGGGTCACCATGCCGGCCCACTCCCGGGTCCTTCACAAGCACCTTTTGCAAAAATATCAAAAGGCACAGGAAATCGCTGAATCTTGGGCCTACAACGAAATCATCGGCAAAGGGAAATGGGGAATCGTCGCCAACGGTGTAAGTTTCAATTATGTGATGGATGCCGTATCGGATCTGGGCATTTCCGATCAGGTGAGTATTTTGAAGCTGGGATTCTCCTGGCCGTTGCCCGAGAAGCTGTGTCTGGAATTTATGGGCCAGGTAGAAAAAGTACTCGTTGTCGAAGAGCTTGAGCCCCTGAACGAAAGGGAACTGCAGGCATTGGCACACCGCAACGATCTGACCATTGCCATAAACGGCAAAGGGGTGGGGTCTTTATCCCGCCTCCTGGAATATAATCCGGGGATGGTTCGACAGGCCATTGCCGAATATTTCGGTGTGGATTGTAGCCTGCCTGAAATTCCGGAACTCTCTGATGTGCCGCCGCTGCCCGGACGCCCTCCCAATCTGTGTGCGGGCTGCCCCCACCGGGCCACTTATTATGCGGTCAAAGAAGTCTATGGAACGGATACGGTCTATCCCACCGATATCGGATGCTACACCTTGGGGATTATGCCGCCTTTTAACATGGCCGATTTCATTATCTGCATGGGGTCTTCAGCGACCTCTTCCTGCGGATTTTCCCAGGCCACCGATCAAAAAGTGGTCGGTTTCATCGGCGATTCCACTTTTTTTCATTCCGGTATCACCGGCCTGATCAATGGCGTCCACAACAATCATAAATTCACGCTGGTCATCCTGGACAACGGTACAACGGCGATGACCGGATACCAGATCCACCCCGGGGTAGACACTGAGCCCCTGGGCCTGGGCGTCCCGCGCACACGCGTTTCCATCGAGCAGATCGTCAGAGGGTGTGGTGTGGAAGATGTGCACCTGATCCGGCCGTTTAGGGTTAAAAGTGCCATAGAAAAAATTAAAGCGTCTGCTGACTATGACGGCATATCGGTCATCATTTCTGAGGAGATGTGTCCCCTGTTTGCCAGGGCCACCAGCCAGCTGAAACGTTCAAAGCCCTTTTATATCAATCCGGAGAAATGCCAAAATCACAAGATTTGTTTGAACAAACTGGCCTGCCCGGCCATGTATATGGAAGATGAAAAAGTGGGAATCCATAAACATCTTTGCACCGGGTGCACGGTATGCGCGCAAATCTGTCCTGAAAATGCAATTTTGCCAATAAAAGAATAATACCGGGAGGCTTTTATGGAACCTAAAAAAATAGTCGTTATCGGAGTCGGCGGCCAGGGAAATCTTTTGGCCACAAATCTTCTGGGCGAGGCAGCCCTTTCGCTGGGGATGCCCGTGGTTGCCAGTGAGATACATGGCATGGCGCAACGCGGTGGGATTGTGGAATCTGCTGTTTTATTAGGCGACATCAGCAGCCCTATAATTTCGCCCGGCGAAAGCGATGTATTCCTGAGTTTCGAACCCCTTGAAACCCTGCGGGGATTGAATAAATGCAACCGCAAAACCATTGTCATCACCAACACCAGACCAATGCAACCGTTTACTGCGGCTCTGGGACAGGGTGTTTATCCACCGTTGGAAGAAATGATGTCATTGATCAAAGCCAAAATCGATAAGGTCATCGCTTTTGACGGATCCGCCCTGGCTGAAAAAGCCGGCAATCCATTGTCATTGAACATGGTCATGCTGGGAGCGCTCATCGGCTCAGAAACGATTCCCATCAGCGCAGCAGATATGAAAGCGACCATTTCGACGTCAACCAAAAAGGCCTTCCTGGAGTCAAATCTAAAGGCCTTTGATCTCGGATTTGCCGCGGTTCAATAATGATCCTTTTGACGGGGGACACGGTTTCATGCTGTCCCCCGCATCATCCTCATGTTTTTTAGCCCTTTGAAACAATCCCCCTGTTCAAAAAAAGAGACCACTATCGTTTTTTTTAAAAGTCTGCCAGTTACAGCAACGCTTTTCAGAATTGGATAAAAATTTAGAAAAAATTCGAGGCTGGCGTAGTTAAAACTCCAGCCGATCGGATGTGGCAGTGATCATGCCACGCTGTTTGGGAGGCGACCACAGGGCGCTAATACCTTCAGCCAACTGGTCCATCAACACGGGCACGTCAACATCGGCGGATTCATGCATGGCTTCACACAGGACCAGCACCTTTTGGGTATCCGGTGTGACGATGGACTGCCAGCTTTGTCGAAATGTCCAGCGCCGGCCGTGCGCATGATCCACAGCATCGCATAAAATGACTTCGTCCCGTGCTGGGTGTTCAACTTTACCACCAAACGCCAGATGCTGCTCTGTTCCTTTAGCGTGTCGGACTTCGATGTATTCTGCAACCCGGTCCAGATCAAAAGCCGCTACCGGAATGGCAAAGGCCAGGGAAAGCGCATTGCAGTAATCCACCAGGGGGTGCAGGCGGGGCAAATTGTCTTCACGCCGAAACCGTCTTAACAGCGCTTCGGCCGCAGAACGATATTTGGTGGGTTTTAAGCCCATCTGGCTGTAAGCCTTGCGCCAGGCACTGATCTCGGGCATCTGGGACTCGCTTTGTGCATTTAAACGGCTACGGGCATTCTGATACCAGGGCTTCAGATAAGGTTCCGCATCAACATCCGGGTGAATCGGTTCAACCATCATGGCGCCTGATACAATCTGTGGAAATTGTTTCTTTATTTCTGATGAGTGGCAAAAATACATCGATTGAGTGACGCGGCAGGTTTGGGAGGCGTCGCAGGTTCCCTCTCCCGTTAAGATTCTTTCGTCTGTCGATTTTTTGCTTGTTCGATCAATTCAAGCAATGAAGTCATTTTGGGTTTTGGGGGATTGGTAAACGCCGCTTTCCACTGGGCCGGTGTTAGGGTCTTTTCAAGGTAGGCTTCAACTTCAAAATGCTCAAACCAGCAGTCAAGCGTCCGGTAACAGGGAATCCCCTGGTTCTCTTTGGCGCAATAGGAAAAAAAAATCTGGTGCCCCAGCTTGGGGCACCGGATCTGATAATCGTCATCAAATGGTTTAGATGATTTTTTCATAGCCTACAATTACCGACCGAATGCCGGAAGTCCGTTTGGACTTCCGGCACGGATTCGGCACATTGGCATTATTTCGCAGGAACGTATTGCTTGGGTTTCGGCAGGCCTTCAAGCCGTCCTAATGCCCGCGTCAGCTCTTCTTCTGAAAGTGAGTAATCTTCCAGATCGCCGGCATTATAAGCCTCATAAGCGTTCATATCGATGAGGCCGTGTCCGCTCCAGTTAAAGAGAATCGTTTTTTCTTTGCCTTCTTCCTTGGCCTTCTTGGCTTCGCGGATCGCCTGAGCCAAAGCGTGGTTGGTTTCGGGAGCGGTGATGAATCCTTCGCACCTGGCAAACATCACACCGGCTTCAAAGGTTTCCAGCTGGGAGATGGCCTCGGCCCGGATGATACCGTCCAGCAAGAGCTGGCTGTTAATCGGGGCATTGCCATGATATCTCAAACCCCCGGCATGGATGCCCGGCGGCATGAAATCGTGGCCGGTGGTGTGCATGGGAAACAGCGGTGTGGTTTCAGCGGTGTCGGCAAAATCGTAAGTAAACGGCCCCCGGGTCATGGTCGGACAGGAGGTGGGCTCGACGGCAATGATATCGATATCTTTGCCATTGATCTTGTCTCTGGCAAACGGCAACATGATGCCGCCAAAATTACTGCCACCACCTGAGCACCCGATAACCACATCCGGATAGTCCCCGGCAATTTTCAACTGCTTCTGAGCTTCTAAACCGATGACCGTCTGATGCATCAGTACGTGATTTAATGCACTTCCCAGACAATACTTGGCATCCGGGTCCTGTACGACTTTTTCCACGCCCTCACTGATCGCAATACCTAGACTTCCCAAATTATCCGGATCTTTTTCAAGAATATTGCGACCAACCTGGGTTTCGGTGGAAGGACTGGGTACGCATTTGCCTCCCCAGGTCTCCATCATTACCCGCCGCATGGGTTTCTGAAAAAAACTGACCTTGACCATGAAGACTTGAACCGGCAATCCATATAGGGCGCAAGCATAAGACAGCGCACTTCCCCACTGACCGGCACCGGTCTCTGTATAGATTTGCTTGGTCCCGGCCTCTTTATTGTAAAAAGCCTGGGGAACGGCGGTGTTGGGTTTATGGCTTCCGGCAGGGCTGACGCCCTCATTTTTAAAATAGATCTTGGCCGGTGTGCCGAGCGCTTTTTCAAGGGAATAGGCTCTGTAGAGGGGAGACGGTCGCCAGATGAGGTATTTCTCGAGGACGCCGTCCGGGATAGCGATTTCCGATTCCTGGCTCACTTCTTGTTCGATTAATGACATGGGGAGCAATGGTTCCAGATCAGCGGGTCCCACTGGCTCACCCGTCCCTGGATGAAGCGGTGGCTCCATTGGGTTCGGCATATCCGGCAAGATATTGTACCAGTACCGCGGCAACTCAGACTCAGGCAAAAAAATCTTTTTAGTTTCCATAAGAACCCTCCTTAAATTTATTTAATGCGTATTTAGGCATCAAAGACCCATGCCCTTTTTTTTACCAAAATAAATGAAAATAAATCTCTTTAGATTCTGACACCTCCTTTCATCGTTTTTCCCCAAATTTCTAATTTTATCTTTTGTTTACCGAAATATTAAATTGGAATCATTTCACGAATGCAATTCACCCCGCTATTTACATTACTCTACCTCTTTTGTAAAGCGGTGCTGTTTGATTCTGTGGCCGTCTAGTTTAATTTGTTTGCCACAATTTGCACCCTAAATTGCCTGAGCTTCAAAAAATGAATTAAATTTAATTTTTTCTTTAATTCAATAATTAATTCCTGTCAAGCAAAAGTTCAATCTCTTTTTAAACGTATTTCATTTATAACATTCCCTGTTTACACTATAAATAATGGGGTTTGTATATAAGTCGACCATTAATCGCCTGAGAGCAAATTTTTCTTGACATCCTCAGACCGCCGAATATAATCCAAAAATAATTCAAAATTTAATTAAATTTTCGGAATCATAAGATTGCGCTTTTTTTTAACCCTGAAGCCTGTCTCAGACTGGCGATACCATCAAAACTGATGATCTAAAATGAATCCACCTTCTCAGCAGGCGCTCAACGATATCCGGGTGCTTGATTTCACACTGATGCTGGCCGGCCCATATGCCACCATGATGCTGGGTGATTATGGCGCCGAAGTTATCAAAATCGAACAGCCGGGCACCGGAGATAATACACGAAGCATCGGGCCCTTTTCACCGCAAGACAGCGAACACCGCGCGGGAGGCTTCTTTCTATCCATTAGCCGCAACAAAAAAAGCGTAACGCTTAACCTCAAACATCCAAAAGGGGTGGCCATCGTTAAGGAACTCGTTAAAAACGCTCACGTGGTCATCGAAAATTTCAGACCCGGTGTGATGGATCGTCTGGGATTGGATTACGAAACACTTAGCGCCATCAACCCCAGAATTGTCTATACGAGCATTTCGGGATTTGGCCATACCGGCCCCTATCGAGAACGACCCGCCTTTGATCTAATCGCCCAGGCCATGGGCGGCGTAATGGCCATGACCGGTCCCAAAGGCGGGACGCCCTATAAGGTCGGTCCGGGGATTGGTGATATCTGGGCAGCCACCATTGCTGCATTCGCGACAATGGTGGCGCTGCATGATGCCGACAAAACCGGAAAGGGGCAGCATGTGGATTGCGCCATGTATGATACCATGCTTTATATGATCGAACGCGCAATCATGATGTACTCCATATCCGGTATCATTTCAGGCCGGGAAGGAAATGCACATCCCCTCTATGCGCCTTATGATTGTTTTGAAACAAAGGATGGAAAATATGTCGTCATTGCCGGCCACTGGGAAAAACATTGGAAAAACTTCTGCCACGCCATGAAACAGGATCATCTGCTCGAAAAACCTGAACTCAAATCCATGTCGGGACGCGCTGAAAACTACCATTATCTTAGACCCATTATCGAAGCCTGGGTCAAATCCAACAAGCGCGATGCGCTGGTTGAATTGCTGATCGAACGCGATGTACCGGTTGCCCCGGTACAAACGGTGGATGATATCTTCAAATGCCCTCAGACGAAGGATAGAGAAATGTTGGTCGATGTCCACCACCCCATTGCGGGTCTGCATCGGATCGCTGGCCCGCCGGCAAAAATGTCGAAAACGCCCGGCAGTATCAGCAAAGCCGCACCACTGCTGGGCGAGCATACAGAGGAAATCCTGCGGAATTTGCTGGCCTATGGCGATGAAGATATTCAACGTTTGAAGGATGAAGGGGTGATTTGAGTCAAACCGCCTATATTCAGGCCTTAATTCGAAAGGTAAAGTGATGAGCTCGATGAAGGACAAAGTTCAAGAGCTGAAAGAACGACGCGCCGGATTGGAACTGGGGGGCGGTTCGGTCAAGATTGAAGCCCAGCATAGAAAAGGGAAGCTAACCGCCCGTGAGCGGATTCAAAAACTCCTGGATCCGGACACATTTGTGGAATTAGGGCTCTTTGCATACCATCGCTGCAACCGTTTGGGCATGGATAAAAAAAAGCTTCCGGCAGACGGGGTGGTCACCGGCTACGGGGAGATTCAAGGCCAAACCGTTTTTATATATTCCCAGGACTTTACGGTGATGGGTGGTTCTGCCGGACCGGTACACCAGAAAAAAATGGCGGATTTGGCTGCCATGGCCTATGAACAAAAAGTTCCCCTCATCGGCCTTTATGATTCGGCCGGTGCACGACTTCAGGAAGGCTCTGAAAATATTACTTTTGCCCGACTATTTTACCAAAACGCGAGGTGTTCCGGTGTCATCCCTCAAATAGCGGCTATTATGGGACCTTCGGCAGGCGGCTCTGTTTACTCACCGGCGCTGATGGATTTTATCCTGATGACCAAGAAAACAAGCTTCATGTTTATTACCGGACCGGCAGCGATCAAGGCGGTTACCGGAGCGGAAACCAGCCCTGACGAACTGGGCGGTTCAAAAATTCACTGCAGAAAAAGCGGCGTTGCTGATCTTGAAGCCGAAAATGACGATGATTGTCTGGAAACGATCAAGGCACTGTTATCCTATTTCCCTCCGAACTGCTTTGAAAAACCGTCCCGAATCGCCACAACCGATGATCCTATGAGACGGTGCCCGGGGCTGCTCGAAATCGTGCCGGCCGAAAAGAAAAAAGTCTACGATGTACGTCGAGTCATCCAGGAAATTGTAGATGATGAGCAGTTTTTAGAAATCAAACCGGATTATGCACCCAATCTGGTGATCGGTTTTGCCAGAATGGATGGGCGCAGCATCGGCATTATTGCCAACCAGTCCAGGTTTTTGGGGGGCAGCATCGATATCAATGCATCCGACAAAGGCGCCCGATTTATTCAGATCCTGGACGCATTTAACATCCCCATCGTCACGTTAATGGACACAACGGCCTTTCTGCCAGGGATTGACCAGGAGTATGGGGGCATCATCCGCCACGGCGCAAAAATGCTCTACGCCTATTCGGAAGCCACGGTTCCCATGATCACGATAATCCTACGCAAAGCATACGGTGGCGGTTGGTCGGCGATGGGCCCAAAGGAACTGGGGATTGACCTGGTCTACGCCTGGCCAACAGCGGAATGCGCTTCCATGGGCCCTGAAGGTGCTGCTGAAGTTATCTGGGCTAAAGAAATTGCCAACGCGACGGATCCTGCAGCTGCCCGTCAAAAATTCATCGCGGAATATGAAAAAAATTACGCAACACCTTACCTGGCAGCAGGTTTACGGGTGATTGACGACATCATTGATCCGGCGGAGACCAGAATAAAAACCATCCAGGCCCTTAAGATGCTGGATAAAAAGCGTATACCGCGATCGCCCCGCAAGCATGGCATCATGCCGGTTTAAATTGAGTACTGCTTTTTATGAAATGCAATCGATTTTATAAAGCTATTTTATATATTTATTTGGAAACAGTTAAAGTGTTAAAGTAAGGAAGACATCATGGATGATACCGATGCGGTCATTGTTAGTGCGGTCAGAACTCCGTTTGGTCGCTTTGACGGCGTTCTCAAGGATGTTCCCAGCATCGATCTGGGCGTCATGGTAGTTAAGGAAGTGCTCAGCCGGATTCAGCTGGATCCGTCGGAGGTCGATGAACTTTATTACGGCACCTGTATTCCGGCCGAATATGCCCCCTATCTGAATGTCCCGGCCCGGCAAATTACCCTTCTGGCAGGATTCCCGGCCGACAGCATCTCCCTGACCCTCGATCGAGCGTGCTGCTCTTCCATGACGGCACTGCGATTAGGGTTTCGTGCCATCCGTTCCGGGGAAGCAGATGTGGTAATTGCCTGTGGCGCAGAAAATATGGGTAACGCCTGCCACCTGGTAGAAGCTAAAAGCGGGCGCTGGGGTAAACGGTTGGGCCATATCCAAATGGTCGATATTCTGTTTGAGCTGGGATACGGCAAAAAGGGCTTCAATCCGGTGGCACTGGATGCCGGTGAAGTCTCTTTGGAATTTGAAATCGACAGAGCGGAGCAAGACAGGTGGGGCCTGAGAAGCCAGGAGCGTTGGGCAGCAGCCTATGAAGAAGGAAAATATAAGGTCGGTCAAGAGATCATGGCAGTTGAAATCCCCCAGCACAAGAGCGACCCCATCGTCTTCAACCGAGACGAACCGCCGCGCAAGACCTCTTTAGAAAAACTGGCAAAACTCAGGACCATATACGGCAGCCCAACCGTGACCGCCGGAAATGCGCCGGGGATGAACGCCGGCGGTTCAGCGATTGTGATCATGAGCCGCAAAAAGGCCGACAAATTGGGACTCGAACCATTGGCCACCATTGAAACCATGGCATGGGATGCAGCCGAACCCCGCTATATGGCCGCCTTGCCCGCCAAGGCCATTCATAAGGCGCTTTCCAACGCCCAAAAAAGTGTCGACGATCTGGATCTCATTGAAATCAATGAGGCCTTTGCGGCTGTTGCGCTGGTTTCGTTAAAGATTTTAGCCGGGAAGGATGACCACAAATACAAAGCCCTTCAGGAGATCACCAATGTCAACGGCGGCGCCATTGCCATCGGGCACCCGGTTGGTGCCAGTGGCGCACGTATCACCATGACATTGATGTATGAATTGATGCGCCGGGGAGGCGGCTGCGGTGTCGCCGCCATTTGCGGTGGACTGGGCCAGGGTGAATCCATTATCTTACAGGTTTAATAAAGACGAATGAAAGATTGAAACCATGGCGGACAAATCAAAGGTCGGGGTAAAGTTGCCGATCTATCTCTTGGAAGTCGAACGCGTCAAGATCCGGGAATTGATGCGAGCCATCGGGGATGACAACCCGATCTTTCTGGACAGATCTAAGGCGCAAGCCGAGGGCTACCCGGATACCCCCTGCCCTCCCACTTATGCAACCTTAGCGTTTCAGGAATTCACGGGCGCTTACCTTAAAATACTCAAAATGCTCGATGTGCCGCTGGAGCGCGTTCTGCATGGAGAGGAAGAATATGAGTATATCGGTGAAATTTTCCCGGGTGATGTGTTGCACTGTCAGATGTCCTGCGAATCGATTGTCGAAAAAAAAACCAGGTCCGGCAGTTTGGACCTGATTACACTGCAAACCATTTTTACAAATCAAAAAGATCAGACCGTGCTAAAGGCCAGATCATTGATAATAGAGCGATTATAGAAATAGAAACAGGATAAAAAATGACGCCTTTGGTAAATTTTAGGGAGCTGGAAGTCGGGGATATGCTGCCCAGCGTTGAAAAAGATCCGGTGACCAAGACCCAGCTGGTTCGATATGCAGGGGCTTCCGGCGATTTTAATCCTCTGCATACCGATGACGCTGTCGCTCAAAAAGCCGGCTTGAAGGGAGTGATTGCTCAGGGTCTTTTGATTATGGGGTTCGTGGGACAGGCCATTACCAGCTGGGTGCCGAAACACCATTTGAAACGGTTTCAGGTGCGCTTTAAAGGGATGACATTTCCGGGCGATACGATTTCAGTCAGTGCCACTGTAACTGAGAAAGTCTCGGAAGGAGAAAACTTTCGTATTGTGTGTCATACCGAGGCCAAAGATCAAAATGGGGAGATAAAGTTGAGCGGACAGTTTGAAGTCCTCGCTCCCATCGATCCCTCCTAATTTTTCGTAAGGCCTTGAATAACGCTGTCGTAAAAATAAAATTTCAGATAGAACTCATCTTAAAAATAGGAGAACACGATGCGATTGAAAGACAAAGTGGCAATTGTCACAGGAGCGGCGCGTGGCATCGGAGAAGCCATGAGCATGCGGTTTGCTGAAGAAGGCGCCAAAGTGACCCTGTGCGATCTGGACGCACAGGCTCTCAAAGAAGTGGAATCCAGGGTCAACGAAATGAACGGAAAATGCTTTTTAGCTGTAGGCGATATCTCGCAAAAGGCATTTGTTCAACGCATGGTAGACGACACTGTGAAGACCTTTGGGGATTTAGACGTGATGGTCAACAATGCCGCTATCACCCGGGATGCCATTCTCCACAAAATGACCGAAGAGCAGTGGGATCAGGTGATAGACGTAAATTTAAAAGGCAGTTTCAATTGTCTGCAAGCGGCAGCGATCTACATGCGGCAACAAGGGAAAGGAACCATCATTAATGTTTCATCCACCTCGAGATTTGGCAATCCGGGACAGCTGAACTATGCGACCTCTAAAGGAGGGGTGGTCGCCATGACCCGCACCGCAGCCAAAGAGCTCTGCCGCAAGAACGTGACCTGTAACTGTATCTCACCCGGCACGATCTGGACAGACATGCTCAAGGCGGTCCCACCGGAAGCTCAGGAGCGTCTCAAGAGCGGTATTCCTCTCGGCAGATTCGGCGATCCGAAGGAAGTGGCCAACCTGGCGGTATTCCTGGCTTCGGATGAAGCCTCTTATATTACCGGACAAACGATAAACTGTGATGGGGGCTCCTTCATGATATAAGAAGCCATCTCAAAAATGTCTTTTGGCCCATTTTTGAGAGGACTTCATGCTGAAATTTTTGTTGCAGCAGCGCCAGGAGGAAAACAGGTATGGCAATAGAAATCGACCTGAAAGGTAAAGTGGCGGTTGTCACCGGTGCCGGACGGGGTATCGGAAAGGCCATCGCGATTGCGATGGCTGAAGCCGGTGCTGATGTCGTTTTGGCCGCCAGAACGGCCGCCCAGCTGGAAACGACGGCCCAAGAGATCCGGTCGAAAGGAGGCCAGGGGCTGCCGGTGCCCACCGATGTGACTTCCAAGAAAGCCGTCGATCGCCTCATGTCGACAGCTGTTGATCAGCTGGGCTGTCTGCATATTCTGGTTAATAATGCGGCTATCATGTCCCCCGCATCATTAATGGAGCAGACAGAGAATGAATGGGATAAAGTGATGGCTGTTAACGTAAAGGCCTATTTCTTATGTACCCAGGCAGCCGGTCGCTATATGATAGAACAAAAGTACGGAAAAATCATTAATATGGCCTCTACGGGAGGCGTCATCGCCGGACCGAAAAATGCGTCCTATCATTCCAGCAAAGCCGCCATTATTCATTTTACCCGGTCTGTGGCGATTGAATGGAT